>Ga0172375_10003105_pt1 | contig 25482 bp, 20 predicted proteins | sample LakKiv1m_FD_114537 | JGI IMG/M metagenome (GOLD analysis project Ga0172375, IMG submission 114537) | Freshwater microbial communities from Kabuno Bay, South-Kivu, Congo - kab_092012_11.1m | ecosystem: Environmental > Aquatic > Freshwater > Lake | place: Democratic Republic of the Congo...
CGGCCGCCGTAGCGATGTCGTAGTCCTTGGGCTCGATGCCGATGAGCAGGTCCCGCACGGCACCGCCGACGATGTAGGCTTCGAAGCCGTTGTCAACAAGCTGGCCGACGATGTCCCGGACAACGGGTCGGATTTGGTGGCGTATGGGCATGGTGACGAAGTCGTCCGGCCCGGTCGGGCGGAGGCCCGGGCCGCACGGGGCGCTTCAGGCACCCAAGGACAACTCCAACTGGACCGGCCGGCCTCCTCGGCCAGCCGCCAACGGGGCGAACGAACGCCGATGTATGGGTGAAGGGCCGAGGCGAGACAGAGCCTCGCCATGCTGACGTGTACCGTACCCCTTGTGGCGGGCAAATCCATAGCCCGGGTAGGTGGCGTCCAGACGGACCATCAGTGCGTCGCGATGCACCTTGGCGACGATGCTGGCCGCCGCGATGCTGGCGCTCAGGGCGTCGCCTTTGACAATGAAGCGAGCCGGTCCGGGGAACCCGGGAAGAGGCAGCCCATCCACAAGGGCCAGGTCGACCGGCAGGCCCAGGGCGGCAAGGGCCGCGGCCATGGCCTCCACCGTCGCCCGGAGGATGTTGATCTCGTCGATGCGAGCCGCGTCCACCTCGGCGATGCCGATACGGACGTCGGGGTGCTGACGCAACGCCTGGGCCAGCCGTTCGCGCTGGCGTGCCGTCAGACACTTGGAGTCGGCCACTGGGATGGGGACGCCACCCGCCGGCAGAACCACCGCGGCGGCCACTACCGGCCCGGCCAGGGGACCTCGCCCGACCTCGTCCACGCCCGCCAGCACACGAAAACCCTGGGCCCGGGCGCTGCGCTCGTGGGCATACCAGTCCACGGCAGACGGCCCGTCACCGCGTGAGGGGGGCTCGTCGCCAGGGACGGTCATTCTTCCTGCTGGTGCTGCAGTTCCTTGACGCGGGCGGACTTGCCGACCATGTCACGGAGGTAGTATAGCTTGGCCCGGCGGACGCTGCCGCGGCGGACGACGGTGAGGCCGGCAAGGCGGGGGCTGTGCAGGGGGATGACGCGCTCGACCCCCTGTCCGAAGGAGACCCGGCGCAGGGTGACGCTCTCGGCGATGCCCTGGCCGCGGCGGCCGATAACCACGCCGGTGAAGGCCTGGATGCGCTCCTTGCCGCTCTCGACGATCCGCATATCGATCTGAACCGTGTCCCCGACGGCAAAGTCGGGAAGGTCGGTCTTCATCTGCTCGCGGCGGATCTTCTCGATCATGTTCATGGCCTGTCTCCGTATCGGCGCTGCAGCAACTCCGGCCGACGGGCGGCCGTCCGCACCAGGGACTGCTCCCTGCGCCATCTCTCGATATCGGCATGATCACCCGACAACAGCACGTCGGGGACCCGCATGCCCCTGAACTCGACGGGGCGGGTGTAGTGCGGGTACTCCAGCCAACCGTCACGGCCGAACGACTCGTCGTCGCTGGACTCGTCGGCCCCCAGCACCCCGGGCAACAGCCGGATCACGGCATCGGCGACCACCACCGCCGCCAGAGCGCCATTGGTCAGTATGTAATCGCCCAGCGAGACTTCCTCGTCGACCAACACCTGACGAACCCGCTCGTCAACCCCCTCATAGTGACCGCACACCAACACCAGGTGCGGCAGGGCGGCGAAGCGCCGGGCCAGCGACTGGCAGAACGGCTGGCCCTGCGGGCTCAGCAGCACCACCGTCGCGTCTTCTGTCGCCACCTGCTCCACCGCGGCGAAGAGGGGCTCGGGCTTCATCACCATCCCCACGCCACCACCGTAGGGCGAGTCATCCACGGTCCCGTGCCGGTCCCGCGCGAAGGTCCTGGGGTTCGTATAGCGGATATCCACCAGACCCCGTTCGCGGGCCCGCCCGATCACCGACTCGCCGAGAGGGCCTTCGCAGATGGCGGGGAAGAGGGTGACGATGTCCAGGCGCATCGCGCCGTATCAGTCCTGCACTTCGACGTTGATGCGCTTGCCGACGCGGCCGCCGGCGCCATTGGCCAGGGCCCGGATGGCCGCGATCGTCCTGCCGCTCTTGCCGATGATCTTGCCGATGTCACGCTTCTCGCAGCTCACGGTGATCACGGTGGCACGCTCGGTCTCTGCGGTCGTGACGCGGACGGCATCGCCGTTGTCCACCAGGGCCCGCACCACGTACAGCACGAAGCCCTCGATGCCCTCGGCGTCGGGCTGAGCGACGGCCGGTCCGGCGGTCGGTGCCGGGGGCGGAGCCGCGACCTCGGAGCAGGGTGCCTCGGGGACCCCGGGCACCGCAAACAGTTTCTTGAGCAGCGAAATCATGGTCGGCTCCCCTCGCTGGAGTTAGGCGTCGGCAGGCGCGGGCGCCGCCGCCGGAGGGGCACTCTCCTGGGCCGTCTCGGCTGGGGCCGTCGGCTCGGCCGCCTCGGCCGCCTCGGCCGCCTCGGTAGGAGCGGCAGCCGTCCGGTCGACCGGCTTCGGGCTCATGGGAACGCCAGCCCGGGCACGCTTGATGATGGCCGCTACGGTCTCGCTGGCCTGGGCGCCCCGGCTGAGCCAGTAGTCGACCCGGGCCAGGTCAACTCGCTCGGTCTTGTGTCGCGGGTCGTAGATGCCAATGTTCTCGATAAACCGGCCGTCCCGCGGGCTGCGTCCGTCCGCGACCACGATGCGATGCGACGGCTCGTTCACCTTGCCCGCCCTGCGAAGTCTGATCTTCACTGCCATGTCGGTCGGTTCCTTCACTCGCTGGCCCGGTCGGCCTCGGTTCGATCCCGTCAAGGCCAGGGCACGATGCCCATCCCGCCGGGGGTCCAGTGCCCTTCGGCCGCCTGCCGGCGCCTGTCCGTCGATGCGCGCGGCCCAAAGAGACGACGCGCACCGCCGGGACCGGTACCGAAAACTTCAAGTCGTGGAATATACACCCTCGTGCCATGGCGGCAACCCCGGGAACCGCAGGCCGGTTTCCAGGCCGACCCGTCCGGCGGCGCGGGCCGGAGCCCGGGGACCGGGCCCGCGCCCGTGGGCGCTCGGTCCGTCGCGCCGGGCCGAGGGGTGGCCGCGCGCGGCCGGGCCGTGGCGTGCGGCCGGGCCTCAGCCCATGCCGCTGAGCTTACGCTGCAGCTCGATCTGGAACTCGCGCAGGTCCTCCTGGGTGGGACGGGCCCCGCCAGCCGCCGGACTCAACCCCAGGCGGCCGGTGGCATCCAGGAACCATTCGGCCTTGGCCCCGGAGGCGAACACCACGTCGCCGCTCATGGCGGTTCCCGGCCGCACGAGCTTGCTGATGGTGACCGTGGTGTGTGTCGGTGGCAGGTCGTCCTCGTCTTCGTCCTCGTCCTCGTCATCGATCACGGTGGCCTTGACAGACTCCGGCTTGGTGGAGGCCTCCGGCTGGGCCCATTTCACGGGCAGTTCGGCCGCGAGCAACCGCAGTTCCAGGTAGGTCATGCGGATGCCATACTCGCGAGCCAGAAGCTGCTGCACGTCCGAGAGGCTCATCCCCTCCCCAAGCTTGCTGGCGATCAGTTCGTTCCGTTCCTGGTCGGTCATGGGCGGGTCCTCGTCCTTGGCGCCGGGCTGCGGGTAGAGACCGCGGTCCCGGGGCGGTGACTGGTCAGAGGGCACTACGCTTCGCCATCCGACCCTTCACCTCTGGGGCAAAGCGGTCGATGTGGGAGGCCGTGAACACAACGGGGCCGGCGCTGGCCGTCGGGGACGAAGGCCTCGGCCGTAGAGTTGACGAGTCTCATGGCAATGGGACCTCCGCGCAAGCCTAGCGCCGAGTCAGGGGCAGGCTGGCCGCCGCGGCGGCCTGGCCATGCCGTTTCTCGCGCTCGTCCGGTTCGTAGAAGTGGACGCTGCCGGCGATCCGGGGGAACTCGGCCTGCAGGACCTGCCTGGCCTCATCCAGGATCACCCGGCCACCGTCGCCGCTCATCACCCGGCCAAGGACCTCGATGTGACGCACGGGGTTGTAGAAGTCCAGGTAGTGGGCCACGGCATAGCCGAAGTAGCGGCCGATGGTCTCGTAGATGCGCCGGGCGCGCACGTCGCCCTTGGCCATGAGTTCCTGCACCCGCTTCAGGCGCGCCGGCAGGGCGTCCGCCGGAATATCGGGCATCTCGATGCCGGCGGCGGGGATCAGCCGACCCACGGCCTGCTGCGAGAAGTAGTTGGCTCCGACACCCCGGTCACGCGACCACTCGTCCACGGCCGCCGCGGGGCTGTAGTCCACGGGCGCAAAGGCCAGCTCGTTCATCCAGCCCTTGATGCGGCGCTGTTCGTCCACATAGCCGCCGGCCAGGCTGGACCCCATGGCCAGCCCCAGCACGGCCCCGTCACCCAGGCTGATGGCTCCGGCCAGGGCCGTGACATCGCCGTCGTTCTCCAGCCGCAACGGGATGCCCCACTCGGCGGCGATGCGCTGGAACAGGGGCGCGGCCTCTTTCTCGAAGCGCTCGCGGGGGGTGATGCCGCGGAACAGTGAGGCGACCCGGACGCGGCCATTGACGTAGACGCCCGCGGAACTGCCGCCGATGGCCTCGATGCGGGCCCCCGGGTCGACCTGGCGGATGGCGGCTTCGGCGGCCTTGAGGATCTCGGTGATGTGGGCGTGGTGGTAGGCGATGTCCTTCTGCCCCTTGGGGTCCCAGGCATACTCCTCGCTGAGGACGGGACTGCTATCGGCCTTGAGGGCCAGCTTAGCATCCTTGACCGCCGCCACCTTGCGGTCACTGGCGCCCAGGTCGAAGCCGATGCGCCAGCCGGTCCAGTTCAGGGCCACCTCGGCGCCACTGCCATCATCCGCCGCGGGGACTGCCTCGGGAGCGACGGCGACGAACGTCATCTCGTGCTCGTACGCCTGGTTGCCCCAGAACTCGGCATCGAAGGCACGGACGCCGGTATCGGTGTAGCAGGACTCCAGGTAGCGCACCAGCTCCACCGGGCCGCCAAGGGTGACCTTCCAGCCACCCCATTGCCAGAGCAGGAACTTCAGCAGCCGCTCGACATAGAGGAAGTTGGCGGCCGCCCGGGGATGGGCCATGGCGAAGACCCGCGTCTCGTAGCGTGAGATGCGGCCCTGGTCGCGCTCGACCGCCACGATGAAGGGGACCGCAGCCCCGGAGGCGTCGACCTCGCGCAGGAAGGCGTGGTTGGCCAGCACCGCCGGCCTGAAACCGGAGTCCAGAATGGGCGCCAGACCTGGCTTCACCAACGGGAAATACGTCTTCATGGGTCTGTCCTCTTCGGTGTTCTGGGCGGCCATCCGGCCCCCCCCGAACGGCGACCTTCAGCGGTACCGCGACACGATCTGCTCCATGGCCTCGGACTGCTGCTCCATCTGACGGACCATCTCGAACTGGGTGCGGCAACGATCCAGGTTGTGGCCGGGCCGGTGCGTCTTGAAGTAGACATCGCCCTCGAGATAGTCGGTCAGGAAGCGGATGCCGATCTCGAAGGTGATCAACCGGCCGGAGAATGCCAGGTGGTCGACCTCGGCCGGAACCAGGAACTCGCGGGCAGCCTCCAGATAGCCCCGCACCAGGGCCTCGAACATCCTCACCTGGAAGTGCACCCTGCCCAGGTCACGCTCGTCCTCGGCGGCGGTCCCGGTGGTGGTGCGGACCTCGTCGCCGAAGTCGTAGAGGACGGTCCCTGGCATCACGGTATCGAGGTCGATGATGCAGACGCCGCGGCCATCCCGGTCATCGATCATGACGTTGTTGATCTTGGTATCGTTATGGGTCGCCCGCGAAGGCAGGACCCCGGCGGCCATCTGGTCGACGAGGACGCTGGTGGTGGCCTTGCGGGCGAGGGCGAACTCGATCTCGGGACGGCAGGAGTCAGCCCGGCTGGCGCGGTCGGCCGCCAGAGCCGCTTCCAGCGTGGCGAAGCGACTGGGGGTGTGGTGGAAGCGCGGGATCGTCTCGAGCAGGGCCGGCGCCGGCAGGTCCATGAGCAGTTTCTGGAAGGTCCCGAAGGCCCTGGCCGCCTGGCGGGCCATAGCCGCGCTCTGGACCTCGTCGTAGGTGCGGGCCCCGGTGATGAACACATAGGTACGCCAGAAGTCCCCCTGGGCGTCCTGGTGGAAGGCCTGCCCGGCGCGCGTGGGGACCACGGTCAGCGTCTCCCGCAGCAGGTCGCTCCCGGAAATGCCTGCCAGGCGGCGGCGGACGTGCTCGGTAACGCGCTGGATGTTCCGCATCAGGCCGGGGACATCCTGGAAGATGCGGTGGTTGACGCGCTGGACGATCCACGGGGTGACGTCCCGGTCCTGCCGCAGGCGCACCAGGTAGGTGTCGTTGATATGGCCACTGCCGTAGGGCTGTGCGTCCACGAACGCCCCGGGCACGTCGAACTGGGCTACCACCGCGTTCAGATCATACTTCATAGACGCCGCCTCGGCCCGTCGTTGCGGGACCGACCTCTTGCCGTTCAGGCCCACAGATCCTGGGGGTAGACGCCGGCACGGATGCGCTCCGCGATCTGGGTCACGACCACGGCCCGGTCTTCCTTGTAGGTCATGCCGAACCACGGCTCGTCCGTGTCGAGGACCAGCGTGCGGCACCGGCCACGCTTCACCAGCGTGTCCACCACCGTGGGGATGTAGAACTCGGCCCCCGGCTTGCTGCCCTGCTCCCTCAGAAACTCGGCGAACAGCTCCTCGACCGCGAGGAACAGGCTTGGCCTGAAACCCCATAGGTTCAGCGAGGCCAGTTCCGCGCCGCTGAGCGCGCCCCAGGTGCCGTCCGCGGCGCGGTACCGGGCCCCCCGGTCCAGCCTCTCGATGGCCGTCCGCTCCACCACCTCCAGCAGGAAGCCCTGGGCATCGCGGGCACAGATCCCGCGCGAAACGGTCCCGTAGCGGCTGAGGGTGTTGGCCAGACGGTAGGCGACCATGGCATAGGTATCGGGGCCAACCCCTCCATCCTGCAGGAAACCGGCCAGAGCCCGGTAGGCACCCGCGCCGTAGAAGTCGTCCGCGTTGATGACCCCAAAGGGCCGCCGGACGGCCTGCCGGGCACTCCAGATGGCATGGCCCGTCCCCCATGGTTTGCGGCGCTCCGGCGGGAGCACGGACCCCGTGGGCAGGTCCTCGAGGCGCTGGCAGACGAAACTCAGCCCGAGACGCCCGTCAAGACGGGAACCAAAGTGCTGCCGCAGGGGCTCTTCATGCTCCTCACGGATGACCAGGACGGCGTCCCCGAAACCCGCCCGCCAGGCGTCGTAGATCGAGTAGTCCAGAACGAACTCGCCGGAGGGACCCACGGCGTCCATCTGCTTGATCCCGCCATAGCGGCTGCCGAGACCGGCTGCCAAGACCAGAAGCGTCGGTGAGTTCATGCGCCGCCGTTCCGTTCGACCTCGCCCCTGCCTCGGCGCCCGTGCGGCGGGCGCGGCAGGGATCCTCTGTCAGCCTCGACGCGCCTTGGCAAGAGCCTGCCGCGCGGTCTCGGTGACGACCTGCCACTGACCGGCCGCCATGACCTCCTTGCGGGCGATCCACGTCCCGCCGACACAGGCCACCTGGGGCAGAGCCAGGTAGCTGCCCATGTTCCCCTCCTCGATGCCGCCCGTGGGGCAGAACTCCAGACCCAGGTGGCCGTAGGGCCCCAAGAGCGCCTTGAGCATCCGTACCCCGCCGGCCGCCTCCGCCGGGAAGAACTTCAGGGTCGTCGCCCCGGAGGCCATGGCCCGTTCGATGTCACTGGGGGTACACACCCCCGGAGCAAACGGCAGGCCGAGCCCCAGGGCCGCCTCCACCACCACGGGGTTCGTCCCAGGCGCAACGGCAAAGCGGGCCCCGGCGGCCACGGCCCGCTGCAACTGGTCCACGGTGAGCACCGTGCCCGCCCCCAGGATCATCTCCGGGAAACGCGTGGCCGCCGCGCGCAGGGTGGCCGCCGCCGCGGCGGTCCGAAAGGTGATCTCCGCCACGGGCAGGCCACCGGCGCACAGGGCTTCACAGAGCCGCAGCCCCTGTTCGGGCGACTCCACCGCCGCCACCGGCACGACACCGTACGAGCGCAGTTGCTTGAACATGGTCCCGGGAACTCCAAGCCCGTCGCTGCCCTGGCCCGGGACTCGTCCCGCCGCACACCCCGGAGCCTGGGCATACCACCGGTGCAATGTAGCCGTCCGCACGGGATTTGGTAGCCGTATGGGTCATCGACCACGGGCGGAGTCCGTGGCTTGGGACAGGCCCCCTGAGGGGGCCGCACTGGCCACCGCGCTCCGTCCGTGGCGCTGACGCGGGTGCCCCTTCGCCTCCCACCCGGGGCGCCACACGTGCACCCAGACCCACTCGGCATAGGTGGGACCTCGCCGAGTCCACCGGCCGAGCCGGTGCGCTGCGAAGGGGCACTCAGTTCCCCACCCCGAACACGCGGTCCAGGCCAGGGTCGCGCGCCACCCCCAGCGCCAGGGCCCGCTCGTACCACTGGCGAGCCTCCTCCAGACGCGGCGGCTGGCGGGTCGACAACAACACCGCCAGGTTGAACGCGTTCTCACCATCCTTGGTGTTGAGGTCGTGGACCCGCCGGAACTGCACCTCGGCCGCGTCATACCAGCCCAGGGAGCTGCACGCCAGGCCCAGGCAGCGATGCGCCACGGCGTTGGCCGGCTCGATCGCTACCGCCCGGCTGAGCATGGAGACCGCCAGGTCGGGCTCCTGCCGCCGCAGCAGGGCAAGGCCCAGGGGCATGATCGTCTGCAGGTCGTCGGGGTCCAGGGTGAAGGCTCGCTTCAGGTACCGCTCCGCCTCGTCGTCGTTGCCCTGCTCGGCGGCCAGCAGTCCGAGACGCTGGGTGGCGAGCTTGTTCTGGCTGTCGTGTTCCAACACCCGCAGGTAGTTCCAGCGGGCGGCCTCGACCTTGCTGTCCTTCTCGGCCGCCACGGCCTGGCGCAGGTAACCCCGCACCAGCGTCGCCACCTCGCGGTCGCGGCGCTCCTGTTCTGCCCCCAGCGGTGGCGCGGTCGCCTCAGGCGTCGGGGCAGGCGGAGGCGTCCCGGCGGCCGGCACGGAAGCCAGGGCCGCCTCCAGGGCGCGCCGCTTCCCGGTCTCGGCATCGAGGCGGGCGGAGGCCTCCCGGACCTGCCTCAGAAGGGCACTCTCGCGGGCCGTGGCCCCCTGGGCCATGGCCGCCTGGTAGCGGGCGACTTCCTGATCCCGCGCCTCCACCTGCCGGGTGGCGTCCAGGACCTTGGCTTCCAGCGCGGCGTTGTTCTGTTCCAAGGCGGTCACCCGGCGGCGCCAGTCCTGGCCCTGCTCGTCGGCGTCGGAGAGGCTGGCGGCCAGGCCGTCCACCACTTCCACCTTGGATCTCATCAGGGCGGCATCGCGGGAGAAGGTGGCGGCCTGTTCCTCGCTCCGCGCCTTGGCCGCCTCGAGGTCGCGCGCCAGCGTGTCGGCCCGGTCGGCCAGGCCCCGGCGCTGCTGTTCGAGGTCGCGCAGGCCCTTCTCCTGCTGTCTCAGGAGCGCCAGTTGGTCGTCGGCCTTCTGGCGCAACTGGGTCCTCTCGCCCTCGGCCGCCGCCAGCAGGTCGCGGAGTTGCTGCACTTCATCCCCGGTCTCCTGCCGTGACCGGGTGCCGTCCTCGGCGCTGCGGGACTGGTCGCGCAGGCGCGCCGTCAGGCCGGTGTTCTGGGTCTCCAGTTCCGCGGCCCTGGCCTTGGACTGCTGCCATCCGGCCCGGGCCTGCAGGGACTCCTCCCGGGCCTGGGCCAGGGCGGTCCGTTCGCGCACCAGGTCCTGGCGCAGCGTCTCGGCTTCAGCCAGGGCCCCGGCCAGGGCCTTCTCCTTGTCCGCCAACTGGGGCCCCAGCGCGACGGCCGCAGCCAGCTTCTGCCCCTGGGATTCCAGTTGCTGCTCCTGCTCCCGCAGCGCGGCACGAGCGGCCTCGAGCTGCTGTTGCGCCTCGGCGCGGGTCCGTACCAGCGTGGTCACCAGGTCGCCCAGAGCAACGGCCGTGCCGCCGGCTGGCACGGCCTCGGCGAGGTCGCGGCGGACCGCTTCCGCTTCCCGACGCAGAGCCAGGGCCTCGGCGCTGGCCTCGCGGGCCTGCCGGAGGGCGTCGTCGCGTTCGCCCTGGACCTGCTGCAAGCGGGCGTCCTGGGCCTCGGCGGCCTCGGCGTGCCGGCGCTGTTCGGCCAGGCTCGCCTCCTGCAGGGCGGCCAACTGCCGGCGGACGTCATCCTCGGGCGCCTGGGGTCGGGCCGCCAGGGCCTCCTGGAGTCGCTGCGCCAAGTCGGTTTCCCGCCCCCGGGAGGCCGCCAGATCGGCCCGGGCCTGGTCCCGCTCGCCGGTCAGCGTCCTGGACTGCGCCAGGGCGACGTCCCGTTCCTGGGCCAGGCGGGTCGCGGCGGCGGCCTGGTCCGCGCCATGCACCTCCAGGCGCTTGTCCAGCTCGGCCGCGCGCACCGTAGCCGCCTGGAGTTCCGTCTCAAGGGTCTTGGCCCGCTCCTCGGCGGCGGCCTTGGCGGTGGCCAGGGCCCGGGCCTGGTCAACGAGCAGCCGCCGTTCGTCCGCGGTCTGCGCGGTCTGGTCCCGGGCGCGGCGCAGTTCCGTCACCTCGGTGCGGGTCTGGTCCAGGTCCCGGCGCACGGCCTCCATCTCGGTCTGTTTCTGCGCCAGGGCGGCCACGGCCTCGGTCCGGCGCTGTTCCAGGACCGTCGCGCGGGCCTCCGACTCGGCCAGGAGCCGCCGCGCCTCGGCGGCCTCCGCCGCCGCCTTCTCTGCGCCTTCGGTCAACTCCCGGTTCTGGCGTACCCAGCGTTCCTGCTCGGCGGTAGCCTGCCGCAGCTTCTCCTTGACATTGTCGTAGGCCTTCCGGTAGGTCCCAAAGGCCTCCTCCAACTGTTTTTCGCGGGCGCGTGTGCGATCCAAGTCTTCCTGCAGTTGGCGCGCCACCTGCTCGATGCCCCCCTTCCGGCGCAGTTCGCCCACCTGGGTGGTCAACTGCTCCACCTGCTGGTGCAGGGCGGTGTTCTCGTCCTTGAGGCGGGTCCGTTCGGCCATCACGTCCTTGATGTCCTCCGCGGCGCTGACCGTACGGGCCGCCTCCAGACGGGCCCGGTCAAGGGAATCGCTCGCCGTCGCCAGCTTGGTGCGTAGGGCCTGGTTCTCCTCCGTGAGCAGCCGGATGCGGTCCACCTGTTCGGCAACCATCTTGGCCAGGTCCGACTGGCTCATGTCCGCGCTCTTCTGCTTGACCTGGGACTCGATGCGCCGGATGCGCTGGGTGCAGTAGGTGATGCGGTAGCCCAGGAGCGAGGCGTTCCAATCGGGGTACTTGCGCCGGACCTCCTCAAACCCCTGCAGGGCCTCGCGGTACAGGGCCAGGGCCTGGGCCGTGTCGCCGCCCTCCTCGGCACGCCCCCCCTCCTCCAGCTTCACGTAGCCGGCCATCCACTCTTCGCGTGCCTTCCCCTCCCGGGCGTCCTCACTCCGTAGTGGGGACGCCAACAGCAGGCCCAGGCTGAGCCGAAGCACCGTTCGCAGGCACGATCTTGCTCTCATACGGCCATCCTCGCCATCGCCAGTCCCCGGCCGGAACGCCCCTGCGGTCCGCTGGCCGGAGCCGGGCGAGGGTCACCTGTCCTCGGCGAAGAAACGGTCCAAGCCGGCATCGCGGGCGGCGCCCAGGCCCAGGGCCCGGTCGTACCAGGCCCGGGCGTCCTGGCGCCGGGGAGGCGTCGCGGAGGCCAGGAGCGCTGCCAGGCAGTAGGCGGTATCCGCGCGCCGGCCATCGAGTTCGAAGGCACGCAGGAACTGGCGTTCGGCCAGGTCCCGCGCCCCCGCCTCGGCGAGGGCCACCCCTGACAGGTGGCAGATATCGGCGCGCTCGGGGGCCACCTGGGTCGCCTGCAGCAGCACCGCGCTGGCCGCGAGGGGCTGGCCCTGGCGGAGTTGGGCCGCCCCCAGGCGGAGCAACACATCCGGGTTGTCCGGCAGGTTGCGGCGGGCGCCCTCCAGGTAGGGCAGCGCGGCCGCGACCTCCCCGCGGTCCGCCAGCAGAGCCCCGAGGCGGGCCCCGACGCTGGGGTCCTGGGGCGAGAGCTCCAGCAGGCGTCGCAGGGCGGCCTCCGCCGCGGCCGAGTCGCCGGCGGCCTGGGCCTTGGCCACCTCGGCGTCGACCCGGACCCCCTCGCTGCGCCGGCGCCGTTCGGCCTCGCCGGACTCCTGTGCCGCGCGCGCCTGGGCCTCCCTCTCGGCCGTCAGACGCTGCACGGTCTCCTGGGCCCCCTTCAGGGCCGCGCCGTCACGCGCCGCGGTCGCCGTGAGCGTCTCGAGGCGCCGCAAGGCTTCGGCATGGGCCTCCCGCAGGCGCGCCACGTCGGCGGCCTGCAGGCCACGGAGTTCGTCGCGCAGAGCCGTGGTCTGCGCCTTGAGCGCATCCCGGTCGCGCTCCGTTGCGGCCAGGGACTCGGCCCCCTTGGCAACCTGGGCCTCGGCCGCCGCCTGTCGAGCCGTGGCGCCGGCGCTGGCATCCCGGGCGTCCTGGAGTTCCTGGCGAGTCTTCAACAGTTCCTGTTCCGCCTCGCGGCGGGCGCTCTCGGCCTTAGCGACCCGGCCGCCGAGGTCACGGCCGGCCCGCATCTCGTTCTCGCGCTCGGCCCGGACCGCGTCCCCTTCGCGCCGGGCACGGTCCAGGTCGGTCTTCAGAGCCGCCTCGCCGGCCTCAGCCTGGCGCAGCCTCGCCTCCAGGTCTGCCGCCCGGTCCCGGGCCACCTGGGCCTCCTGGCCGGCCCGGGTGGCGGTCTCGGCCTGACGGCTCAGCTCCGCCAGGCGATCCCGCCGGGCCACCGCGTCGCCGGCAGCCGCCTGGAGACGGTTGAGGTCGGCCTCGCGGGCCTGGAGGTCGCGGGTCATGGCCTCCAGCCGGGCGGTGAGGTCCGTGCCCTTGGCCTGGGCCTGCTCCAGCTCGGACCTGAGGCGGGTCACCTCGGCATCGGCCTTCTGGCGTTCGAGAAGGGCCGCATCCAGGGACTTCTGGAGCTGCTCGACGGCGGCGACCTGGGCCTGGGCCCGGGCCTCTTCCCCCTGCCGGAGGTCGCGCAGGCGACGCACCTCGGCCACCAGGTCCGTCCGCCCCATCCGGTCGAGCGACGTGGCCACGGCCTCCTCGAGCCGACGGAGTTGCTCCGTGCAGTGAGCGGTGCGGTAACGGACCAGCTCGGGGTTCCACTCGGGGAAGCGCCGGCCCACCTCGCCGAACTCCCCGAGGGCCTCCTGGTAGAGCTGTCGCGCCAGGGCATACTGCTCGGACCGCAGCGCCTGGTCGGCCTGCTCAACCTTCAGGTACCCCAACATCCACTGCTGGCGCGCCGCCGCGTCGCCGCTGTCGGCAGCCGCCAGGAACGTGCCGAGGCCCGGAAACAGGCCGGCCGCCACGCAGGCGACCGCCAGGGCCTGAAAGATGCCGCGCATGTGGCAGAACTCCGCCCCCGCCATGGCCCCGTCTGCGGGCTGTCGTGGACATCCGGGGGGTACCGGGCTATCTTGTGCGGTTCCGGAGACGGTCCCCGCCGCGGCCGCGCCGGCCTGGCCCGGCCCGTCACCGACGCCCTGGCTCACAAGAGTAGCCCGGATTCCGCTGTCGTCAAGGCCAAGGACGCAGCGAATGGTGTCTTTTCCATAAGCCCCTGAACGACTTATGACCGAAAGTAGCGCCGCGGTGGCAGCGCGTGGAGCGCAGCCCGGGGCGCAGAGCCTGGTTTCCTATGGTTGAGTGGATACTGAAGAAGATCTTCGGCACGCGCAACGCCCGTCAGCTCCGCAAGCTGTGGCCGTACGTTGAGCGGGTGAACGCGTTGCAGAGGGACCTGCAGGGCCTGAGTGACGAGCAGTTGCGCGGCAAGACGGCCGAGTTCCGGCAGCGTCTGGCGGCGGGCGCGACCGCGGACGACCTCATGTGCGAGGCGTTCGCCGTGGTCAAGGACGCCTGTCGCCGGATGGTCGGCACCAGCACCGAGGTGACCGGCCACTCGGTCGTCTGGGACATGGTGCCCTTCGACGTCCAGATCCTGGGGGCCATCTGCCTGCACCAGGGCAACATCGCCGAGATGGCCACCGGCGAAGGCAAGACCCTGGTGGCCACCATGCCGTTGTACCTGAACGCCCTGACCGGCAAGAACTGCCAGCTCGTCACCGTCAACGACTACCTCGCCCGTCGCGACGCCCAGTGGATGGGCGCCGTCTATACCTTCCTGGGACTCACCGTGGGCTGTATCCAGAACAGCATGTCGCCCGCGGAGCGCCGGGCCCAGTACGCCTGCGACATCACCTACGGCACCAACAGCGAGTTCGGCTTCGACTACCTCCGCGACATGGGCATGGCCATGAGCGCCGAGGACATGGTCCAGCGCGGCCACTTCTACGCCATCATCGACGAGATCGACAGCATCCTCATCGACGAAGCCAGGACGCCCCTGATCATCTCCGGACCGGCCAGCGTCTCAACCCACCGCTACGACAAGCTCAAGCCCATGGTGGCGGACCTCTTCCGGCGCCAGGTGCTGCTGGCCACCCGCCTGGGCGGCGAGGCCCGCGAGGTCCTCGAGAAGGCGGACGCCACCGAGGAGCAGCGCGATGAGGCACTCCTGAAGCTGGTGAAGGTGCGCATCGCCATGCCCAAGCACAAGCAACTGATGCGCCTCATGGAAGACCCTTCCATCCGTAAACAGGTGGAGCGCAAGGAGATGGAGGTCTACAGCGACAACAACCGCGGCTTCCTCCAGGAGGTCAAGGAGTCGCTCTACTTCGCCATCGACGAACGCGGCGGTGAGGCGGACCTCAGCGAGATGGGGCGGCGTTTCCTGCGGCCCGAGGACCCCGACGCCTTCGTCATCCCGGACCTCCCGGCGCTGTTCAGCGAGATCGATGCGGCGCCAGACCTGGCCGAAGCGGAGAAGATGGCCCGGCGGCACGAAGCCCAGACCCGTTTCGACGACCAGGCCGAGACCATCCACAACATCTCCCAGCTCCTACGGGCGTTCTGCCTGTTTGAGAAGGACGTGCAGTACGTGGTGCAGGACAACAAGGTGATCATCGTCGACGAGTTCACCGGCCGCCTGATGCCGGGACGCCGTTTCAGCGAGGGCCTGCACCAGGCGCTCGAGGCGAAAGAGGATGTGCAGATCGAGCGCGAGACGCAGACCCTGGCCACGATCACCATCCAGAACTACTTCCGCATGTACGAGCGACTGGCGGGGATGACCGGCACCGCCGAGACCGAAGCCACCGAGTTCAAGGAGATCTACAAGCTGGAGGTCGCGGTGGCCCCCACCAACCGGCCGTGTCGACGGGTGGACTTCGACGACCGCATCTACAAGACCAAGCGCGAGAAGTACAACGCGATCATCGACGAGATCGAGAGCTGCCACCGGCACGGCCAACCGGTCCTGGTCGGAACCATCAGCGTGGATGTGTCGGAGGTGCTCAGCCGCATGCTGCAGCGCCGGCACATCCCGCACAATGTGCTCAACGCCAAGCACCACGAGCAGGAGGCCGAGATCGTGACCCGGGCCGGCCAGGCGGGGGCAGTCACCATCGCCACCAACATGGCCGGCCGCGGCACCGACATCAAGCTGGGTCCCGGGGTGGTGTACCTGGACCGTCCCCTGGTGGAGTCCAAGACGCTCACCCTCGACACCCGCCTGAGTGCCGAGGAGGTGGCCAGCGGCGTGAAACTGCCGGACGCGCCGCAGGGCCCCTCGACGCTGCGCGACCTGCTGCGCGAGCGTCCCTGTGGCCTCCACGTCATCGGCAGCGAGCGCCATGACGCCCGCCGCATCGACCGCCAGTTGCGCGGCCGTTGCAGCCGCCAGGGCGACCCGGGCTCGTCGCGGTTCTACGTCTCCCTGGAAGACAACCTGATGCGTCTGTTCGGCTCGGACCGTGTCGCCGGCATCATGGAGAAGTTGGGCCTCCAGGAGGGGGAGGAGCTCTCGCACCCCATCCTCAACCGCAGCATCGAGCGTGCCCAGCGCCGGGTCGAGCAGCAGCACTTCGCCATCCGCAAACGGACCCTCGAGTACGACGACGTGATGAACAAGCAGCGTGAGACCATCTACCGGTTGCGGTGCGAGGTCCTGGTCACCGAGACCCCGCGCGAGATGCTGTTTGACTTCATCTACACGACCCTGGCCGACAAGGTGGAGGCAGCCTTCACGGCGGCCGGCCGTGCGGAGCGGGTCGACCTGGAGGAGATCAAGAGCTGGTGTTCGCACACCTTCCCCATCGGCTTCCGGGCGGACGTCTTCCAGGACCCCGTGAGCGCGGAGACGGTCACCCGGGCCGTGCTGGAGCAGATCGAGAGGGCCTACAGCCTCAAGGAGAAGCTCGAGAACCCCGAGTCGCTCCGTATGCTGGAGCGCTACACGATGCTCAGTGCCATCGACAAGCTCTACCAGGAGCACCTCTATGGCATGGACGCCCTGCGCCAGGGCGTCCAGTTGCGCTCCTACGGACAGCGGGACCCGCTGGTGGAGTACAAGCAGGAAGCCTACGGCATGTTCGCGGAGCTCATGGACACCGTCCGCGAGGAGATCTGTTCGAACGTGTTCCGCTCTGGCACCACCCTGGCGTCTTTCCAGGCGTTCTCCTCGTCGGTTCCCCAGAAGCTGGTGCACGACAGCCTGGGCCAGTTCGGCGGCCTGACGACCACCGCCGGCCCCGACCAGCCCGAGGAACCGGCCACCGGCCTGCCCGCGGGACTGACCGTACGCCGGCAACTGCCCAAGGTCGGCCGCAACGAGCCATGCCCCTGCGGCAGCGGCAAGAAGTTCAAGCACTGCTGCGGGCGCTGACCGGCCGCTGGCCGAGCGCTGGCCGGAGCCGCGTCGCGCCGGGCGGCGGTCCGGGGGCGTGAGGTGCCATGGACCTGGTCATCGCGCTGGACTCGTTCAAGGGGAGCCTGACCGCTCAGGCCGCCTGCCAGACCGTGGCCGCCGCGGTCGCCCGGGCGCAGCCCCGGACGCGGGCCCGGTGTGTACCCATGGCCGACGGCGGCGAAGGCACTGCCGAGGCGCTGGTGTCTGCCTGCGGCGGGCGTCTCATCGTCGTGCCGGACGTCTCCGGACCCCTGCCTGGCCAGCGCCTGCAGTCGAGCTACGGATGGCTGCCTGCCGGACCGACGGCGGTGGTGGAGATGGCCAAGGCCAGCGGCCTACCCCTGGTGCCAGCGGGCCGACAAGACCCCCGCCTGACCACCACCCGGGGAACCGGAGAGCTGGTCGCTGCGGCGCTGCGCCAGGGCGCCCACAGGCTGGTCCTGACTCTCGGCGGCAGCGCCACCAACGACGGTGGCACAGGAGCCGCCGCGGCGCTGGGGTGGCGCTTCCTGGACGCCTCGGAGAGACCCCTCCCGGACGGCGGGGCTGCCCTCTCCCGCCTGGCTCGCATCATGCGTCCGGACCCGCCCCTGCCCGCGGTGTCGGTGCAGGCGCTGTGCGATGTCACCAACCCGCTGTGCGGTCCGCGTGGGGCAGCGGCCGTGTACGGTCCGCAGAAGGGCGCCAGCCCGGAAGCGGTCCTGGAGCTCGATGCGGCGCTGAGAAGCCTTGCCCGATGCATCCGCTCTGACCTGGGCCTGGATGTGGCCGACCTGGCCGGGGCCGGCGCGGCAGGAGGCTTCGGCGCAGGCGCCGTGGCCTTCCTGGGTGCCCGGCTCGTCCGCGGCATCGATACCGTGGCGGAATTGACAGGCCTGCGAGGTGCCATGCGCACGGCCGCGTGGGTCATCACCGGCGAGGGCCGCCTCGACGAGCAGTCCCTGCAGGGCAAGGTGGTCTCGGGCGTCCTGCGCCACGCGGCCGACCTCGGCACCCGGGTGGCGGTACTGGCGGGAAGCGTGACCCTGGAACGGTCGTGCTGGCAGGCGGCGGGGATCCACGACGTCGAGGCGTGCGCCCCGCCGGGCATGCCTCTGGCGGAGGCCATGGACCGCGCCGAAGAGTTGCTTGCCGCAGCGGCCGCGAGGCTGGCGGACCGCCTTGCCTGATACCCGTTACACGCCAACCGCAGAGCGTTCCCGGAGCGACCGCGACCGCTCCGGCATGGCTCTACGGCTGGCGTATCGTGGCAGGAGATGGTCCCCCGCGGCCGGGCACCCGGGGCGAACCGTGAGGCCACGGCGGAACGCTGCCGGCCCGGTGCCGGAGCGCTTCAGCCGCCTAAGCGCTTCTGCCGCTTGGCCAGATCCTGGTCCAGCCCCGTGGCCAGCGAGTAGAAGGTGCACTTGCGGGGCTTGTCGCAGCAACACGCGTAGATGTGGTTGAGATTGACGTAGCGGTACGGCTGCAGGTAGCCGTCCTTGATCGCCGCCTGCTTGCCGAAGGTCTTCACCGCGCCGCAGTCGGCCGCGACTCCCTCGTACTCGGTCTCGAGGTTGCCGTCCAGTCCCGTGCGGGTGGACATGATCTTCTTCACCTCGATGTGCGGCGTGAACTTGCACACCGCGTGCTCTTCGCACGCGTTGATGATGTGCGCCGTGTCGAGGGCAGCGGCCCACTGCGGGATCTGGCTGAAGGTGCTAGGATAGACCTGCCGGGCCAGCTTCTTCTTCTCCGCCGGCTTGCCCCGTGGCGCGGCCACCGGTCTGGCGGCTGGCTCGTTCTTCTTGCCGAGGAGCCCAAAAAGTCCGTCAAGCAACCCCATATCGCATCCGTGCCTTTCATCACGCTGGGCTCGTCGCGCTGGGTGCCACTCCCACCGACCGGCCGCGCCTGCCAACGACAGGAGGGGAGGACGCACCGCAGGCTCCGGGCACGTGCCAACGATGAACCTTAGCACCGCCTCGCCGGTTCGCAACTCCGACGGCGGCCGCGGGCCTGCCGGCGCCGGTTCAGCGGGCCTCCACAAAGCGTAGCACGTCCGCCTCGTCGTGCGAACCGGGACACCCGGGGCAGATGAAACCGCTGTCGTGGAGGCGGCACTCGGCGTTGTGCACATGGGTCTCCCGGCCGGCCTCGTCGTAGAGGTAGGTCCCATTCCAGCTATGGTCGACGAGGTAGAAGCCATCGGGACGCCACTCCACCTGGGCGTGCCGCCGGGAGGCCGTGGGGCTGTCGACCACGACGTCGTTGCCCGCCTCACGCCCCAGGGCCAGCACCGGGCATTCGGTGTCGACAAGGTGGACGTCGCGACCACGGATCAGACAGAGCCGGGCGCCGTGGCCAGGCAGCCCCGCGGCCGACGGCGTGGACTGTTTGCGGTGCCAGCGGGTGAGCTGGACACGCCGGCCACCGGTGGAGGCCGCCCCCGGGTCTGGGACGGGGACGTGCTGCGTCCTGGCCGGGAGTTCCACCGCCGCCACGGTGCCGTCCAGCCCGGACTCGCGAAGGACCTCGTAAAGCTCCCCCAGCGAGGCGGCCCAGCCCTGTGGCGCCGGCAGAGGCCGCAGGTGCTCCTGCTCCTCGGCAGGGAGGCCCTCCCGGACGGCTTCGGAGGTCAGCGTCTGGCCCAACGCACAGAGCGAGGCGAGACGGGCCACCATGGAGACCGCCTCCCCGTAGACGCTATGCCCGTGCACGGTCACGTCGCCGCAGTGGACCCCGATGCGCAACCGCGGCTGGGTCGCGACCATCCGGCTGGCATCGGCGGTGGCATGCATCCGGCCGGCGGCGCGCAAGGCGCTGAGCGGGTCCGGGAAGCGACTCAGCAGGGCGCTGCCGACCGTGCGCACCTCCGCGCCCCCGTGTTCACGGCGGATACGATCCAGGACCGCCGTCACCTCGGCCAGAAAGCGCGCGGCCGCCTCGGCCCCCTGCCGGTCGCGTACATCCAGGGCCGTGGGGATATCGAGGAACAGCAGCGTGACAGCATGGCGGGCTTCAGGCATCGGCGCATCCGGCATCCGGGACCGGCTGGCAAACGGGAATGGGGCCCATCACCCCGGCGTGCCGGCGAAGATGTCGGTGGTGTCTTTCAGGACGTAACTCCGGTCCGCGGACTCCTCTGCGGTAGGACCGCGGTCACGGATGGACTCAAAGACGCCGCGCACCGCAGCGGCAGCCGTGGGGGCGTAGAGCTTCACCAGACCCACCCGATGCTCGCCGGAGAACATGACCACCAGCAGGATCTCCCCCGTCGCGGCGGCAATCAGGATGCTGCGCTTCACTCCCTGGTGCAGCACCGTGCTGAACTCGTCCTCGCCGAGGATCCGGGCCAGCTCGCGCGTCGCGGCAAAAACGCCAGCCCCCAGCGCCGAGATCAGCAACGGGTCCTGCCGGTTGACGTTCTCATGCGCCAACACATGACCTGCCCCGTCGCAGATGAGGCAACTGTCGGCCTCGGACTGGTCGAGCAGCTCGATGAGGACCTTGCGGAGCCGGTTCACGTCGCGTCGGGTCAGCTCGTAGGTCATCGTGCGGTGTCCTTAGTACAGCCTCGCCTGGGGACGACTCCGACCCGCCGGTACGACTGCCGGGCCCGTCGGTGGCCACTGCCCCCGCGAACGGGCGATGCTTCAGGCGAGCTTGATATCCCGTACTTTGGCCGTCGCGGCATTGGCGTCCCGGACAAAGCGATGGAGCACAAGCCGTGAGACCATGTTCAGCGTCTCGAAAACCCCGTCGCCCGTGGTGGCAACGGAGGGGAAACTGGGGCGTCGCTTGCCGCGGTTGTTCAGCAGGAATTCCAGGTAGTGCACCGGTGCGACCCGGGGCAGGTCACGCTTGTTATACTGCAGCACATAAGGGATGTCGTCCAGGCTCCGGTTCTGCAGGGCCAGGTTCTGCTGCAGATTCTTGAAGCTCTCCACGTTGGCGGCCATCTCGGACCACTGGCTGTCAGCCACGAAGACGACCCCATCCACGCCGCGGAGCACGATGGCGCGCGTCGTGTTGTACATCACCTGCCCCGGTACCGTGTACATCTGGAAACGCGTGGTGAAGCCCTGCACGACATCGGCGACCAAGGGCATGAAATCAAAGAAAAGGGTGCGGTCCTTGACCGTGTCCAGGGATGTCAGGTCCCCTTTGTGATCGGGCCGGATCAGACGGTGGACCACCTCCAGATTCGTCGTCTTGCCGCAACGGGCTGGCCCGTAGTAGACGATCTTGAGCTGGATCTCGCGCGTTTCCTGGTTCACGAACGCCATGGTTCCGATCTCCAAGGAACGGCCGTCCGGCCACTCCATCCGGACCGTCTCGCCGAAGCCGTGAACGCCCCCGGGGACGCCCTCCCGGGCCACGGACGCCATCCCGCACTCGGCGGGACGTGCACGGGGCAACCGTCAACATGCACCTCTACAAGGGTCGCTGGATTTTCGTGGATTTCAAGTCATCTTTGTGGATAATGTCGGCTTAGCCACGCGGCCCCAAGGGTCGTCCAGACACCACCCAGCACCGGATCGGGCCGCTTACGACGGGCGGCAGCAGCTCACGGGAGAGCCTCGTATGAGCTTGGCCAAGCGTTTGTTCGGCGGATTCCGCCCCAAGAAGGACGCGGGCGAGGAGCAGCCCCCGACACCCGCCAAAGGGGCGAAAGTGCCGCCGCCGCCGCCCAAGATAGCGCGGGCCGACGCGCCGACGGAGGATGCCGCCCCCCTGCCTCAGGACAAGCGCGTTCAGAGCCAGACCTTCCAGGTCACCGCCCCCAGGCCGCCGGCGGCTGGGGATGACGCGGCGGCGGCCAGCGCCGGTCGCCGGGTGGTACCCCTGCAGGGAAGCGAAAGGCCGGCTGAGACGGCGGCCCCCGCAACGGTGGACGCCATGCGTCGCAGCCAGACTATCCGTGTCGCGCCGCCGGGGCTGGCGGCCAGTGCGGACCAGGCCGCCAGCGGGCCGGCGGGCCCGCTGGCGCTGCGTCGCAGCCAGACCATCCGTGTCAACCCACCGGCAGCGGGCGCCAGCGCGGCGCCGGAGCCCGCTGGGTTGCACCGGCTGCACCCGCACCCGCAGACCGAAGTACCGCCGCTGTTCCGGCCTGCAGGTGTCGCGCTCCCGTTGCAGGCCCTGCTGGCAGGGGTCCCGCCACACCTGCGTGGGCCAGCCTGGGACGCAGGGCACCAGCCGGACGGGACCCTGACCATGGCACCGGACCTCCTCCGCGCCCAGTTGGCAGCCGGACGCTGCTACCTTGGGGTGGAAGAGGCCAGGGCGTTTCTGCCCCAGGGCTGGATCGAGGCCGATGCCGTCGGCGATCTGGACCTGGACATGGCCTGTGTCGTGGCGGCGCTTCCCCCAGGATTCAGCCCCGTTCTGAAACCCGCCCCGAAGCCGGCGCCACCGGCGCCACCGCCGGCGCCGCCGGAACCGGTGGCCCCGGTGCCGGCCGAGGCCCCGTCACTGCCGGTGACCGAGGCACAGACTGAGGCTGAGCCGGCGGTGGCCCGTCTGCCTTGGGCCATCGTGCTGGCGGCCGTGCCGGCGGGACTGCGAGGCCAGGCCTGGCGCGAGGGGAGTACCCCAGAGGGGACCGTCGCCGTTCCCCGCGAGGTCCTCCTGGAGCAACTCGGCACCGGCCGGATCAGCCTCGACATCCGGACGGTCTCCCCACAGCTTCCGGCAGGCTGGGTTGCCCCGCAGGCCCAGGGCTCGGTCGTGCTCGACCTCGCCGCCGTGGTCGAGCTGCTGCCGCCCCAGTGGCTGCGCCCGGTCGTCGAAGAGGATGAGGAGGTGCGCAAGGCGGAGGCCCTGGGAGACCTCTTCAAGCCCCTCAGCGCGTCCCCGCCCGAGCCACCTCCCGTCCCGGTACCCGAGGAAGCGAGCGTGGCACTGCCCGCGGCCGTGGTCCTAGCGGCGTTGCCGGCAGCCCTGCGCGGACCGGCGTGGTCTGCGGACGCGCCGGAGATGATCTCCGTCCGCGTGCCCCGGGGACCCCTCCTGCGGCAACTGGCTGCCGGCCACATCGAACTGGACCTGGAGACGCTGGTGGCCCAACTGCCACCGGGGTCCTGCCAGCCGGGGTCGCGCGGTTCGGTGACCCCCGAGCTGGGGGCCGTGGTCGCGGCCCTGCCCCCGGAGCTGCTGCAGGTCCCTGGCGAACTCGCAGAAGACGCCAAGGCAGTCGCTGGCATGGGCGACCTCTTCGGCGCTGCCGGGAAGGGCGCGCCGGTGCCGGTGCCGGTGCCGGTGCCCCAGCCGAAGGGAGATACCCTAGCGATCCCCTGCGCGGCGGCCCTGCGCGCGCTCCTGCCCGCGATGCGGGGTCCCGCCTGGCGCGCGGATGGCTTCCCCGAGGGCTCGGTAGAGTGGCCCAAGGCCGATGTCCTGTCACAGCTCAGTACGGGCACCGTGAAGGTATCGGTGGCCGCTGTGGCGAAGGCGACCCCTCCCGGCTGGATCGCCGATGGAGTCCAAGGCGATGTGGCCTTGGACCTGGCTGACGTGGTCGCCGCCGTGCCCGCAGAGGTGCTCTCGCCAGCGGGCGAGATGGCGGAGGAGGTGCAGGAGACGGCGGCCATGGGGGCGCTGTTTGCCGTCGCCGCCAAGCCCGCAGGCCAGGGGCCGGCCGGCCCCGCGGCCCCCGCGGTGGCCACGCCGCCTGAGGCCCTGCCGCCTGAGGCCCCGCCGCAGGCCCACGTCGCCGCCCTCGCTGACACCGCGGCGGCCGCCGCGGTGGCGACACCCCCCGAAGCTCCGCCGCCGGCCCGGGTCGCGGTTCCGGCGGAGAGGGCCGAAGAGACGCACACCATCCGGCCGGCGCGGCCGGAGCCGGACCTGGCGGAGGAACCCGATCTGCTTGGAGTAGAAGGTGTTCCCGCAGACTGGGATGGGGTGGAGGAATCCCTGGAGACAGCCCCGCTGGGCGTCGACATCAACACGGCGCGTGCGGTAGACCTGATGCTGCTTCCGGGTGTGGGTGAGACGCGTGCCCGTGCGGTGATCGATCACCGCACGGCACGGGGGCCATTCCGGTCGGTCTTCGAGCTGGCTGACGTCTCTGGCTTTGGGCCCACGCTCTTCCGGCGGGTCACGGGCCTGTCGTTGCGCCGGCGCGTGAACCGTCACAGGCTCATGGAGCAGGTCCTGCCGTTGCCTCCTGGCGGGCCGGCGCTGCTGAACCGCATCACGGAGGCGGTGCGGGCGGAGTTTGCCGCCGTGGGGGCCGTGCTCACGAACCGTGCAGGGATGGCCATCGCCGTGGCCGGCACGATGCCTGAGGCCGGCAAGTACGCGGCCCTGGGCAGCCGCTACTTCTTCCGCACGCGCCGCCAGTTGCAGAAGTTCGTCGACCGCGCCTCAGACTGTATCATCCTGCCCGGCAGCAAGCCGCCGTTGTTGCTGCTGTCGAGTGAGGACGTGGTGATGATCCTCAGCCTGTCGGGCAGTGTGGTGCCCACCAAGCGCCTGACACGGGTTCGACGCGCCATGCAGGAGATCGGCTGGCTCGTGAGCCGGCGGGCCGTGGTACTGAACGTCTGAAGCACAGCCAGGCCGGGCGCCGCCGCCGATGGCTCCCGCGTGGAGACTGACGCTCTATGGCCAGTGCGGATAACGTGCCTCCCGAGGTGCAGTGGGAGTGGAGTGACCCCGACCGACGTCGCCTGCGCCGGCGTTTCCAACACGGACTCGTGAGGGTGCTGCAGGCGGTGGAGAGATGGACCCAGACAGCCCGCGGTGATGGGCAGGTGTCCGCGGTCAAGGCCCTGGCCGACCGCATCGAGGCGGCCGGAGTGGACTTGGATGTCTGCGCCGCCAACTGCCACGCCCTGGCCACAACTCTGCGGGCCCACTTCGGCAGTGCCGACCCGCCCCCGGCGTCGGTCCATGCCGGCATCCGCCTCAGCCGGGCCCTGGGCTCTCCCGTCGTCCTCACACGGACGACCATCGCGCAACTGGCGGGCAAGACGCTGCGGCTGGAGTACATCGAGGGCGCCAACGCCATCGTCCAGGTCAACGGGGAATACTGGGGAACTCCGCTGGACCGCGTCCTCGTGCTCCAGGACACGGCCGATCCCCAGCCCGAAGAGACCCCGGCGGCCGCGCCGGCCGGACCGGCTCCGGCCTTCACCTTCGTCCTCCGCTCCGGCGAACTGAGCAACGCAATCCAGTTCCTGGCCATGACGGCCCGCGACGGCATGCTGACGGTGACGGCCGGCAACCCGACGGTCGAGGGCCGCCTGGCCTTCGCCTCGAGGCGCGTGGTCCACGCGGAATTCGGCACACACCACGATGTGGACGCCGTGGCGCGACTGATGGTGCTGCCGGAGTCTGAGGGCGTGTTCCATGACGGCTCCCCGACGATGGCCCCGACCCTGCACATGTCGACCGACCAACTGCTGATCGAGGCTGCGGTCACGGCAGACGAGCTTGGCCAGTGATACCACGCGTACGCCGGCCGTGGAGCCGTGCTGTATCGGCCGCGGCCCCAGGGGCGCCGGCATGGCCGGCGGGCAGCGGCCAGCGCGCCGAAGGGCGCATTCCCGGGGGGGGGGGGCGGGGGGGCCCGGGTCCGCCCCCGGCCCCCGGCCAGGGCCCCCCCCACAACCTCCGGACCCCACCTCCCCCCCCCGGGCCCGGGCCCCCCCCTGTGGGGAAAATTCAC
>Ga0172375_10003106_pt1 | contig 25468 bp, 3 predicted proteins | sample LakKiv1m_FD_114537 | JGI IMG/M metagenome (GOLD analysis project Ga0172375, IMG submission 114537) | Freshwater microbial communities from Kabuno Bay, South-Kivu, Congo - kab_092012_11.1m | ecosystem: Environmental > Aquatic > Freshwater > Lake | place: Democratic Republic of the Congo...
CCGCGCAAAAGAAGCGTTTCCTTCAGCGCCACGTCAAAAGGCCGCTTCTGCCGGATTTCGAGGAAAAGGTTTGGGACCTGCTCGAGGCCGAGCGTTTCTCGATGCTCATGTTTACGAGTTGCGGCTGGTTTTTCGACGATATTTCGGGAATCGAACCGGTGCAGAACATGAAGTTCGCGCTACGCGCAATCGAACTGGTCCGACCGTACTCTTCCGAGTCGGTCGAAGAAACGTTTTCCCAGATTCTGCATCACGCCAAGAGCAATTATCCCGAGCAGGGAACCGGGGCCGACGTTTTTCGGCGGTATGTGAAGCCGATACAGGAGCAGGCCGCTCAGGGCAAGAAAGCAAAGGATTGATTTAAATGGGTTTTAAGTGCGGCATCGTCGGCCTTCCCAATGTCGGTAAATCGACGATTTTCAACGCTCTCACGCGAGGTTCGGCCCTCGCGGCAAATTATCCGTTTGCCACCATCGACCCGAATGTCGGCATCGTTCCCGTTCCGGATAAACGACTCGACATTCTCACCGGCATCGTACCCACCAAGCGCGTGGTTCCCACGACAATCGAGGTGGTGGACATCGCCGGAATCGTAAAAGGGGCCAGCCAAGGCGAGGGATTGGGCAATCAGTTCTTGAGTCACATCGCCGAGGTCGATGCCATCATCGAAGTCGTGCGCTGTTTCGAGGACAAAGAGATCGTCCATGTGAGCGGGTCGATCGATCCGTTGCGTGACATCGAGATCATTCGAACCGAGTTGATTCTCAAGGATCTCGAGGTGTTGTCCAAGTATAAGGCTCGTTACGATAAAGCGGCGAAATCCGGGGACAAGAAAGCCCAGCAGATTCTGGAGCTTTTGTCGCGCTATGAGAAAGCGTTCAACGAAGGGCGCTCGGCCGTGCAGGTTGTCTGTGGTAAAGAGGAGAAGGAGCTTCTAAAAGAAGTGCATTTTCTTACGGATAAGCCCGTCCTCTATGCGGCAAACGTCGCCGAATCCGAGCTGGGCGGAGAAGATGGTCCGATGGCGGCGGCTGTTCGCGCCAAGGCCCGGGACGAGGGGTCGGCGATGATCCGGATCAGCGGGAAGGTCGAGGAAGAGATTTCGCGTCTCGATGAGGGGGAAAGAGCGGAGTTTCTCAAAGCGATGAATTTGTCCGAATCGGGTCTCGACCAATTGGCGAGAGAAGGACACTCCCTCTTGAAGCTCATCGCTTTTTTTACCGTCGGCGAGACGGAAAATCGCGCGTGGACCGTACGCGGCGGGGCGACGGCCCCCGAAGCCGCCGGGAAGATTCATTCCGATTTCGAAAAAGGATTCATTCGGGCCGAAGTGATCGCCTATGAAGATTTTGTCGCTTTCAACGGCGAACAAGGCGCCCGCGAGAAAGGAAAGTTTCGCCTCGAAGGAAAAGAGTACATTGTGCGCGACGGCGACATCATGCATTTTAGATTCAGCGTTTAATCAGCTGGTAAACAGGGCGGAGATTTTTCGATGGCTAAGAGGGATTATTACGAAATCTTAGGCGTCAAAGAAGGCGCGACGACCGACGAGATCAAACGCGCTTATCGGTCCCTCGCCAAAAAATACCATCCGGACGCCAACCCCAACAATAAGGCGGCGGAAGAGCGCTTCAAGGAAATTTCGGAAGCGTATTACGTTCTCAATGACGCCAAGAAGCGCCAAGAATACGATCAGTACAAACGATCCGGATTTTCCTCGGGCGGTTTTGGCGGCGCGCAAGGATTCCAGGGCGCTCAAGGTTTCGACTTCGACGAAATATTGAAAGCGTTTCGCGCGGCACGCGGTTCGTCCGGCCGCGGCCGCACACGAATGCGTTCGACGGGCGGCTGGATGGGCGGATTCGAGGACATCTTCGGCGGAGGTTGGGATGACGAAGCGGAGCCTGCCGCTCCGAGCGTGAATTCGGATCTGACGGCGACTCTCAAGATTTCAAAATCCCGCGCTCAAAAAGGGGGAGAGGTCACGTTCAGTACGCAGGACGGAAAAAAAATCACCGTCAAATTGCCCGCCGGAATGACGACGGGGAAAAAATTGCGTTTGGCTCGCCAAGGCTCGATGTGTCCGACCTGCGGACATCCGGGAGATTTGATTCTCACCATTCACGTCGAGTGATCGTCAAGGTCCTCTTTGTCTCTCCTAACACATAAAACCACAAAATATTGTGGTTTTTTAGAAAAAAGTATTGACACGACCACAAGAGCTGATTAGAATTGGCCTAGCAGTAAAAACGGTGTATCGCTGTACGTCTGAGAGTGATACTCCGTTTTTTCGTCTCTAGGCCAGAAAAGTTTTTTTAAAATTCGTAGGCAAAGTCAAGAACATCGAAAAACAGGAGATCGGATTCATGCAAAACGGAACCAAAGTTAAATCCGCGGCGGTGAGCGTGAGCGGGGACGCCAGGGGCTTGAAGATCGAACGACGATTCACGAAGCCCGACAGCAATCCGCTCGACGAAATCGTTTACGAAAAACGCTCTTCGGCGATTACCAACCCGGACGGTTCCGTGGTGTTCAAAATGGAGAACGTCGAAGTACCGAAGTCCTGGTCTCAGTTGGCCACCGACATTCTCGTTTCGAAGTATTTTCGCAAAGCGGGTGTGCCGGGAGTCGGGCGCGAACAGAGTGCCCGGCAAGTGGTCTATCGCATCGCGCATACCATTCGCACGGCCGGAGAGCATTTCGGCGGTTATTTCAAGACTGCCGAAGATGCGGAAGTTTTCGAGCATGAACTAGCCCATCTTTTAATCACACAGAAGGGCGCTTTCAATTCTCCCGTTTGGTTCAATTGCGGCCTGGCCGAGATTTACGGAATCCACACGGGTAGCGGCGGAAGTTTTGCATGGGATTTCAAAAAAGGCATGCCGGTTGCCACGCGCGATTCGTACACGCGTCCGCAGTGTTCGGCTTGTTTTATTCAAAAAGCCGAAGACGATCTCATGTCGATCTTCGATCTGATCAAGAACGAAGCCCGTCTTTTCAAATTCGGTTCGGGTACCGGGACGAATTTTTCGAAAATTCGCGGAAAGCAGGAAAAGCTTTCGGGCGGCGGCACGTCTTCGGGCCTCATGTCTTTCCTTGAGGTTTTGGACCGGGGCGCGGGCGCCACAAAATCCGGAGGCACGACGCGGCGCGCGGCGAAGATGGTTTGTCTCGATATGGATCATCCCGAAATCGTCGACTTCATCAACTGGAAGGTCAAAGAGGAGAAGAAGGTCGCGATTTTGATCGCGGCGGGTTACCCGTCGGATTTCAACGGAGAGGCCTATCATACGGTTGCCGGGCAGAATTCGAATAATTCCGTTCGGATTTCCGACGAATTTATGAAGTCCTATCTCGAAGGAGGAAGCTGGCAGACGCGTTTTCGCACCAGTGGAGAGGTGTGCGACACCTATCCTTCACGTGATCTCATGCATCAGATCGCGTATGCGGCTTGGGTGTGCGCCGATCCGGGAGTCCAATTCGACACGACGATCAACGACTGGCATACGTGTGCAAACACGGATCGAATCAATTCCTCGAATCCGTGCTCGGAGTACATGTTTTTGGACGATAGCGCATGCAATCTCGCCTCGATCAACCTCATGAAGTTTCTGCGTGAGGACGGCAGTTTTGACATCGAAGGTTTTCGTCATGCCTGCCGTATTTTTGTCGTTGCGCAGGAAATTCTCGTGGATCACTCCTCCTATCCTACGCAATCTATTTGCCACAACAGCCACGACTATCGGCCGCTTGGGCTGGGCTATGCGAACCTGGGGACGCTCCTCATGGTCAAAGGGATTGCCTATGATTCGGAGCGGGCTCAGGCCTTTTGCAGTGCGCTCACGGCGCTCATGACGGGGCATGCGTATCGAACCTCCGCCGAAATCTCGCGTCAAAAGGGACCGTTCCCCGGCTATGCGTCCAACCAAGAACCGGCGCTTCGCGTGATGAGGAAGCATCGCGAAGCCACGCTTCATCTCAACGAAAAGCTGGCTCCGGCGGATATTTTGACCGCGGCCAAAGACGATTGGGATTGCGTGGTCCAGCTTGCGGAAAAGAACGGACTTCGAAACGCGCAGACGACTGTCATTGCGCCCACGGGCACGATCGGCCTTCTGATGGATTGCGATACGACCGGCATCGAACCCGATTTTTCCGTCGTGAAGTTCAAGAAGTTGGCCGGAGGCGGGTATTTCAAGATCGTCAACCAATCGGTTCCGCGCGCGCTCGAAAATCTCGGGTATCGCGAAGAGCAGATTCGCGAAATCCTGACCTATGTGACGGGTACGCTGACGCTGGACGGCGCTCCGCACGTCAATACGGCCACTCTCAAAGAGAGGGGATTTGGCGACGAAGATCTCGAGAAAGTGGAAGCCGCTCTGCCCGGTATGTTCGAGTTGCGCTTTGCCTTCAATAAGTGGAACCTCGGCGAAGAGGCGCTCAAGCGGCTCGGGTTGAAAGAGGAGCATTACAATTCGCCGGATTTCAATTTGCTCGAGGCGCTGGGTTTTACCGCAACGCAAATCGACGAAGCCAATGACGTGATTTGCGGCCGGATGACGCTGGAAGGCGCGCCGGGACTCAAGCCCGAGCATTTGTCGGTCTTCGACTGCGCGAATAAATGCGGCAAGTATGGCAAGCGCTTCATCGCTCCGATGGGACACATCCGGATGATGGGGGCCGCACAGCCTTTTATCTCGGGCGCCATTTCGAAAACCGTCAATCTGCCGAACGAAGTTTCCGTCGAAGACATCGAGAAGATTTACGTCGAAAGCTGGAAGATGGGCCTGAAGGCGATCGCGCTTTATCGCGACGGATGCAAATTGTCTCAACCGCTCAGCTCGTCCGGCTCAAAGAGCGCGACTGACAAGGAGAAGCAGGCCGAACCCGCCAAACCCGAAGTCCCTCAGCGCATGCGTTTGCCGAAGAAGCGCGCGGGGATCACACAGGAAGCGCGCATCGGCGGACACAAGGTGTATGTTCGCACGGGAGAATACGAAAACGGCTCCATCGGCGAGATCTTCATCGATATGCACAAGGAGGGCGCGGCGTATCGAAGCATGATGAACTGTTTTGCGATTGCGGTGTCATTGGGTCTTCAATATGGCGTGCCGCTTCAAGAGTACGTCGATGTGTTCACGTTTACGCGGTTTGAGCCCTCGGGCCCCGTTGACCATCCAAACATCAAGTTTGTGACATCCATCGTGGACTATATTTTCCGTCTGCTTGCGATGGAATATTTGAACCGACATGATTTGGTTCAAGTCCCTCCACCCGTGCGCGCGACGGATGTGGCTGATCCCGTGTTGCCCAGGACACGTCGACCGGTTCGCTCGGTAACGCAAGAGGCTCCGGTAGAAGGCGCAAAGCCCGCGACCCCCGCAAAGGGGGAAGGGGCGCCGCTTAGCGAACACCTCGGAAAAATGATGGGGGATGCGCCGTTCTGTTCTTTGTGCGGCCACGTGACCGTTCGTAACGGAGCCTGTTACAAGTGCTTGAATTGCGGTAATTCGATGGGTTGTTCTTGATCGATCTCTAAAGTAACGGCCTTATCAACCTAAGGCGCTCATCTTTTTCATACGATGGGCGCCTTTGCGTTTAAGTATCTCTTTGGGCTGGGTATCGACTCGGTGTTTTGGTGTCCTAAGTCCAGGAGCACTCTATACTTTGCTCTTCTTTGGAGTATTTGTCTTTCTGCCTCTCATAGTGTATATTTTTGATTGGGGTCGGTTGTGTTTGCTTAATAAAAGTTAGTATTGTTTAAAACTCATGATAAAAAAGAGTTTCATACGAATTATTGCGTCTACTTTATTCGTCACTTTTTTAGTGACTGACATATCTTTTGGAGCGCCTCTCGAAGCGCCGATCGCTCCCAAGATTTCACCCTGCGAGATGATTGCCCAAGATCCGCTTCGTTTTGAGCCTCCGCTCGATGCCGTCACGCTCAAAGAAATTCACAAGGGTACGAGCGGCAAATTCATCATTCATATCCAGGACGCGCACTCCAATCTTTCGGGTCAGGAAAGTCTGGCCGCCGCATTGGACCAGATCATGTCCAAATACGGGGTCCGGCTCGTTTTGTCCGAAGGCGGCGAGGGGGATTGTTCTCTGACGAGCATTAAAAGCATTGCCCCGGAAGAGGTGTGGAAGCGCGTCGCCAAGAATTATCTCGTTCAAGGCAAGATCGCCGGAGAAGAATATCTAAATCTCGTTTCGAGTCATCCCATGAAGATTTTGGGCATCGAACGCTTGGCTCTTTACGTCGAGAGCGTCGAGCGCTATGGCGAACTGGCTTCGAGCCGCGAAAAGATTCTCGATTATGTGGCTAAAGTGCGTTCCGCCGTGAATGGGCTCAAGAAAAAAACATATCCCGCGGCTCTGGCGGATTACGAGAAGGCCGTTTCGATTGCCGGTGAAAATGATTTCGAGGCTCGACTGAAAGGGATTTTTGATTTGGCTTCGGGCTATCGAGTGGATTTGAGCGAATTTTCAAATCTGAAAGAGCTCCAGGCCGTTCAAGCCGAAGAATCAAACATTGATTTTGATGCGGCGACGCTTGAGCAGGGCGCGCTCGTTGACGAGATCGTACGGCGCGGAGGAGGCGCCGATCTCCAAGACGTATCCAAGCGATTGTATCAAGCACGGGCAAAAGGGCTCTCTCAACTTGCCTACTTCCAAAACACTTTAACTATCGCTCAAGAAAAGGGCGTTGATTTGAATGTCTATCCCCAATTGGTCGCTTATCTTTCTTATCTCAAACATTTTTCTTCGATCAACCTGGACCGTCTCTTGGAGGAATTCACCAAAGCCGAGGATGAACTCTATGCCCGGGTTTTGAAAGGTCTTGACGGCGAGGCCCGACGCGACGCGACGCTTCTTCGCGGGCTGGATCGTTTTCTGGGTTTGCTGCAGACAGCTTATCAAATTCAAATGACGTCGAAGGAATTTGATCTTTTCCGAGCCAATGAACCCGATTTCCAGACCATTCCGGCACTGGCTTTTTTGAATAGGAAACTTGCCGAGAACGGCTCTTTTGAAAATCTCATGGCTTATCAGCCCGATCTCGAAAACGGGCGGAAGGCGCTCGAAGCTTTTTACGATACGGTTTCGAAGAGAGACGATGTTTTCATTGAAAATGCCGGCAAATATCTGGAGACGGAAAAGCAGAACGTCGCGATTCTCATTTCGGGTGGCTATCACACGCAGAACCTGAAACGACTTTTTGAAGAAAAAGGTTATTCCTATGCGGTCTTGTCTCCGGTCGTCACCGGTCAAACCAATCAAAAAAAGTACGAGTCGCTTCTTTTGAGGCCGCTCGGGAAGTCGCGGCAAACGTACGTTTCCGACGGCCAGGCGCGCGATTCCGGCTCCAAAGAGTTATTTGGTCTGGGTCTTCCGAAAAAGAAAAACGATCACGTACGTGCCGCGCTTTTAGCCATCAAGGAAGACCGTCCTCTTGACGAGCGTGAATCGGCGGCATTGTCGGTGCTGCAGGGTTTTTGCGAGCGAAAACGGGAGGATTTTTCAAAAATCATCACCGAGGCGATTGCCGCTATCGAGCCGAGGGAATATGCGACTTACGGGATCGATCCGCGCGAGCTGCCTTCGGAAGGCAGGGGCACCCGAGAAGAAATAGGGGCTTTTTACGCGGCGAAGATTTTGGATCGATACGAGGGCGGAGTGAAGCCTGCGCCGTCGTTAGGCTCCAGACTGGCCCAGTGCTTGCCGGACGGTTCGTTCCTTCTCGGGAAGCGAGTAGGTGACCAAAAAGATTCTATCGGGCTTTCACCAGGGTCTTATCGGATCGGTTTTGACCCAGCATCCAAAGTCACGGCTTCTTTGGATTTTCCCGACGATTTGAATGCGGTGCCTATCGTTACGGTTGCGCAAGGGAATCGGAAAGCCTATGCGACTCCGACCCGGACGGTTTGCATTGGGCGTTATCCCGCGGACTTGATGCCTCGGGGGAGAGAATTTGTTCCACTCGAGCTGGACATGAAGCAAGTGCCCAGCGCGGAGGTTTCAAGGTTTCATGCCTCCGTAGGATTGATTCGTGAAGGCCAAGAGTGGCGGGTCGAAGTTTCCAACGAGAGCTCTAATTTGCCCCTGCGAGTTGTTCCATTGCCCGACATTCCTCGGATTTTGGACCAGGCCGAGAAGGTTGGAGTGGATCCTTTTTTTGAAGCTTTGGGCCGGGTTGTACATCTAGGGCTTGAGGCGATTTCTACGGTGGATCCGACGATTCAGAAGGCGGTTTTAGCCGTTTTTCCTCGGGGCCTCACGAAACTCATGCTGACGGCGGTTGTTTCGGATGCGCGTGTCTATCGAGCCCTTTCCGATTTGAGGGCCAAGCGGAATCGAGAAGATGCCAAAAAAATTCTCCTGAAATGCCAGGCCGAGTTGGACTCTCTCGGTTCGAAGCCGATGAACGAAGTGGTTTTTGACGAATTAATCGAGAGGAAGGGGCGTTCAGCGGCGCTCCACAATCAGTTGCTTCATTTAAAACCATTCGGATTTTCGGAGATCGACGCGCAGGTTGAGCGAGCCGTCGAATTGGAGGCCTTGCTGGCCGACGAAATAGACCGGCGTTCCCTGAGGCGCTTTGATTTCGATCAGGTGCTGTGTGTTGCCGTGATGGCGAGAGCTCTTCAAGAAGACCCCGGAGCTCTGGGGGAAGCAGCCCATGTTCTTGTGCGCGGCGGCAGCGTGGGCCCCGAAGAGGCGGGTCAGTTTTTGCAACGTTCGAGCTCGCATCCGGCTCTTGCTTTGGGGGGAGATTATGACGGCTTTGTTTCATCCATCGAATCGGCCGTCAACTTGGCTGCCCAAAGGGTCCATATGGGGCAACTTCCGGTTATCGCTAAACGACTGAAGCTTTTAAAAGATCGCCGCGTTTGGGATACGACCGAGTTGCGGGAGGCGCTTCAATATCTTTCAACGTGTTCGACCGGAGCGCGGCTGGCCGGGACGGAGGGTGAAAAGCCCCGGCATCGGGCCTCTCAATGGATTTCGAATCTTTTTTCCGGGTTGGGGATTCGTTCGAAAAGAGCGACCGAGTTTTCCGAAGCGACCAAACCGCCTTCCATGCCCGCTTCGGTTCGACCGACGATAACCCCACCGCCGCTGCCCGGATCACCGGACTCGACCCAAGTTTCGCCGAGTCGCGGTACACCCGCGAAAATCGATCGGAGGAATCGCTTGCCGCGCGTTTCCAATGCCCATTTGGCTGATTTGAGGAAGGCCTATGCGACGCTAGCCGGAATTTGTAACCATCCCGCCATCGAATCTTTATTCGATATTTCGTCGGTCGCGCGGCAGCCTTTTTACGATCCTCAAAAACCTCGCGCGTTCGAGCGATATGCCGAGCTCATCGACGAGGCTCTCAAACGGGTTTATGAAAGTCAGGCCGAATTCGACCGGATTATGCACCTGGATCCGCGAACCATCGGGGGCAGGACCTCCTATTGCGACATTGCGGCAGCCGCGTTGGATATGGCCGCCGATGAGCTGCAAAGCGGAGAGGTTCGACGCAACCTGGTTAAAGTTTATTTTGAGGACAAGGGAAAAACGGGCTTTTGGATCGCGAATCAGACGCTTGACGTGTTGCTTTCGCCCGCCATCGAGCTCTTGCGCAGCCGCGCCCGTCTTTTGAGAAATAAGATCGAAGTTTCAAGAGTATCGGTAGGCGATCTCATAAGCGTTCCCGTTCAAACGTTGAAAAGAGAAAACGATTTCTATCGACGCTTCGACGTGACGGTGACCAATCCTTCTGTTTTGGACCGGATGATTTTGTGCGACGAGCTTCTTGTGCGGAAAGTCGTTGCGGAGTATCTTTCGAATGCCGCGCTTTATGCGGATCATTTGATTCAAATCGAGCCGTCTTTATACGTCGAGCAGGGAGAGGAGCATTTGCGGCTTGTCATGCGAAACGACACGCGTGACGGCAAAGGGATTGCGCCGGAATTGCTTAAGCCCGTTCCCGGAAGCGTTTATCCTGTTCCCCGTATTTTTTTGCTGGGCTATTCCAGGCGTCCCAACGGCATGCCGGGTACAGGCGTCGGACAATTCGAAGCCTACTTGATTGCCAGAAATCACGGAGGAACCTATACCGCCGAGAACGAGCCCAATGGGCTCGCCCGTTTTACTTTTGACATTCCACTCGGCTCGAAAAGGATCGTTGACACCGCAATCACGACTGCCGTCGACCCCGGCATGGGAACAAAAATTACCACGGGCGATGTTTGTAAATATCAAATTCTTTGCGGGCAGGGTCGACGGGTTCCTATCGCTCTGCATTTGGATGTCGCGACCCCGCTGCCAAGTACGAACGGCCAGCTGCTTGCTAAAATGGCCTACCGAACGAGCCCGACGGACGGTTGGACGTCGGTCCTTTTGCCGCTCGTCGAGGCGTCGGGGCGGAGGTATACGTTCGCTATTACCCCGAACGGCGGCGAAGCCTATTTTGAATATAAATTGTTTTATTCAAAAGACGGGGGTGATGTCTACCGTGAAGTCGTTCACAATTATATTTCCAATTGGGTCATCATTCCCGTCGGAGACGATCATCTTCTCGATGCGAGCATTGCCGATCCGCCAAAATCCCGGTCGAGGGGTCCGGCGCATCCGCCTCTTTTGGATCCCAGGCGAGACGAAGGGGCGAGATTGGCTACGGGCACTCCGGAAAATGCTCTTTTTTCGGACTCCGCACAGACGGTTCAACAAGCCGCCCTTTCCTTATATACAGGGCCCACGCGCGAGCCGACCCTTACCTTAGCGATGGATTGGACGGCCACTTGCGCTCGATTTCTTGCTCGTCGGGACCGGTACAAAAATGTGGATAGAGATCCGAACCGTTTTATCTCAACTCGAATGAGCGATGGCCGGCGCATGAAAATTCGTCGCATTGTCCACGCGCTGAACAAGGCTCTTTTTGCGGTTGCCCGGTCACCCGAGGCAAACGTCATGCATTGGGAGAATGCGCTTAGGGCTTTTTATGAGCTTGACCGGTGGACGCGCCCTCGCCCGGAAGAAGAACGGATCGAGCCGGATGAACTCCTTTATGTGCGCTCGACCATCGAACCCATAGAGCGCTCATTGCTGGAAGCTTTCAAAGAAGCAAGGTCTTTGGGCGAAGACTCATTTCAATCTTTGGCCGAGGACGTCCGGCAAAGCTATGCTCCTTTGGATCGAGCGGATCTCCGGCGTTTGAGATTAGGCGACCGGGTTCTTTTTTCAAGAGTTTCCGTCGAGGGAGCTTTGATGACGGACAAAGCTCTCTGCCGGGTGGTCGGGGTTTCGCCCAATCACATCGTTTTGAATCCGATCGATCGCAGTTCGGATTATGAGGTTTCCGTGTCGTTTACCGAAAATCCCGACTCGCCCGGATATGACAGCCTTTATCGTGAAGAGGCGTCTCGGCAAGAGGGGCAGGGCGCCCGGCTGGTGACGTCTGCTCAAGGTACGGCAGGGGACCCGTTCGTTTCCACGATCCAGGCATATCCCAATCTGGATGCGGAAGTCCGCGATCTTTTTGGCGGGAAATACCCGGTAGGCGAACTCATCGATCATATGCGATCCAATTTAAAGAATCGATCCGCATACGGCTTAGACGACCCCGAACAGAGGGCGATCATCGAAGCCGACTTAAAGAAACTCATCGAATCAAAAAGAGCTCTTAATGACATGAGTTTGACGTTCTTTTTCTTTGGACTGGGGGGCGAGCCGAGGGAGCTGAGAGAAGTTTGGGAAGCACTCAAGCGTCTTTTGCCTCCGAATGAAAGATGGGAAGTGAGAATTTACGGAGTGGATTATCAGGAAGACGCATGTCAGAACGCTCGCAATGAAACCGAACTCTGGGTTTCGGACCAACCCTCCAACATCCATCTCGTAAAAGGGTTTGCACAGGCGAATATCTTTGATTTGGGCAGTTTGCAAAATGCGGTCAAACAGATCAGCGGCGGTCGAAGGGTTGCGGATTACGCATTTTTTAGACGGGTTGCTTATTTCAATGCGCTGGCGAGAACTCTCGCTTATGCCCCGCTGGATCAACCTTCGCCTTTTCGTAACTTTGCCGCCGTGGACTTGCTATCCGCTTACATCGGAATGGCGAATATTTTGAATACGGTAGGCCGGGCCGGGGATGCTTCGCCCTATCCCGGAACGCGGCTGATTCAAGAGAGCCGACGAGACAATGCGTATGGAATCTGGATGCCCGGAACGCAGAACATCGGTGAGCGAAAATTTGGCATTCTCGAAATGGTCGAGCCTTTGGATTTCGAGACACCCAAGCCATTGCGGCGTCTTCAGCGAGGCGTGAACGGGGAGGGGCGTTACGTCCTTTCCGGAGAAGCTCAATATTCCGCGATCGGCGCGCGGCTTGCGAGCGTGTCGCTTGGAAATAAGAAAATTGGTTTTGCGTCGCTCGATTTCACGGATCCGGAAAAACTGCTTCAAAGCATCGAATCCAACCCCAAGGCGATTTGGGATCATTTTGACTGGTATATCCAAACCGCCTCGAAACTCAACCGAACGGAGTATTCCAACCCGGAGGGCGAAAAAGAGTCGGGGCTCATCGTTAAAAACGAAGCGTCCCTTCCGACCATTTATTTGTCTGATCTTCATGGAAATATAAGGGGTCTGTGGGGCCTCTTAAACGATGAAGTCGAAATTCGCGGCAAACAAATGACCGTTCTCGAGGCGCTATTGACCAAACGGATCAAGTTGTGTCAAACCGGAGATTCCATGCATCCCTCGATGCAGTCGAAGCTCAGGGACCCGCGCGCACATCTGGAGTCTTTCTTGATGTTTGCGCTCCTGGTCATGCTTAAGAACACCGTGCCGGGTAACGTGGATATCCTGATCGGGAATCATGAAAATACGCTTTTAACGGGAGAGGTTGCCGCGCGACGGGATGCCGACGGACACAAGGTGGATCTTAATTCGATTTACTGGGACGCGGTGACCGAGTTCGCGTGGAGAGATCTCAGCGAAGATCCCGAATATTCCATTTCCGGTCGAGAGGCGGGCGCATTGTTGGTGTGTCGTCTTCGTGAAGTTTTAAACACGCTTCCTACCATTTTGGTGGATTCAGAGGCCGCAGTTGTTCATGCGGGTGCCGCGACATCTGATGCGATTCAAAGGATGCGCGATTTGGATGAATTATTGGCGCGGGGTTGCAAGCGAGACCGAACGAATACCGTTTTTGATGATCTTATTTGGGGTCGGTCGGCTTGGCTCGACCCCAAGCATTCTGCCGAAAAAACACAGCGTTTCATGCATCTTCTCAATCGCCGCTTTCTTTTCACGGGACACACCCCTCTGAATGACCTGAACGAGGATTTTTCTTCGGGCATCAGACTATTGAGCGAGGAGGGGGCGCCTTGTTTTGGCTTGCTCGAATTGGATGACGGCAGTCACCAGATTTTAATGGAAGCCACCGGAACTCAGAAGTTGGGTTATGTTTTTTTTGATCCCAGTCAGCCGAGACCCGAAAACATCCTTGATTTGAAAGGGCCTGATGGGAATTCGGCTTTCAGGGTATTAGATCTGACTTCATCGCAACCCAAGAGCCATCCCCTTGCAAGGAACGCAGAAAGCGAAGCGCGTTACAACCAATTCCGCGCACAGGCCCAAGAAGTCCGTCGTCAAGCCGATCTCGAGAGGGCGCGTCGAATTCCGATACACGAAGGCATGACTCTCGATCAAATGATCGATTCGGCGAAGGCCTATCGTGAAGCGGGTCTCAAGCCGGAAGTCGCCAAAGATTTTTATCCCGTGACGTCCGGAAAATTTCAGGAAGCTCTCTTTATCCACGGGCATCATCTTCTTCGGCGATTAATCAGCGCGGGGGATGAGGATTACGTACGGGTTATCCCCCAAATCATCGAGCTCTACCAGCTTATTCGAAACAATCCCTTTCCGCAAAACTATCTGCAATCGTTATTGGGGATGATACCCGAATCCAAGCGCGCGGAAGTCCGAGAAGCGGTTATTAGAATTCAGAAGTCCTTTTCGAAGCCCGTGGCGAGGCCGGACGGCTTTAGAGAGTATCCGACTTCTGTTTTGGATGAGAACGGGCATGTGGCGCCCGAAAGAATCATCATTCCTTCCGATTTGGACGCTCTGCCAAAAGGAGACGCCCTCAAAGATGAAATCAGGGAGTTTTTGAAAAAAGACACGAAAATGTCCAAAGAAAAGAAAGCCTACGCCGAAGACAATTTAAATGATCCCAAATTGGCTGATCGATGGTTTTATTTTGCCGAGCGCGCTCGAAGGTGCAACGTTCTTCTTTTTATCAACCGCTCGATGAAGGCTCCGGCGGATTGGGTTCGAAAGGGCAAAACCGACGAGGACTACTTCAAGGAAAAATTTGAGCCGTATCTGGAGGCTCTTTTATCCACTTTCGAGCGAATTCCCCAGCGCGTTCTTTGGGATGGCCAGGGGTCTTTTGGATGGGCCGTCGATCAGACGGATCACAGTCAGGCTTATTGGGCCAAAGACATGGGTGGCGCGGGAATGACGGTCATGTTGGCCCGCCCCAGCGAAGCTGAACGCGTTCTTCGGACGGGAGATACCATGGAATACGAGCCGCATCGGTTGATGCTGGCCGTCGTGCATGAGCTTGCCCATCGGGCGCATAGCATGAATCGCGGTTTTGAGGCGAAAGTCTTGGAGGATGGAACGCCTTTGTGGCGCCCGAGAAAAAAAGGCGAAATCGATCCGGTTTTGCGCGGTCGGGATTGGGCGGTTGTTTCGGGGATGAACGGCATCCGAAAACTCTTTATCATGCCCCCCGAGATGTATCGGAGATATCAAAGAAATCGCGACATGACGATTCGCGATGTGCCGGCGATGCCCGTCGAAGATCTTGCTCAAGTTCCGGATGATCAGATTATGAACACAATGGAACGGGTGCTTGTGACGCCTTATAGCTATTTTACCCAGAGACCTTGGGAACTCGTTGCGTTCAGCTGGGAGGGTACGGATCTGTCATTGCTCAAGGATGACTCGGGTAATCCCGTCAATCCGGATCATCATCTCGAAGAAACACACTCTGTTTTATTGACGAGTCTTTTTAGGTCGAGTATTCCCGTTGATCCTGTTCATCAGGTGTATGTGACGGATGATTTTGATCCCAAGACCGAGACGTTCACACGCCGTTATGTTCAAAGAACGGGTCCGGCCGATCAACCTTCCTGGGCGATCGTCGAATGGAACGAGGGTGCGTGGCAGGTTCAAAAAGAAATTTCTTTTGAAATGCCCGAGCCCAAACTACCCGAGGCCGCTCAACCTTCGAAAAATGTACTCGAGTGCGCCTCAACGATCAGGATTGGACCGGTTTCGGCGAGAGCATTTATTGTGGACGACAACCGTCTGGTTCTCTTGAAGGAGCTGCCGAATGGAGCGACCGGAAAGGTCCTGGGTAGTGTTCCTCTGGACGATGTCCACTGTTGTTTTATCGGGCGAGATGCCAATAACGGGATTTTGTTGAATCGTTCGAAAGTCTCGCGCTGGCATGCTTTTATTTATAAGCAGGACGGTCATTATTACATCATGGATTTAAGTTCGAAAAACGGTACTTTTGTCGATGAGAGTCCGGCAGGCGAAAAACACGAACTTATTTTCCAGCGCTCCGAGCCAAAGAAACGTTTTGAGTTGGATGAGCGAATGTCACAATCAGAAGGCCAGGGAGCTCGATTGAGTGTCGAGATTCCCCAGGGATGGGGGGTGCTGCCCGAGGTGACGGGCGCTCAATTTTTGGCTTCGAGAAACTCGCTGCGACATATCACTTCGAGCGCAAACAACAATATTACGCGGCCGCTTCGATATCCCGATTTGGTGGATCTTCTCTCGGAAACACCTCCTCTTACGGAGGATTTAGAGGTTCTTTCGCTCGGACCGGGGACGTATCGGAATACTACCAGCCCGCAGCTGGTCGAGATGATGGCGGGGTTGGCCAATTCACCCGCAATAAAGCAGTCGTCGAACCGGGTTCACATCACGGCGGTGACGGGAGACCCCGCGGAACCGCCGATTTATACGAATCTTGCAACATACACGTTTAGAAGGGCGGATCCATCGAGTCGCCAGGCGGAAATCGTCTCGAAGATTCTTTTGCCCGGAGACGATCCGTTGAATCGTGCGGTTGATTTGAATCGCCTCAGCCAACGATTTTCCATCGCACCTCTTCTGGCTGATTTTTATTACCTTTCCGACTATGGTGAAAATCGTTGGAATGCAATCGTCGGTGTCAATGCGCTCAATTACGTTTTTGACCGTATGTCGGGTCTTGAGCGACGGCGCGAGCGGTTTGAAAAAATATTGCGGTCGCTCAAACCCGGCGGAAAACTGACGATGGCTTTTTTTGACGTGTATCCGCTGCTTTCGGCCGGATCGATGTATTGGAATCAGCGCGGGGATATTCCCAGGGGTACGCCCGCGGAAGCGAATTTTTTTAATAAGATCTTCAAGCGAGTCCAACTCGAGCTTGTTTCTCCCGTAAAAAAGAAAGGGCTTTATATTCGGGTTTCCATGCGCCATAACTTTTTTGTTTTTGAGCGGAGACCCGATTTGGCCCGCCCCGCGCTTGGGGCGCGCTTGACTCAAAGAAAGAGCGATCGCGGGCTCATCCGAAAGGTGAATCTTGCGCTCGGGCGCTTCGGGCGAAAGCTGACGGACGCGCAGACGGAACGGCTTCGCTTGGTTGCGCAACTGGCGGTCCGCAGTCATGCCGAGCAAAGCCGAATCGACGGACGACCTTATATCGTCCATCCTTTTGACGTGGCCAGCCGGTTTGTGAGTGTTTTCGGCGGTTATGCCCATCTCGATGAATTCCTGCTTGCCGTCGAGACGGCTCTTTTGCACGACACGCGCGAAGACCAATATCGCAATTACGAAGAACTCCTGAAACCCGAGATCGAGGCACAGGTCGGGCGTCTTTGGACCCAAGAAGAATATAACCGGTTGCGACTCGGGATCCGGATGCTGACCAATGCCGGCGAGGCCGAAGGCGGGAGTGAGCGGACGCGTTTCGGTCTTCTGCATCCCGATCAGGCTTTCCCGCAGGATTTTGCGAATGCAAGGCATTCCGGCACGACGGCGGAATTCGAACATCTCATGCAGCTCGTCAAGGCGTGCGACAAGATGTCGAATTTGGACGACCTGGTTCATTATGCGCGGTGGGCCGCTTCTCAGAAGATTCAACCCGGGTCCGCGGAGGATTTGGCCGATTCGACCTGCAAGAAAATCGCCGAAGAATTTTTACCAAAGGTCGCGTTTCATTCCGAGAGCCGGCTTACCGAAAGCGATCGCGATGTTTTTACCGGTCATATCCGAGAGACGCTCGAGCGATACTCACGAAGCCGTTCCATTTATCTCAAGAATTTGAAACGGCTTTACCCCGCATTGATGGGCGCGCGCCTTGCCGTCCGACCCGGTCAACAGTCCGGTTACCAGTTTGTCGACAGTCCCATTATCTTGAGGTCAGGCAACGATTATTTTGGGGTTTTGATCGAGAGGCTTGTAGGTCAGCCCGCGTACGAGATTCTTACGGGCCGATACGCGCCTTCGGGAGATTCGGATCAAGGTCCTATGCAATTCAAACTCCTGTCAAAAAGTTTATTGCTGACTCGGTTTGGGCTTCCCAAGAGAGTCCGCTTTTCCAAGAGTCCGGGGAGTACGACTCAAACCACGCTTGTGGAGTGGTTGAGCGGATCCGATTTGCCGGAGATGTCCCTGTGGATTCGCATGAATGACGAATTTGACATGCCTGAGTGGAGTCTGGAGGTCTCGCCCGAGAATGCGTCCGAGGTCAGCATCTTGAACGAAGCGGAGCGAAATGTATTTGAAGGGCAAGTCGAAGAAGAAACTTTGGAGCCCCAGGAGGGCACTGCGTCTCGCGAGACGATTCATTTGGCATCCGCGTCACTGCGTGTTTACAAGAACGAAGAGGGGGCTCTTCAGGTTCAGCTTTCGTTGGAGGCGCGGAGGAAGGTTTCGATTGTCATGACGAGCCCTTGGCTTGCGGCGCCTGTCATTATCGGGCGCGACAAAAAGTGTGATGTGGTCGTTTTGGCGGACGATGTCAGCCGACGCCACTCTCGAATCTTTGAGGATGGAGGTAAATACTACATCGAAGATTTGGGGTCAAGCAACGGTACTTATATTGATAACGAAACCGAGCCAATTACCGAACCGCGCGAAATTACGTTTGAGTCCGGAGCCCGATTGGCAAAAGGATCTCCTTATCGGCATCAACTGATGCCTTCGAAGCCGTTTAATCAAATCCGCGTCGACGATTTTGATTTGGGTCCCGAAGGCACGATTATGGATTGGATGCCGACTTGGCGGGAAGTTCGTGCTCTCGGGCGGATGGCGTGGGCTTTAAAAGAACCCGGACGCGAACGTCCCCTCATCGTCGAGATCGGATCCGGTTCGGGCCTTTTGGCCTATCTTTTGGCGAGGTTTTGCGATGTGGACGTCCTTGCAGTCGAGCCCGAGGAAGATCGGGTCCAAAAAGCGGATGAGGTCTACGCGAAAGACTCCGAACTTTATGGGCGCCTTCAATTTGTCAAGGCGACGGCGGTTGAAGCGAAAGCCCTTCTTGAGCAAAAACACATCGTCTCGCCCGAGATGGTTCTCAACTCTTGGATGTCCCTCGGACTCGATTTGACCCCCGATATCGTCGATTTGGGAGCAAAATCAATCGTTTATGCCCGTAGCAATCGGGGGGAGTGCGGCAGAAAAACTTCTTTCCGTGCCGGGCCGAATTATCAAGAGATGGGTCTATGGAGAGGTTTCACCTCCCAGGATATTCGAAGCGCAAAAACCAAAACATCGAACATTCTTTTTGATTTGAATAACATTATCCAAATCCAGCTTCGCAAAGGACTTTACCCCGATTCTTTTGCCGGAGCGATTCGTCCGTTGATGCCGCTTTCCGACGAAGAACAAAACGCGGTTTTCCCGTGGGAGAGGGAGCTTTATCGGAAATTTACGCAGGAGGGCGCGCCCAAAAAAGGGAAGCTGTATTCACAACGAGCCGGTTTTGAGTTCGTCGGCATTCCCATGGCAACCGTGGATACGGGCGCCGTCCGGTATTTATTGCCTTTGCCGGTTCAATTTGACACTGAAGGAAATATCGACGTTCCGCATTTTCCCGAATTTAAACATTGGATTGCATCCGGCGCGCGGATGGCGTCTTTGGGTTCGCGCGAAGACGGTGAAAAATCTATCAGCGGATTTCGCATTATGGCGGATATCTTTCTCCTTAGCGCTGTTTTGATTGTCGGCGGGGTTCTTTTGAAACAAATCTATTTGAATCCGCAGACTCCTCCGGGCTCTTTTGCTTCCGAGATTCAGCAAAGCAGGCGCTACGAATGGTGGTTTGGGCGCATTCGGGATTTCTCCGCAAATCGAGATTTTCCTTTTGGTGAAGAGGCTCAGCATCTACTTGACCGGATGGAGCGGTCCGAGTCGGAGAGGCGACAGGAGGCTGCATATCTTCATCTTCTCGGAAAATCAGAACAACTTTTTGGAGCGGGTCGAATCGAGGCTTTGGACGTGGTCAATCCGATGCAACAGGACCTTTGGTTGGCGCGGCACAAGGAATCTCCGAAGGGCCTGGCCGTTTTTCATTTGGATCTGACTCAGGGGACCGAGACGCTTCTTTTCTGGACCGATGTCGAGGGTTCCGCTAAGCCGTTGCCGGGTGAGGCTCCGGGCAAAGAATCCGCCGCGGCAAAAGAACGACAAGAGGTCTATCGGCGGTATATCCGGATTTTTAATCCGGAGACGTACCCCAAGCTTTATAGTTTTAACCTTCCCATGATGGCGCAGGCGTTAAGTTTGCCTCGTCGTTTGACCGAAGAGGAATGGGCGAGGATTGATCGGGGCACGAATGCTTATCAATTCGAAACGACGGTAGGAGTTTTGTTCAGAAGCGCTTTGGATGGCGACGAATTTGCGTTCGAAAAGCTGACGGACATTCTTGTGGGAGGTCTTGCCGACGCTCAGCCGCCGAAGTCCGAGCTGGATCAAGGTTGGACTGTGCGCCTGTGCGCCGCTTATGCACTCGGGGAAATTTTGTCGAGAAACACGAAACACCCTCAAGCTTTTTTGGGTCTTGAGGCGCTCTCGACCGCATTGGGTTTGGCAACGGAGAAAGGTTGGGCGGATCTTGCTTCCGCCTGCGCCAGGGTCCTCGAAGTGATCCGAGATGCCGAAGACAAGACGGAGGATTCCGGAGCCCGGTTAGCGGCACCTGAGCGTTTTCCGGCAAGAGCGGTAGTGATCGCGCCCGAAGTTTTTCGAGCGGCGGGTCGTGCCTCAAGACGTGTTTATCAGATCATTCATGCGCCAGCCTGGAAGCTTGGGTGGTGGAAGTTCTTGAGCGGGGTCGCCGATCGGGACATCGAGCGTTCGTGGCGCATCGAACGAGAGCTCGAGAGGTTATTTTCGACAATCCGCTTGCAGATGCCGGACGATAAAAGAGTGGAATTTGTTCGTCGGCCGCCTGAACCGGGGACCAGAGACTTGGGGTTTAGCATCGTTGTCGGAGGAGACAACAAGGGCTATTTTGGTTTTTTTGCCGATTATGAAGAAGGACGTCTGCGCATTTATCAGGAGATTGCCATAGACCTAGCGTATCAGGGGTCGGCCATTGCAAGTTCGATCGAGGAGCTGTTGAAGGAAGCCATGCCAGTCGGAACACCTGTGGAACTTGAGCAAACGGTTGGAAACCGTCTGAGTTTGGTCCAGCTTAATACGGATTTATGGAATCGTTTTCCGGAAAAAGCCGTTGCAGTGAAGAGCCTTATCGATCAATACGCTCGTCAAATCGCCGACGGGACTTATTTCGACACGACCATAAGAACGCCCGAGATTGATGCGGAAATAGAGGTCCTGGAAAGAAATCTAGAAATGGCTTTACGGAGCGACTATGTGCCGTCCGTCGAATCTTTGCTTGAGACTAAGATCGGTCGGTTGATAGCTCATTTCTCTCGCGAGGTGTCGATGTACACAACCAGCGAAGGGGGTGTGTATCTGAAAGCCGTTTTGACGAAGCCTCCGGTTGTTTTAAAAAAGGGAGCGCGGTTGGTGGTATCCGGGGATGCGGCGCGTGCGGGGAAAATTTCCAGAAGACTTTTGTTGACAATCTCGCTCGCGTCGGTTCCTTTGGGAGCGCTACTCCTCAATTCGTTGCGCTCCAAACCGATCACGGAAGACGATACGCTGGAGATCGAATACCTCCGACCCGAAGAGACCGAGCAGAAAAAGGTGATGCATTTTTGTTATGAATTCATGGATGACCCCGACTGCAAAACGGAGGAGGTTTTTAAAGCGGCTTCCGAGTGCTCCCCCAGGCTGAATGAATTGCTGACAGCCTACAAAAAATCCGATTCTTTCGTCGAGCGATCGCAGCTGGTAGAGAGGATGAATTTTGAGATTGTGGCGCCCGCGGGGTGCTTTCTTAATTATTCGCGTACGCGGATCAGAGGCGTCGAGGAACACGCGATTCGCTATTTTCGTCCTCCCAGCTTGGACGAGGGATCCCAAACCTATAACGTGCAAAAAATCCGTGTTCGCGACCGGGTGGTGTATGTGGTTTATACGGCCACTCACTTTTGGTCCCGGGGCGTCAGCGCCCAAGGGGGTAGCAGCGGCCGAACCGCTTTTGTTAATGTCGCCAAGGTCCGGAAGGAAGCGCATGATATCCGAAGATTTTTGGACCGAATGGCCACCCTGAGCGCCGATGAACAAACAGAGACGCTTTCGGACCAAGACAAGTTAAATTACCTCGTTGCTTATCGCTATCCGAAAGAGTTGTACCGGTCGCTTCGAACCAAGGCCGCTCTCGATCGTCTTTATCGAGCGCAAGTGCGGATTTTGGAACGGGCTTTCGCAGATAAAACGGAGGCCGAGATCTTTCGGATTCTTTTACGTCTTTACACAGATCATGAGACGGCGCATGCGCTGGACCGGGCGTTCGGTTATATCGATTCCTATGATCCGACCCAGAATCTTTCCGAAGAGTTGGCGGGTTTGGCTACGGTCGCGGGTCAGCCGCTCTCTGAATCCGAAAACGCGCGGGATCTTTTGCTCGGCATGATGGCCACTTTTGCTTTTCTCGGCGGAAGATACGGCAGGCAATCTTCGAGCGCTCTTGATCGCTTGAGCCGTGAGGCCGCCGTCGAGTTCGGAGGGGCACAAGAGGCGCCGCTTTCATCCGATCAACCCGAAATCCGTTACGTTGAGGAGATCGAGGAATTGATGGCGAGGGGTCGTCTCCTCGGAAAGGAGCCGGCCTATGAGTTTGCGCTTGAGCTGGATCGAGGCTTGGGGACAGCGGCCGATACGCTGGCCGGTCAACTAGAATCACTCGAACGTTTTTCGCCGGCCGATCGTAGCCGTGTTGCAACCCAGGTTTACCGGCAAGCGTTTGGCCGCGCGCCGTGGACCGTTTTAAAACGACGCGAGATCAAGCCGGTTGCGGCGACTCCCGGGGATCGGGGCGCGCGGATGTCCAAAAAGCAGTATGCGTTTCAACTGGCCGCAACTCTTCGTGATCTTGCCGGGGAAGAGCCGATGCGCGATAAAAATCTTTCCTATCTCAACCGTTATCGCGGTCAATTGCAATGGATCAGGGACCACTATTTTAATCGTCTTTTGAGTCAAAAGGGTGATCGAGGTGAACTCCGGTCCCTTTCGCTAGGCGTTTCGAGAGGGGAAGAGCTTGCTCGCATTTTTTACGAATTTGGCCAAGCGCTCGGGAACGATTTGAATGAGCGGAAACTCCGGATCGAAGGTTTCGAGTCGAATTCGGGGGTTTGGAGAAGGGGCAACCTCAATCTCGAAGGAAGAGGCCGATTTCTCGGAGATCTGGAAGCCCCCAGTGACTATGCGAAAACTGTCATTGCTTTTTTAAATCAAAACAAAGAAAAAGCTCGCCAGAGCCTTCTTTTGAGGTACGGAGACGCGCTGGACGCGGCTTCGATCCAACTGCAATTTCCCGAGACGGATTTTGTGTTCATCAACCATTTGTTGCGCGCATTCGATCGCGATAAGGCCTCCGCTTTTTTAAAAGAGGTCTCGCGCCGATGGCCCGAGGCTTTATTGGCGATTGCGGATGCGCCAAGATATGTCGATACTCAAGCGCTTGATGGCCGCGAGCTGGTTATCGTGGATGCCGAAGCGGAACCCGGAGAGAAATACTATTTTGCGCTTCCGCTGACTTCGGGCGCTCGGCTGACCTCTAAGTCGGATAAGCCCGATTCCGGTCTCGGATCGGAAGAGCCGCTGACCCCGGATGAGATCCGCAAGCTGAGGCCACGGGATCGTGTCTGGTTTGAGAGGATCGGGGTTGATGGAAACGCTATTATTGAAAGAACGCTCTGCAAAGTGAATGGAAATAGCGGCCGTAAGATTTCGCTGACCCCGACCTATTTTCGCTCTTACCGGGCTGAAGTGCGGAATAAGAAAACCATCGATTTCTCCGGCAGAGAATTTTTTGTTTTTCCCGGAGCGCACCATCCGAGTTTCAAAGACTTTCTTTACCCCGTGAAGAAGAAAGGCGCTCGCTTGGCGCAAAACCAAAATCCGTTCAAGGCTGATACCGTTGAAAATTCCAAAACTATCGTTGATATGGCTCAAGCTCTCAAGGCCGGAGAGCGGGTGTTTTTTGACGCGGGTGGGGTGCGGTACGAAATGCTAGAGCGAATGCACAGCTCTCATGTTTTTCGGGCGCGGTCGGATGGGCGTCTTTACAATGTGAAGCTCTTGGACGAGGATGAGGCGCGTGAGGCGGGTGACGTCGAATATCTTTTCGGCGACATCGCCGAAGAGACTCCCGAGAGGGTTTCGATCTTTCCTGAGACCAAAGTCCTCGACCGACGGAAGGATGGCGAGGGTGTGATCGTTATGGAGCATATCGAGCGAGGCGTGCCTATCCATATCTTTTTTAAGGATCCAAAGGTCAAGTTAGAGGAGAGACGGCGCATTCTTCTCAAGCTCGTCAAAGGTCTCGCGGATCTGGAGGGCGTCACCTCGGAGCCTCCATATGTTTTTCATATTGATTTAGAGTCTCCCAATATTCTCGTTACTCCAGAGGGTATGGTCAAAATCATTGACGTGGATTCCGTGCGAGTGCAGGACCGGGACGAAGCGGAGATTCGACAACTTCCGTATGCGGCGAAGTATTATCAGATTCATCAGATGGCCCGCTACGTTCGGGATGTCTTCGGGCTCCGGTTTAATTATCCCCGCATATTGACCCATTTCAGCAAAAAGGTGATGAGCGATCTTAACGGAAAGTACGAGGAGGTCGATCAACTTATCGCAATGAACCAGCAGGAAATCGATGAGGAAAGAAAGCCTGTTTTGGAGGGAAAAGCTCCGCGTGCAATCAAACGTCTCATCGAGAAAGGGTTTTTTGTCGGCGGACATTATGAATCCATGGCCGATTTCTACGAGGATTTGAAGAAAGCGATCCCGTCCAATTCCCGACGATTCGAATCGCAGGACACCAGGCTTTCTGAGGATCTTGGGGTCCAAAACCTCGGACAATTGAATGCCGGTGCGCGCTTGGCGTCGAAACCCGATGCATCTTTGCCGGCAATCCGAGCGATTCATCCCGATGTGTTACCCATGGATCAGATCTCGGCGATTGTGGCGGACTGGGACAAGACCGTTTTTGATCTGGTTATCACCGATTTCCCCGGCGCGACGTCTTTGTCCGAGATCTATGCGCGTCAAATGGGCGAGGTCGTTCTTTCCTACGGTCTTGATCAAACCCCTGCAAGCCGCCAAGACAAGATCGACCGCTGGGCCCGCTTCTTTTTTGCGACGCTCGGAATGACGGATATTCAACGGTTTACCGCAATTATGCGCGAGCTCGGGCTCGCGGAAGACGAAGACAAAGCCGAAAGCATGGCGCGGGCCCTTAACGATCATTTTGCCGAATACGCCAGGTCTCATTTACCCGAATGGAAAGAAAAAATTCATAGCCCATCCGCAGGAACGGTGTTTGTTCCCGAGGTGGATAAAATGTTCGGGTCCATCAAATCCGAGTACGGTTGCCCGGCTTATGTTGCCACCGCCAATCGCTGGCTTCAAATGATCGATGGGGTGCACGGGATGGAGCTGGATTCCCTTTTTGAAGGAGTCTACGGCGCGCTCTCGGAAAACGTCTCACGCAAAGCGGACATGATCTTTGATGTCTGGCAAAAACACGGGAAGTCCGGGAGCCCCATTCTCTTTTTCGGCGACGGGACCGGCGACATCGAAGAGGCTTTGGTCGCGCGATCGCGGGGGGCCGAAGTGGTCATCGTGGGATTGTCGTGGTCCGAGGCGAGCGCGGAAAAACTCGCCCAGAAAGGCGCCGACCTCATCATCGCGGGACATCAAATCGGTTCGACGGAGCGGGCTGCGTTTCCAAAACCCGAGGAATTTATAACGGCGATCCGGGGAGCGC
>Ga0172375_10003108_pt1 | contig 25467 bp, 17 predicted proteins | sample LakKiv1m_FD_114537 | JGI IMG/M metagenome (GOLD analysis project Ga0172375, IMG submission 114537) | Freshwater microbial communities from Kabuno Bay, South-Kivu, Congo - kab_092012_11.1m | ecosystem: Environmental > Aquatic > Freshwater > Lake | place: Democratic Republic of the Congo...
AGCTTCTTCGCGGAGACGGCTTCGCAGACTGTCCGACTCCGTGCCTCCGTGGTAGATCTTTCTTCTTTTCGCGACATTTCGCGCTGTTCGACGCGCGATCCTACCCGACTTCTTCCAGCTTATACTTGCTTGTTCCGAGGCCGATCTTCTCGGCGTGGGCGAGCTGCGTGCGCGCATCGTACCGGGGCCAGTAGTCGCGGAAGACGTCCTTACCTTCGCGCTTGTTGAGGAGGTCCATTGCCGCTGCGTCCGCCGCCACCGGGTCAAATGAAGCGACAACACCCAGGTCCGGCAGTGTTGGTTCCTTTTTCCCAAGGCAATCGCAGTTCTTCGTGATCCTCGTGATGAAATTGAAGTAGACCACCCGTCCCTGCTTCTCCTCGTGGAACGCCATGCAGTACTCCGCCATCTTCTTCTGGAGGTCCGCGCTGGTCGAGCTCCACTCGAACGATACCGCGTCGTGCGGGCAGAACGCGTAGCACTCGCCACAGCCGATGCAGCGCTTCGTGTCGAGCACGGCGTACTCCTTCACGGAAATCGCGGCGGCTGGACAGTGCTTCGCGCACCTGCCGCATGCCTTGCACTTGCTCTTCGAGAAGATCGGCGCCGCGGAATGGTGCTGCTGCAGTTTCCCGGCCCGGCCGGCGCAACCCATCGCCACGTTCTTGATGCTGGCGCCGAGCCCGGCAAGCATATGACCGGTCACGTGCGTGAGCACCACTGCGGCATCAGCCATCGAGCACGCCCCGGCGAGAAATGCCTTCTTCACCGTACTTCCCCGACTGTCGAACGCAACCTGCGACTCTCCCTTCAGGCCGTCTGCGATGATGACGGGAAAGCCCAGCGACTCGTGCGCAAACCCGTGTTTCCGGGCCAGTTCCAGGTGATCTACGGCGTTCGCCCTCTGGCCGTTGTAAAGTGTGTTCGAATCGGTTGCGAACGGCTTTCCGCCGGCGGCGCGGACACACTCGCCCACCGTGCGCGTAACCACCGGCGGCACAAAATTCGGGCTGCCATCTTCGCCGAAGTGCTGCTTGATGGCCACCAGTGCCTGTTTCGCGACGATCTTCTTCGCCCGCATCGCGTCCCACAGTTTCTGCGCCGCATCCGCCATCTGCTTGTCGGTTGATTCCGGGTTCAACGGTGTAAAATAGACAACGGGCTGTCTTCCATCCGCCTTCATGAAATCCTCCCCCTTGCTCTCATTCCCGCATCCTACCATGCATTTTGTCCGTTGGCAGCAGAAGGTTACAGGAATGAAACATCAACAGGGTCACGCTGACGACCATGCTGCGGATGCCGCACAGAGTGCGGCCGCTACACGGGCAAGAGACCGACAGATTCCGGGTATAGCGGCGCCACTCTGTGGCGCATGCATGCGGCCCGGCAGCGTAACACCTCCGGCCGAGCCGCCCGAATCTGTTTCAACAATCCGCTGTTGACACCTTGGGGGTTACGGGTAGCTTTGAGTCCCGTTCTATTCATCATGGGGAGGGTTACATTGCGCAACAGGAATACCCGCTGGCCCGACAAGGTCTACCGCCGCTTCTCCGTCGATATTCATATTCCCGACTGGCATCCCGACCTGCTGAAACATTTCGACCCCGAGAAGTACGTGGCCAACATCGCCCGCGGCGGGGCGCAGTCCCTTCTCCACTACACCAAGTCCCACGTCGGCCTGTGCCTGTGGAAGACAAAACTGGACCACACCCACAACGCCATGAAGAACAGGGACTGGTTCGGCGAGGTCGTCGCCGCATGCCGCAGGCATGGTGTTCACCCGCTTGCCTACTTCAGCGTCATTTACGACAACTGGGTATTTGAGAATCACCCGGACTGGCGCTTCTCACCCGCTGACGGCCCCGACTCGATCCTGAACACCCGCTACGGGCTCGTTTGTCCCAACACAGGCTACCGCGACTACGTGCTGGCCTGTGTCCGGGAGATAGCCTCGACCTACGATATCGACGGCATGTTTTTCGACATGACCTTCTGGCCGGGGCGGCCCTGCTATTGTCCCGCCTGCACGGCACGGTTCCGCAAGGAGCATTCGGCGGACATCCCGAAGGTGGCAGACTGGCGCAACCCGGTATGGCGCGCCTTCCAGCATGCTCGGGAAATGTGGCTGCGCGAGTTCGCAATGGCGTGTACCGCGGCGGCAAAGGCGGCGCGGCCGGGCATGACGGTGAACCACCAGTACTCGACGATATTCCATCCCTGGACACTGGGTGTCCCGCTCGAGATGCGGGATGCGTGCGACTACGTGGGCGGCGATTTCTACGGGGGTCCCCTGCAACACTCGCTGGCGTGCAAGGTGTACGATTCCGTGACACCGAACCATCCGTTCGAATTCCACACGTCCCGCACGCGAAACGCGTGCGATCACGTGACCGTGAAGCCGCTGGACGAAATCCGCGTCGAGTCGCACGTGGCAACGCTTCACTCGGCGGCGTTGATGCTTGTCGACTACATCAATGCCGACGGCACGCTGAACCCGGAGGTGCACAACTTCCTCGGGAAGCTCAGCAGGGAACGGGCGGCGTATGAACCGTTTCTCGGCGGCACGATGGTCGCCGACGTGGCCATCTACTTCGACAAGAATTCGCTATACGACCCACGAAAGAACGGTGAGGCCGTTGAGAAATTCAACTGGGGAGACGCTGGTCCGCACCTGGAGGCGCTTACGGGATTTGCCCGGATTCTCCAGGAAGCGCACATACCCTTCGGGATCGTAACGAATGTCACGCTGGACCAGCTCCCGCGTTACCGGGCTGTGGTCATGCCAAATGTCCTGGAACTGACAAAGGAGCAGGCCGATGCGTTTCGCCGGTTTGTAAAAGCGGGCGGGTCGCTGTATGTCAGCGGTTCCCCGGCCGGCCTCGAGGACGTGCTCGGCATCGAACGGGCCTCTCCGGTCGGCACGGCGATGACGTACCTGACACCGAACAGGGGCGACCCACTGGTGGGGGCGATCTGGCCGCAGGACCATGTGAGCCATGCCGGTCCCATGTGGAAGACAAAGCCTGTCCGCGGTGCCGTTGTGCCGGCCCGTATCACACTTCCATTCGTCGAGCCGGAATCCGGCAAGGCTGTAGGCAGCCGTTTCGCCGCGATCCACAGCAATCCGCCCGCCTTTGCCGCCACATCTTCACCGGCGGTTGTCCTGCACAGGTCCGGCCGCGGCCGAACTGCCTGGGCGGCCGCACCGTTCGAGAGCCGGGCGGAACAGGTGAACACCGATCTGGTCCTGAACCTCTTCCGCCGACTGGTCAAGCCGCCGTTCGCCTTTGAAGTGGATGCCCACCCCGCGGTTGAAGCCACGCTTTTTGACCAACCGGCGCGCGGGAGGCTGCTGCTCGGACTGCTGAACCTGCAGGCTAAATACCCGCAGGCGCCGGTGGCGGCCGAGGTGCGCGTGCGTGTCCCCCGGGGCCGCCGGATCAGGTCTGTCCGCACTGTTCCCGGCCGCAGGAAAGTGCCTTTCAAGGTCACTGGAGGGTACGCCAGGTTCCGGGTCGAACCTTTCACCGCCCTGCGCATGTTCACGCTTGAGTTCGTGGCAGGCAGAAAAAGGTGAGAACAACACAATAGACGGGTATCCTGGTACGTTATAGGATGCAACAGGAACAAAGGGAAAGGTCTGTAGAAGGAGGGTATGATGAGAACGTTGCTTAGAATAGCGTGTGTTCTCGCCGCTCTTTCGCTCGGAGCATGGGCGGAAGGCGACGGGGCCGAGAAGGCGAAACCCTATTGTCCGCCGGAAGGCAAAGGCGAAGTCCAGCAGCCCGGCGATGGGAAGCTGAAGGACGAGCTGCTCAAGCGGTTCGACAAGGACGGCGACGGTAAGCTGTCGGAGGAAGAACTCGCGGCAGCAGAAGCAGCCCGCAAGGAAATGATGGAGAAAAAGGCCCTTGAGCGGTTCGCCGAGATCGATACGGACGCCAATGGCAGCATCTCCAAGGAAGAGTGGCTGGTTCACTCGAAGAAAATGATGGAAGGAAAACGGCCGGGCCATGGGCCGGGAGCCCAGAAACGCAAGGGTCATGGCAACAATGGCGTAGGGAACGGCGAAGATCCTGCTCCGCCCGGAAACCCGCCCGTGAACGACGGTCCCGGCACAGGGCCGGGCGACCCTGGCAACAAGGGCGACACGTTGTAAGGTCAGCCTGATTCACAAACCCGGCATCATGCTGCAACCACGCAGCGCGATGCCGGGTTTTCTTCTGCCGCCCGTTCTTGTGCCGAACAACAGCCGGACGGTGACCTCCGCAGACCACGGTATACCGTCCCTCCCATATCGAACTCCCACGGGAGGGACCGAATCGGACCGACCACGGGCCGTTCGGTCCGTGTCTTGTCCCGCAGGATGGGCAGGTGTTGGCGGCTGGACAGTCCGCTGCCCGGTTGTTACCTTCACGTTCCATGAATCCTCGCTACCAGTCCGCCCCGATTGATGAACCCGTCTGGTGGTCAGGCGAAGGGGCCGATCTCGGAACGGACCCCACCAGTGGCGCACAGATCCGCCGGCTCACAAGCGGGCCGTTGATGAATCACCTTATCTACTGCGAACAGCCGTATGTCTCCCCGGATGGCAAACGAGTCGCGCTCATCCGCGGACGCGACTTCACCTTCGAAAACAATTTCAGCCTGCTTGTTGCGGAACCCGACCGCCTGGCCCTGGCCATGGTCGAACGTTCGATTCCCCGCTCGATCGTCCACAACTCATGGAGCGAATGGCTTTACTACCTGACGCATGAAGGCGGACTCCGCCGCTTCTCGCTTGTCACCCTGGCAAAAGAACAGGTGCTGCCCGACGGATCCATCCCCGCGACAGATGTACAGTCCATCACGCCGGACAACCGGCATATTATCGCCTGGGAACGGCCACCCGATGCCGATCCCGTGATTGTCAGCTATGACACCATGACCGCCGGACGCCGCGTATTGTTCTCCCACAAGGACAACCGCAATCCGCACCTGCAGGTGGAACCGGTACACGGAAAGAAGATCCTGATGCAGCTTGTCGGCGGCGGCCGCGTCCCCGTGCTGGTCATGAACATCGACGGGTCAGATGTCCGGCACCTGCCGATCGGCGGCAAGTTCACAAAGGAATCGAGCGGGCACATGAGCTGGATCGCCGGCACCAACCGCGCCGCGGTGTGCGTTGAATGGGACCGGACCGCTCACAAGCACGACCCCCGCCATCCACACGGCAACCTGGTGATCGCCGGCCCCGACGACAAGACGCCAACGGTCTTCGCGGCTCCGGAACATGCCGTATACCATGTGTCCGTTTCGAAGTGCGGCCGGTACTTTGTTGCGGATGACTTCATGGATTTCCGGATGGACGCGTTTCGCGGCAAGTTCGGCCCCGCCCGGCTGGTCGTCGGTAGTATCAAGACCGGCAAGTACAGGGTTCTTGTGACCGACTGCATGGCGCTCGGGCTGGCTGGTGCTTCAAACTGGGAACCGGTCCCCTATTTCACCACCGACAACCGGTATGTCATTTTCAATTCCTCCCCGTTCGGTACGAACCAGGTACACGCTGCGCAGATCCCGGACGGGTTTCTCAGAGAACTGGATTGATGGCTGGGCAGGTTTGTGCAGTTGTCGCCTGAGTTTCTGACGAACAGCAGAACCGCAGAATAACGAATACTGAATGTAGAAGTTCGGAGCAGTCGCTGACGGGTGCGGACTGAGCGTGGAATTGCAGAACACCAACGGGCAGCATGGTGGTTCTGTACTTCGCTGTTCTACATTCGTTATTCGACATTCTGCGGTTCGGTTGTCTTGCGGTAGCAGCACGTATTGAAGGAGATCAATCATGATTCAGCATATTCTTGTTCCAACCCCGATGCGGGATGGTGTCCGCCTGTCTGCCGATATCCGCCTGCCATCCGGCAGTGGCAAGTTCCCCGCTGTTCTCATCCGGACGCCATACAACAACAGCGGGTGGTCCCCCGCGGACGCGGCCCTTGTTGAAGCCGGGTACGCTGTCGTAAAGCAGGATTGTCGCGGCAGGTTCGATTCAGACGGGATCTTTGCCCCGCTGCGCGAGGACGAAGATGGCCATGATTCGGTTGAATGGGTCAAGGCCCAGCCGTGGTGCGACGGGCGGATCGGCATGGTGGGTGGTTCCTACAACGGGCTGACGCAGTTCACGGCCGCATGGACAAGGCCGGCAGGGCTGCGTGCAATCACACCCGCGGTGATGGGGCATGACCTTTTCAAGAACGTTGTCTACTACAATGGTGTCTTCAACATGCCCATTGCCGTGGGCTGGGCTGCCGCAGTAGCCGGCAAGTCGGGACAGGGAAATGAGACCACCGACTGGAACCGCGTGTACCCGCATCTCCCGCTGATGACCATGGATGAAGCGGCCGGTTACCGGCTGGACTACGTCAGGGAATGGCTGGCCCACCCGACCTATGACGACTACTGGAAGCGACAGAGCACCGAGCAGCATTTCGCCGGCATCGACGTACCATGTTTCCATGCGGGCGGCTGGTTCGATATCTATGCAGAAGGAACCGTAACCAGTTTCAGCGGCATCCGGAAACAGGGCGGCCCGAACGCCCGGAAGGCGCAGTACCTCATCATGGGGCCGTGGCCGCACGGGATCGGCGGGCGCGCTGTGGGACAGCTGGATTTCGGGGACTCGGCGGCTGTCAGCATGGACCCGATGTACCGGCGCTGGCTGGACCGGTGGGTGCTGGACCGGTCGAACGGGATCGACCGTGAGCCGCCGGTACGCATCTTCGTGATGGGAGCAAACGTGTGGCGGGATGAACACGAGTGGCCCCTGGCGCGAACCCGCGACACGGAGTTCTTCCTGGACAGCCGCGGCGCCGCCAACAGCCTGTACGGAAATGGCGTGCTGAGGAAAGAGCAGCCGACGGGTTCGGTCACGGACCAGTATTCATACGATCCGGAAAACCCCGTCCCCGTCATGGGCGGGCAGGTGTTCGGGGCCCCCACCGGTCCCTGCGATCACGTGCCCATAGAACGCAGGGACGACGTGCTGGTGTACAGCACCGAACCGCTCGCCGCCCCACTGGAGGTTACCGGCCATGTGCGGCTGGTGCTGCATGCTTCGTCCGATGCCGTTGACACCGATTTCGTGGCGCGGCTGTGCGACGTCCATCCGGACGGACGCTCGATGGCGCTCTGCGACGGCATAGTGCGGACGCGGTTCAGGGAAGGTCTTGACCGCGAAGTCATGATGCTGCCCGGCAAAGTCTACGAGCTTTCCATCCCGATGAGCGTTACTTCCAACGTGTTCGGGGCGGGGCACCGCATACGGCTGGAGTTAACTTCGAGCTGTTTCCCGCGTTTTGCGCGGAACCTGAACACCGGCGAACCGGCCGCCACAGGAACGCGCTGGCAGACAGCGCGGCAGACAGTTCATCATTCCCGGGTGTGCCCGTCACGCCTGATCCTGCCGGTGATCCCGACCCTGGCGTGAGCGGCGGAGCAGAGGTATCACGCAAAGGCGCAAAGCCGCCAAGGGTGCAGACCAGACAACTCCGAGACTTTTTCCACCCTGGCGCCTTGGCGGCTTTGCGTGAGATTCTTTGGTCCGAACGCCTCACACCACCTGGGCGCTGAGCAGGCTGTCGCAGAAGTCGTCTATGGAAACATTCCGCGGCGCGAAGACATACGCGGGCGCCTTGGCAAGGCGGTAGACATAGCCTGCGCTGACGGGCACCAGCAGTCGCCTGCCGGCAACACGAACCAGCTGCTGCGGGGGTTCGTAGTAGCCCGGGTCGGCTTCCGGCAGATGGTACGGCTGCGGGTCAGGCCACAGGCGGATGCCCTGCTTGCTCACGACTATCACCGGCCAGTTCCCCACTTCGACCGCAGCCAGCAGCGCGCGATCACGCAGCGACTGGGACGTGGCGGTGAAAAGCCCGGCAACACCGGTCCTGCAGGTGAATACAAAGAGCCGCAGACCATTTTCGAGGATATACATGCGGCTCAGTTCGGCATCGAGCAGGAATGCGGCATCCGGGACCGTGAGATCAAAGTCGATCACTGCTGTCGTGCGCAGTCCCAGCAGACGGACCATGTTGAGGCTGTATTTCATAACGCAACCGTCGAAACTCGCGCCCCACGCATCCACCTTCGCCTGCGACTCATTGATGCGCATACCCCTTTCCAGCATCATTCTCCGCAGAACCCGGCAGCAGCTCAGCGAGTGCAACGCCGTGAACAGTTCCTCCTTGTTCCACGATGTTCCCTGCCCGGCCGCCGCAGACTGCGTCTCCGCCAGCAGTTCGGAGCGGAATTCCGGGTCCGTGATGTTCCAGAATTCCTGGCTGGTCGGATCAGGCACATTGAGCACGAACGAGCGCGGACCGAGCCGTGATTCGGCATAGTGTTCGAATTCCGCGGCAGGACCGGTCGGGCCATGCGGCCAGGTCAGTATGACCAGCGCTTCCGAAGGCCCACAACCGTTGAGTCTTGTGCGCCACCGGGTGGCGCACTGCATTTCGCGCTCAAGGAATGGCCGGTGTTTCGGGTCGGGCTCCGCCTTGCCTGCTGCCATCTCCGCATAGCAGAACCCGTGGATCAGGAAATGAAGCTGTGTAATTTCTGTCATGATCCCTCATCGTCGGGGCATACAGTCCGAACCTTCGCGATCTTTGCGTGCTTGGTGTTCACACATCTGGAATCCGAATCTTGAACACGAAGATCGCGAAGCACGCAAAGGTCTGATTCACGCGCTGCTCTCATGCCGGAAGGCGCCAGAAGGTGCCGACAATGCCGGTCACACCTTGCGCGTTTTCGGCGTAGCTCACCGTGAGCATCCGGCCCCCACCAAGCTCCACACTGCTTGTGTAGCCCTGGTTCCCGCTTCTCGTTTCGCGCAGCAGCCATGCAGTATCACCCCAGGTGGCGCCACCGTCGTTGCTGATCATCGCGCGGATCCCGCACGGCTTGAACCGCCGCCCGAACGTGAGCAGCAGTCGCCCATCCGACAAAGGCAACAGCCGCGGGCATGCGCCGCTGAGTATCCCTGTGTGTTGTGGCTCGGACCATGTGCGTCCGCCATCCGTCGACTGGTTCGTCCAGAAGCAGCAGTCTGTGCCGCCTTTTGGCGTTTCCACGCGGTGCATCGCGCGCAGTACGCCGGGTCTCGTTTCAACGGCGGCCGGTTCACAGAAACCACGCACCCCGGGAATACCCTGCGCCATTGTTACAGGCGCGGCCCACGTCTTCCCTTCGTCCTTTGACACCAGCAGCGTAGACGACATTGAGCCGGGATCATAAGTAGAATCGGCCGCAGGGAAGGCATATACCGGTATGATCACGCGTCCATCGCGGCAGCGATGAACCGGCCCGCAGGCCACTGTGTCCGCCGCAACGAAACTGACGCGGTCAGGCCGCCATGTGAGCCCGTAGTTCTCGCTCCACGCCCAGAACATACCGGGGGTACGGCACGGATATTCAGCCGGGAAAGGCTGCGGGATTCGTGCCCGCGTGCTTTCGCGCGAGGTCACTATTTCGTGGTATGCGATCGCGGCCCCCACTAGTCCCCCTCCCAGGTGGATCAGCGCGCATTCCTGTCCGCCGCCGGCGATGAGCTGCGACGCAGCAACGATATCCCACGTGTGCCCGGTGTCGTAGGATCGGATAACGGTAATGATCGAACGGGGGTGCGTGTGATGTATTCCCTGTTCCTGCGGGGCCTGGCGAAAAGACATGAGCAGTTCATCACCCCCGAGCTTCACCATGTGCGGGAAGGCGGTGTACATCTGCGGATCGAACAGGATGTCCGCCTGTTGCACATCCGGCGCCGGCTGCAGTCGGTGTTCGCGTGGTTCCATCTTGTCAGGCATTGCATATCTCCCGGTTGCCGATCAAACAGGTAGAAGGTCAAGCTTACCCGTCGCCGGACCATCCTGCGAGTCCTGTTTTGACCCCCACGCGCGACAGATGATAGACTTGTAACATGTTGTGGCGTTTGACAGTTCCGCGCCTTCTCCTGTGTTATGCCTGCCTTTCATGGCCGGCAATCCAGCCCGCGCACGGCGCCGATTTCTCCTCGTGGCGATGGAAGTCATCCATCCGGTTTGGCGGTTATGTCGGGACAGAGTCGCTCACCGGTTTTCCCGCAGAAGTCTGCATCGCAGAGAGCACCATCACCGGCTTTCGTTACAACCGGTTCCGCTCCGGCGGCTGGAAAGAATTGCGCTTCACCGCATCCGACCAGACAACCGAACTGAACTACGAGATGGAGGAATGGAACACCAACGGAACGTCCATCGTATGGGTCCAGGTCCCGCGTCTGGCAGGCAGCAACGACTACATCTGGGCGTTCTGGGGGAAGAGCGGGCAGACGGTTCCCCCGTACACAACGAACGGCGTGGTGTGGTCCAACCACTTCGTGGGAGTCTGGCACCTGTCTGAGGACCCGACCAATCCCGCGCCGCAGATGATTGACAGCACCACGAACAGGCACCACGGGACCGCGGTTAACATGATGTCCGCCGACCGGGCGGCGGGCCGGGCGGGGCCAGCCCTCTATTTCGACGGAACGGACAGCCGCGTCACCGGCGGGGACCTCGGACTGGATCCGCCCCGCTACACGATCGAGTTCTGGGCGCATCGCAAAGGCAGCAGCTCCAACTGGCGGGTCATTCTCGGGCTCGCCTCCGCCAATGCCGTACATATGTGGGTCTACGACAACGGTACTATCGGGTGGGGAGACAGCGACAGCACCTGGGAAGGTCGTGTTTCGGGCTGGACCAACAAAACCGACTACCACTACATCGCCATGGGGGTGAACACTGAAGTGGGATCGGACCTCTACTTCGACGGTTCCTATTGTGCAAGCTACGGCATAACAGCCCCGGAACCATGGAACTACCTGACCCTGGGCATGGATGGCGGCCCGTCGTTTGTCGGCGCCATAGACGAGGTCCGGCTTTCCGCCGTGAAACGCTCGGCAAGCTGGATCCGCAACTGCTGGTCAAACGCCGTGTCCACGAATTACTGCGTCTACGGCAAGGTTCTGCCCGCGGGCGGCTACGGCACGATCCTGTTCGTACAGTAGGGTCCTGAAGCGGTCATCCGTCGGCAAAAAAAACGGCGGTTGCGGCTAGTACCGGGCAATTCTATCGCAGGCAATGGGCAATGACGGGCGGGCCGCCAACGACCCGCCCGTTTCTTTGATACCGGGAAGGTCAGGCCGGGGTTGTCCCGGTCGGCGGTGCGGCGGCAGCGGGCGGCATAGCCGACGCGGGTTTGAACAGGCCCATGAAAGCGCCGATCCCTGCAAGATCAAGGAGAATACCGAACACCATCAGGAGCCAGTGCACAACCTGCAGGCCTGCCTCAAGTACGGCCGTGCCCGGACTCGACGGATTGTAGCGCACCTGTACGGTTGCTCCCACGGGATACTTTCCCGCCTTTCTCTGTTCCATACCCGAGCTGCTGCTACTGCTGGAGAACATAGCGATCTTGTCCGATTCGTAACTGCTGCCGTTCACGGTGTACGCGTAACGCACTTCCGCCTTGTACATTGTCTTGCCGTCGCTGTCGCGTTCACTCGAAACGTCCGATGACGTAACCTTGCCTTCTGTTGTCGGCCATGACTTGCTCGCCAGGGCCTTTTGTATCGAGATAACGCCAAACGCAGTGAGAGCGATACCGAACAACAGCATCAGCAGTGCACCGAACAGTATCTTGAGCTTGCCCTTCATGAACGATCCCTCCTTTGCAGTCACCTCCGCGCTGCGCCGATTCTATCACACGCCCGTACCACCCAGTCCAGACACAAGACTGTGTTACCAATTCAAAACACCCGGTTCACAAGGGCGAACCCCTTCAGCAGGTGATTCCGGTCAACAAGGGGGCTGTCCACGATCTCCTCCCCGAGGAACTCGACGCCCGCGCTCACCATGACTCGCCAGTCCCACGGCAAATCAAAGAACGTTCCAAGACCGACGTCCCAGCTCATCGCGTTGTCCAGCTCATATGCCGGTCGGTCCGACGTCGTGTTTCCCGCGGGTACTCCATAGTCATGGTTGGCAATCTTCGAGGCTGCCGCATTGATTCCGATCTCCGGCGAAAGCGAGAACGGGCGGAAACGGAAAGACCGGTGTGCGGCAAGTCTTGCCTCGCCGCCGCCAATCAGCCCCAGCACGTCTTCTTCATACTGCGCGGACAAGTCAATGCCTGCCGGCAGATCGCATTTGAGCGCCAGGCCGGCCATCATTGTGTCCTCCCGGTCCGCCAGTCCCGCGAAGAACGCGCTATCCTCAGCTTCGTAGCTTCCGATGCGGTAACGTGCCGTGAGCGCAAGGGAGAGTCGATCCTGGTGAACAAGACCGACCTGCAGGAAAGGACCGAACAGCTGGAACCGCGGTCCGATGTAGGTCACCGCTGGAATGATCCGTACGGCGCTCTCGCGCGAACCGCGATACGGGCTGGTCCTCACGACAACTCCAACCCCTGCCCCGATGCGACCCCGCCGACCTAGCGGACGCTCAAGCGCAACATCGAACGAAGCCTCCTGTCCTTCCGTCAGCTCGAAACGCGCCCGGTCATAGCGTGGAGGTCCCTTTGGGCGATAGCCGTTCGAAAACCCGACCGGCTCGCGCGGTATGCCGATGAAGTTCCTGCCAAGTTTGCCATCGCCATCGGCATCATGGTACACAAGCAACGCGTACGTGCCGGGGGGAACATCTTTCAGCACGTACGACACGTCTTGCCCTGCCGGGAATGATTCTTTCCTCAATGGGTCCCGCAGGCGCTCGAATGCCTCTGCCGAATCGTAGAGCTGGACTACAATCAAGCCGTTTGAGACGGCCTGTGCCGGCCGGATGACAATATCCGATGCGTGCGCGGCAAGGAGCGCACTTGCCAGGGCAGCAAAGCTGGCAACACCACATGGCAGGCACGGGCGGTGTCGCCCAGGCACACGGGTCGGCCCCTGTCTCACTGTGTTCAGCAGTCGCAAAGTCCAGTTCCGCTTGTGCCAACAAGGACCCATACACTCAACCAGGCGGAGCAGCATGCTCCATGTGCGCTATTTTGCCCATCCCTGCCCGCCAACGATGAAGTCATCCGCCAGATTCTCCTGCCGGACGGCAGGGTTCTGTTGGCCGTTTGTCAGCAGGTGGACCCGATCCCTAACATAGTTCTGCAACTCGAGCACAGAAATCTTTCCGTCTTGATTGCTGTCGCCAAGGTTGTCCCTGATACACTCAAGCACCGCATAGGTGAACACACCGTTGCCCCATTTGGGCCCCTCCACGCTGAATTCCTCGCCGTTGCAGGCAGCGAGTATTGAGGCACCCGAACCGCGTCGCAGGTCGGCAAAGAAGTTGTCGAGATCCGGCTCCTGGTCCGAAGGTCGCGTTGGACGTCGTTGGCGGATAGACAAACCGCGTTTGGCCAGTACGACGTTCTCGGGAGAAGCCGGATCTGCCGCGCTATTCGTGATCCAGCCTGATTGTGCCGACTCATGTTTACTGTCCGGGTCGAGTTCGCCGGCATGACATGTATCCAACAAGAAGAGTTTCCTGCGCGCCGGGATGCCATCCAACAGGCCACTCATGGCCTCAAAGGATATCCCTTTCCCCTTTACGTGGTACGGATCGATGTCATGGGTGCCAAAATAGTACTCATCATCCGTGTCGAGAAACCCGTGGCCTGCGGCAAAGAGCATGACAGTGTCATCCACTGTCGATTCCTGCAGGAAGGCTCTGATTCCGAGAATAGCTTCGCGATCAGCCGTGTTGTTGACCAGCTTCAGGACCTGGACGGCGGCAAAGTGATTTGTGAAGAAAGGTTTCAGTTGTTCATGCACGGTGATGCCGACAATGTCGTTAGCATCCTGCGCTGCGTACTGGAGGGAACGCACACGGTCGCCATACTCGGATACCCCGATCGCCGCGATCCACAAGGAGGGTTTTGCGTTGTCCTGTGCATGCTGGATGTTGACGGTGTCTCTTGGTGATTCCATGCCGGCCGAATTGAGGACAGAGATCTGGATCCTGTTGTTCCCTGTCGCCAGGTCAACGGGAATAGTGCTGTCTGTTGTGAGGCAACCCGGCTCCGGCACAGGCAGCCCCGGCCGGTTGTCCCCGCCCGCAAAGTACAGAGGCACATTGTTCGCCCAGACCAGAAACCGTGTCAGAGAGTTGGTTATGTCCGTTGCCCGGACACGTACCTGCACGCGACGTGTCTTGCTGACGAGTTCAAGGCTTGAACGGTCAATCTCCAGGACGGGCATTTCAGCATCGAATCGAACGTCTTTCTCAGACAATCCCATCTTTGCCAGTCGCCGCTGATAAGCCTTGTATGCTCCGCCTATCATGCGCTTGTCACTGCATCCAAGCGCGTCCATGACCAGGTCAGGACGGTTGAAGATCAGGTCGAACTGGTCGAATGGGAACGCCCTCAATATCGGATCCTGCACGGTGCTCACGGCCCTGGCTCTGCCGGAGACAACGGTCTGCAGCGTCCTTGGCCTAAGATAGCGAGTGGGAAGCACGAACGACACCGTGTCCACTCCCCTGCGAGAGGCACGGTAGTAGCCATTCGGGAGGAACGTCAGCCAACCGTCTTTCGTGTCCGAGTACATCGTGCAGACCAGCTCCATGGCCGGTACGCGCCAGAGCCGGATGCTTGCGTCCTTGCGGCAAGAGGTGGCGATCATCGCATCTGATGGGTGCCAATCACACGAGACCACTGGTTGTGCGACCTCCGGAACTCGGGCGACTTCACGACCGCTGGCCATGTCCCACAGGACACACACATCGCCGTGAACTGCCGCAAGCGTCTTCCCATCGGACGAGAGGACCGCATGATAAGGGGGATCAAGCGGATTTCCGCCGAGTTTGGCCGATCTCAGTACCAGATAGTCTCTCCCCGTGCGAACATCGTACAAACGGATGCCAGAATTGGTCGTAAGATAGTAGTCAAACGCGAGAAGCCTGTCGTCCGGCGTGAAGATGACGGTCGTCATCTTGCGCTTCTCGTCTCCAGCCATTGCCACGGCTTGTCCGTCAGCCACGTTCCATTCCTGAACGTACTTCCCCCCGCCACGACGGACGTGGGCGACGGCGGCAAGTGACTTGCCGGACGAGCTAAAGCACAATGGCGACAACCACACTGCGGCATTCGAAGCAAGCGAGAAGCCCTCTCGCATGTGCCCCGTCTTTATGTCAATGACCGAGACGATCGAGATCGAATTTTCCCGCCCGGCATCTCCGCAGAATGCCAGGAGCCTGCCATCAGGACTGATAGCCAGTGACGACAACCTGTCCAGCGAGACATCATGGCTGGACACTTGTTGTCCGCTTATGCAGTCACATGTGTGTATCTTCCGTCTGTCGAAAAGGACAATGCTCTTGCTGTCCGGCGTAAATGCAGACGTATGGGTCGACAGATAGGGGAGAACACGCCGCGTCCCGGTAGTGCAGTCCCAGATCTCCCTTCTATAGCCACTGAAGCGGGACAGCAGGCGTCCGTCAGGGCTGAACGAGATGGTTCCACTGTCGCTTTCAACCACGGTTTCCGGGATTGTCCTGAAAGTGGACCACGTGGCGGCATCCCAGACTTCGACAACACCGCCGTTCAGGCCGGCAACAAGCGTCTCACTATCCGGACTGAACAAGAGGCTCCCCACGTCTTGCTTGTTACCTGTCTCGAGTTCCTTTACTTCACAACCCTTCTGCATGTCCCACACCTTGATTCTACTGCAATCGCCGGCACTTGCTACCAGTCTCCCGTCAGGGCTGAATGCGACAGAGTCAATCTGCCGGTCATGGCCTTCCAGAGAATGTATTCGGCGGCCGGTTGCGACGTCCCATATTACCACCATGCGTGACGAGGGGTCCCCGCCGCCTACTATGCTTTTTCCGTCAGGGCTGAAAGCTATCGAACAAATGCCGCTTTCTTCTCTCCCCACTTGCCGCCCCTGTCTGCCCTGGCCGATCCTCCAGAGCCATATCGATCCATCACTGCTGCCGCATGCCAGGTTTTCACCTCCGGGACTGAATGCCAGCGATGTGATATTGTCTTTCGGGCCGGTCAATCGCGACCCGGTTTTCCCCGTTGCCACATCCCATAGAAACACGGTATTTGAACCATTCCACGTGGTAGCACTTGCCAGAATCTCTCCGTCCGGGCTGAACGCCACACCCTTTACGTACAGATACTGAGCTCCGGGCAACGTCCGCACCTTGACTGTGCGAAATATGTTCCACAGGTCAATGGTACCGTCATTTCGAGCAAGCGCCAGAAGCCCTTTGTCCGAATGCAGGTCAGCGAGGCCACTTCCCTCTCGTCCCACCGAACATACTTCGCGTCCCGTGCCCATGTCCCAGACTCGCGCGGCGCCATCGATACCGGCGCTCATGAGCAAGTCACCCGTGCGCGAGAATCGCAGAGTCTTGATTGCGCTTGAATGCCCGGTTCCCACGTAGAGACGAGGGCCACCGGACCACGTGCCCTGCACTGACTTCAATGGCGCTGCTGGAAGAGACACCGGCCTTGATACGAGACACAGGCCAATGACGATGATGCAACCGGCACAACAGAGAGGCGTTTTGGCCCGGGTTGAACTCATGATCAGGATTGTGCCCCGTTCATGTGGCTTGCCTGTTCGGACTGACGGTATCCTGTAACAGTTTCTCCAACTCCCCCGATTCGATCATCGGTTCGAGTGTGCGCCAGCCCTTGATGTGATGACCGTTGATGATGATCTGCGGCACAAAATCGACGTCTCCGCAAAGCTCGCGCATCCTGCGCGCATTGGGCGTATCCGCCCACCCGTCCCCCTGCCATTTCACCTCAAAGGCCTCAAACGGGATGTTCTTCGACTTGAAATAGTCCATGGCCTTGTGACACAGGCCACACATCTGCGCATAGAAGATTGTCACGTTCGCCATGCGTCACCCCCTGCCGAGCGATCTTGCCAGTGCCTCGACCAGTTTGCGCGCCATTTTTGGCTGCGCGCCAAATTCACGACTCATCCGGGAAACGACGTCATTGACGCGGGAGGCGCGGATCATCTCAACCATGTCCGGCGGCAGAGTCACCAGGCCGCGCCCGGGCAGGTCAACCTTGACGTCGGTTGTCGTCTTGAAACTGCTGGTTACGGAGATCCCGCCCGGCGCAGTTGCTTTTCCATCCTTTGCCGCTTCAAGGACGGCATCGGGCAGTGCGGCATCCTGTCGGTTAGAGTTTATCCCCACCTTGAAACTGAATCGGCGTTTAACCCCGGTTTCGGCACTACGCTCTGCCGGTCTTCCGGGCAGTCCACTGCGAAGATTCCGCAGTATCACTGCCGCGATTACCACGCCTGTCACGACACCCGCGACGATTTCGGTGTTTTCCATAAGCGTAATCCCCCGGAAACCACTTCCGCGAATGATGCCTCTTATTCGTCGCCGATTGAAGCTCAAATCGGCCTCACGGGTAGTGCCGGCCGGGACTTCGGGCGGGAGTGCCTGTGGTAGTGTATTCCAGGAGATTCGCGACGACGTGGGCGCTGGACCGGCAACGTGCTAGAAGGTAGAGTATGGCAAGGGAGAATCCTGTAACCATGATTTCCAGCCCCATTGGCAGTGCTGACGCACCGAGGGCTGCACCTGCCCGTACCCCGTACGCTGTGCGTCTTCTCGCCGTAGGACTTGTCTCACTGCTGCCCGCGCAGGCCATCGCCGGGCCCTACTATGTTGCAACCAACGGATCGGATGCCGCGACCGGCGCGTCATGGGCGCAGGCGCTAAAGACCATTTCCAACGCGGTGGCCAAGGCCACCGCTCCGGGCGACGTAATATGGGTCTCCAACGGCACCCACTCGATCACCGCACCCATCGTGGTCCGTTACGCCGTAACCCTGCGCAGCCTGAACGGCCGGCAGGCTACCCGCATCCGCCGGCAGGGGCCCGCCCAGCATCGAATCCTGGAGTGCACCAATGGCAGCGCCACCATCCAGGGCTTCACCCTCCTGAACGGAAACTCGGGGAACGCCAGCGGTGGCGGGGTCTACCTGACGGGCGGACGGATCCAGGACTGTTCGATCATCTCCAACGTCACGGTCGTGGGTGCCAACGCCTACGGCGGCGGCGGCATGTACGTGGCCGGCCCGGCCCCCTGCATCGTTTCCAACTGCACCATCGCGCAATGCACCAGTGACCGCTACGCCGGGGGTATCTACCTCACCGCCGCCAACGCGGTCGTGACGCGGTGCATCGTCAGCAACAACGTCAACTGGATCTGGGGCGGCGGCATCTACATGACCGGCGGACTCGTCCGTGATTCCATCATCACCCGCAACACGCTCACCGGCAACAACGGCACCTACGGCGGTGGCGGAATCTGGATGAACGCCGGCCGGGTGGTGAACTGCACCGTCGCGAAGAACACGCTCTATGACAGCACACCCGGCGCCGGGATATTGAAGAGCGGAGGCACGGTGTCCAACTCCATCATCTTCCACAACCTCAAGGGCACGCTGGCCAACGATATCTCGACGGCATCCGGGGTCGCCCGCTCGTGTGCGCCGGAGCTCACCTCCGGCACTGGGAACATCACGGCCGATCCCGATTTCGCGGACGCCGCCGCCTACGACTTCCGGCTCCTGCCGACCTCGCCATGCATCGACAAGGGGACCAACACGGCGGCCGGCGCCGTGGATCTCCCCGGCAACACACGCGTGACCGACGGGGACGGTAACGGCACGGCCACCGCCGACATGGGTGCCCTCGAAACCGACGCCCGGAATGCCGGCCCCCTGCGGTGCGCGTTCACGGGAACGCCCCTGAACGGGCTGGTCCCCTTCCCTGTTGTGCTGACGGCCGCCATCGCCGGAGCCGACACAAACGGAGCCGTCTACTGTTGGGACTTCGAAAACGACGGCGTTACCAACCGTATCGGGGCGGCGGCCTGGAAGACCACCAACACGTATGCATCCGCAGGGCTCTACAGCGTGCGGCTGGTGCTCACGAACGGCATCGGAACCCGCGCCTCCTTCACCCGGGCCCAGTACATCCGCGCAGCACCGACCGTCGTGTACGTGGCAACGAACGGTGGTCACTTGTCCCCCTACGACACCTGGCAGAAGGCCGCGACCAACATCGACGCCGCGTTGGCTTTCCAGGTGAACGGCCTTACGGTCACGGTCAGCAGCGGTACCCATCGCGCCAAGAACGTGCTGCTGAACTTCGGGACGACTGTCAAAAGCGCAGGCGGGTCGCCCCAGACCACCGTGTTCCGCATGCCAGGCGGAACCGGCAGGCTTTTCGAAATGACCCATTCCAACGCCGTCCTGGACGGATTGACCATCCGTGGCGGCAATTCCGATTTCAGCGGCGGCGGCGTCTACATGCTCGCCGGAACGGTCAGGAACTGCATCATCGAATCCAATCAGGCCCCCCAGAGCGTCCGGGGTGGCGGCGGAATCTGTGTTGAAGGCCCCGCCCGGGTCCTCAACTGCGTCTTCCGCAAGAATTACGGTATGCACTACTCCGGTGGCCTGTTCCTCAATCACGCCCAGGCCGTGGTGGAGCAGTGTATCTTCTCCAATAATTCCGTGTACGTTTGGGGCGGCGGCATCTACATGACGGGCGGGACGGTGCGGAACTCGCTCATCTGTCGGAACTGGCTCACCATGAATCACACGTCGTATGGCGGCGGCGGGGTCTGGATGAGTGGCGGACGCCTGGATAACTGCACGATCGTCGAAAACACGGTGGGCGACGTCACACCGGGGGGCGGCGTGCTCAAGAGCGGAGGCACCATCACCAACTGTATCGTCTACTACAACCTCAAGGGCCTCGAGGCAAACGACCTGCCGTCCTTCAGCGGCGTGCAGTACTCGTGCGCACCGGAACTGACGTCGGGGACCGGGAACACGAAGACAATACCGGAGTTCGCGGATCGCGCATCCAAGGACTACCGGCTCTGGCCGTTCTCGCCCTGCGTGGACTCCGGTATCAACCTCGGGACAGTGACCAACGACCTGTCCGGCAACCCGCGCCCGAAGGACGGCAACGCCGACTCCGTCGCGACCCACGACATGGGAGCGTTGGAAGCGCCTTTGCGGACAGAAAACCCGTTCCGCTGCAATTTCCTGGCCTCCACATTCGAAGGCCAGGTGCCGCTGTCCGTCGTGTTCACTTCCACCGTGGCGGGTCCCGTCACCAACGGGACGGTGTACCGGTGGGACTTCAACAACAACGGCGTCTTCGAGAACCCGCCGGGCGTCACGGGTTCGACTGTCGTGAGCTACACGTTCACCAGCCCCGGGCTGTATTCGGTCCGGCTCCTGGCAAGTAACGCGGTGGCCGGCACCTGTACCCGGGTCAAGGCGGGCTACATCCTGGCGTTCGCGACAAACGTGTTCGTGAGCACGGTCGGGTCGCACACGGCCCCCTACACGAACTGGGCCACCGCCGCGACGAACCTGGCCTCGGCGCTGACCTACGCCGCAAACGGGGTCACGGTCTGGGTCAGCAATGGAACCTACGCCACAACCCCACTGGTGATCACCAAGGCCATCGCCCTCCGGAGCGTCCAGGGACCGCGGTTCACGCGAATCATCAAAGGGTCAGGGAACGGCACGTTGCTGGACGCGATTGCGGCGGGCACCACGATCGAGGGGTTCACCATCTCCGGCGGCAACGCTGCAGCGGGATACAACGGCGGCGGCATCCGCCTGTTCAACGGCGGCAACGTCCGGAACTGCGTGCTCACGAACAACCATGCCGATGCCAACGGCTACGGCGGGGGGGCGATCTACATCGGGGGCCCGGGCGTCATCGAAGACTGTACGATTGCGGGGAACACGGGATTCCATTACAGTGGCGGAATCTATGCCGCGCACGCGCAGGCCCGCGTGGACCGGTGCAGCCTTTCCAACAACTCCGCGTTTGTCTGGGGTGGCGGCGTCTATGTGGACGGAGGCGCCACTGTCCGGAATACGCTGGTCTGCAAGAACTACCTGACTGGCAACCACTCCTCGTACGGCGGCGGGGGGGTCAGGCTCGTCAGCGGAAAGATGGAGAACTGCACGGTAGCCGAGAACTGGGTAGGCGCGGCCACGCCGGGCGGGGGCATTCGGAAGGACGGCGGGACGATCACCAACAGCATCATCTATTTCAACCTCAAGGGAACCGGCGCCGACAACCTGAGCGCCATCAGCGGGGTTGCCTGGTCCTGCGCGCCCGAACTCGTGTCCGGCCAGGGGAACATGACCGCCGATCCCAAATTCAGGGCCACGAACCGGCAGGACTATGTGCTGCTGGGCAACTCCCCGTGCATCAACGCGGGTACCAATCAGGCCTGGATCGCGGCAGGGATACTGGACCTGGCCGGAAGACCCCGGAAAGCCCGCGGGGTCGTCGACATGGGCGCCTACGAATTCCAGCCAATCACAGGTTGTGTCATGATGTTCCGGTAGCAGGATGCGCTGGACCCCTCGCGCCACCAAGGCGTACAGTCCCGTGAAAGGAGATCCTCATGACCCAGCAGAACGACCTGCCGCTTCCCATGGGCCGGCCAGGTGCGCCCAGATCAGAACCCGTACATGGCATTCGCCTGCTTCGTGACGTGAAGGTCCCGATGCGCGACGGGGTGAAGCTGTCAGTCAATGTCTTCCTGCCCGACACGGAAGGACGGTTCCCGGTTATCTTCCAGCGCATGCCGTACGGAGCCAGCGGGCGGGACCCCGGGGAGTTCTACGCGCAACGCGGTTATGCGTTGGTCATCCAGGACTGCCGCGGGCGGCACGATTCGGAGGGCGAGTTCTATCCGTTCCGAGACGACACACCCGACGGGCTGGACAGCCTCGACTGGATCTGCGCGCAGCCGTGGAGCAACGGGCGGGTCGGCATGTTCGGGCCGTCCTACCTCGGCGGAGTCCAGTGGGCGGTGGCAACCAAACGGCATCCGGCCCTGCAGGCGATCGTTCCCAACGTCATTCCCATCGACTTCTGGAAGAGCGGGTACTGGCGTAACGGCGCCTTCAGCCTCGCCCTCAACGCGCTGTGGACATGTCTCGAGATAACCAGCCGCACGAGCGACCTCGGGCTGATCCCGTCCTACGACCTTGACAAGTTTTTCCGTCACCTGCCGTTGCGCACGCTGGATTCCTATGCCGGTCGGCCTTGTGAGTTCTGGCAGGATTTCCTGTCGCACTCACAGTACGACGACTACTGGAGGCGCATGAGTTTCGCCCACGACCACTTCGACGAGATTGCGACGCCGGCATTCGTCATGTGCGGATGGTACGACTACTACCCGGGCGACTCCTTTGATGCCCTCCACGGCATGCGCACGCTATCACGCGGTAAGGCCCGTAAGCAGTCGCGGCTCATCATGGGCCCGTGGAGCCACCTGATCAGCCTCTCGCCGAAACTCGGCGAGGTGGACTTCGGCGTTCCGTCGCATCTCGACATCAACTCCCTTGCCCTCCGGTGGTTCGACTGCCTGCTAAAGGACATGGACACGGGCATCCTCGACGAGCCACCTGTGACCATTTTTGTGATGGGCATCAACAGGTGGCGCCAGGAGAACGAGTGGCCGCTGGCGCGAACGAAGTATACGGACTTCTTCCTCCACAGTCATGGGTCCGCGCACAACAACATCGAAGACGGCAAACTCCGGCAGGCACCGCCCGGCGGCGAGTCGCCCGATCATTTCACCTATGACCCGGCTCATCCCGTGCCTACGGTTGGCGGCAACCACTCAATCTGCTGGGGAGACGCGTTTCACATGATCCAGCCGGGCCCGTTCGATCAACGCACCGTGGAAGACCGTCCGGATGTGCTCACGTACACGACGGCGGAACTGGATGCGGACATGGATATAACCGGTCCGATCATGCTGCATCTGTATGCAGCCACCGACGGTCCGGACACGGACTGGACTGCCAAGCTCGTGGATGTGCATCCCGGCGGGCGGGCAATCAATCTTACGGAAGGCAATATCCGCGCGCGGTTCCGGAGGGATGTGCATGCCCCGCCGGAGTTGCTGGAGCCCGGGAAAGTGTACGAGTACAGGATAGAGCTGCAGCCGACAAGCAACGTGTTCTTGAAGGGCCACAGGATCCGCCTGGAGATCAGCAGCAGCAACTTCCCGCTATGGGACCGTAACCCGAACACGGGCCATGCGCAGGGCGAGGACGCCGAACTGCGCGTGGCGCACCAGACCGTCCTGCACAGCAGGGAATATCCTTCGCGGCTGGTCCTGCCCCTGATACCGGCGGGATGAGAGTGAAGAAGGTTTCAGTGTCAGGGCTTGCCCCGCACCGCTTGTGCCGCCGTAGTTCCCGAACGAAGGCGCATGCCGAGGCCGCGAGGACCCGCGACGAGTTCTTCCGCAAGCTGGACGCCGGGGAGTTCAAGAAGCAGTGAGAGAGGCTCGGCAGCGGACGTGAGGCGGCAGGATGGCGGGGTTGCCTGCGGGCCATGGTTTCAGAACGACATGACAAATGGTTCACGGACATAGAACCACAGTTAAGCATGACTTTGCAGCTTGCTAAATAGACGTAGTGCTTCTATTATGCCTGCATGAAAAAGCGGCTGGCTGAACAACTGGTTAGGTCGCTAGCCGGACAGTTCCCGGTCGTGCTGATATTGGGACCACGCCAATGCGGCAAGACCACTCTTGCCCGGAGCTTCCTTGCCGGAACTTACTTCGACCTCGAGCGGCCATCCGACTACGAGGTCTTTGCCGGAGATCCTGTCTTCGCCATCCGCCGCCTGAAGGGACCCATCCTGCTGGACGAAGCCCAGGTGCTTCCCTCCCTTTTCTCCGTGCTGAGGTCCGTCGTGGACGAGGACCGCGGACGCAACGGCCGTTTCTACCTGCTGGGATCGGTGAATCCATCCCTCGTGCGGCAGGTCTCCGAAAGCCTGGCAGGCCGGGTCGGTGTGGTGGAACTCACCCCGTTCCTCGTTCCGGAAGTGGCCAACGCGATCGACCTACACGATGTCTGGTTGCGCGGCGGGTACCCCACGGCCTGCCTTGACTCAAACTCTGAACGTCGTACCCGCTGGCTGGAAGAATACCTGCGGGCCCTGGTGCAGCGCGACCTGGCGGGGTTCGGCCTTCAAACAACCCCGCCGGAAATGCGCCGCTTCATGGGCATGCTGGCGCATGTCCACGGCAACCTGCTCAATGCGTCTGAATTGGGTCGTTCGCTGGGAGTTACCTACCACACGGTCAACCGTCATCTCGATATCCTGGAGGGCCATTACCTGGTCCGGCGACTGCAGCCCTGGTATGCTAACCTCGGCAAGCGCCTGGTCAAGGCCCCGAAACTGTACCTGCGTGACAGCGGGGTGCTGCATTACCTGTTGGGGGTTCGAACCGAACGCGACCTTCTCCAGTCACCTCGTCGCGGCGCAAGCTGGGAGGGTCTACTTGTCGAACAGGTCATTGCCCTGGAACAACTGGCGCGTGCGGGCAGCCAGTTCTGGTTCTACCGGACACGCGCCGGCGCGGAAGTGGACCTGGTTGTGGACCGCGGGGAAGAGCGCATCGGGTTGGAGTTCAAGTGCGCATCATCTGTGGGGCACGCCGATGCGTCAGGCCTGAAGGCAGCCCTGGCAGACAACGTGATCCATCGCGCTATCCTGGTCTATGCGGGGCCCCGTCAGTATCCTCTGGATGACCGCATCGAGGTGGTCCCCGCCCAGGAGTTGCTGGGCCACTACGCCACGATTTCCGGAGTTGCGCATGAAGTTTGAGTGCCCACACTGCCACCAGCATCTGGAGACCGCCACACTCTATGGCGGACAAGGCACCACGTGCCCACAGTGCGGGGGAGACCTGCGGATTCCGGAGGCAGACGGGCGCCGACAAGCGGCGCCCCTACAAGAAGCGCCTTCCCCCGTAGGGGCGTCGCTCGCCGACGCCCGAAACAGTGGTACTGCCCCCGAGGGCGGCGCGTCTTCGCCGTCGTCCGAGGCTCCTTCCAGTTGGCGCATCGACATCACCGAGATCAAGCAGGCCCTCCAGTCCTCCATCCAGAGGGAAAGCGTAACCATCACCGAGTACATGGAGAACCAGCACCTGGAGGGAGGAGTAACCCTCGACAGCACGGACGACACCACCGCCTCCAAGGTCCTCACCGACGAAAAGGGCCGGAAGTACAAGCTCGGAGACGTTGTGGCAAAAGGCGGCATGGGAGCAGTCATCAACGCCCGGGACCTTAACCTCCGCAGAACCGTGGCCATGAAGGTGCTTCTCAACCCCAAACAGGCCACAAAAGAACAGGTACTCAGGTTCATTGAAGAGGCCCAGGTGACTTCCCAGCTGCAGCATCCCGGGATAGTACCTATCCATGAGCTCGGGGTGGACGCCTCCGGCAACGTGTTCTATACGATGAAGTTCGTACAGGGCCGGACCCTCAAACACATCCTCAAGGGCATCAAAGAGGGAGACAAGGCCACGGTTGATGAATACCCGCTCTCCCGGCTTCTTACCATCTACCAGCGG
>Ga0172375_10003112_pt1 | contig 25444 bp, 22 predicted proteins | sample LakKiv1m_FD_114537 | JGI IMG/M metagenome (GOLD analysis project Ga0172375, IMG submission 114537) | Freshwater microbial communities from Kabuno Bay, South-Kivu, Congo - kab_092012_11.1m | ecosystem: Environmental > Aquatic > Freshwater > Lake | place: Democratic Republic of the Congo...
AAAACCTTGAAAAATTTTATGTTCGGGATTATCCTATTGCTAAGAGACAAAAGCCCCGCAAAATAAATGGAGGCAATTATGAAAAAGGTTATCTTTATTACCATTATGGCTTTTGCGTTGTTTGGAGCGTCAAATGCTGTTTTTGCCCATGAAGACCCTGAGTATAATGAAGCCCTCAAGTATTACAACAGCAAAAATTATCAAAAAGCAGTAGAGCTTTTCAAAGAATACGTCAAAAAGACTCCTGATGCGGCTGCGTATTATCGCATAGGCTATGGTCTATACGAACTGAAGAAGTATGATGAGGCAGCGGAATATTTTAAAGAAGCATATTTGCTTGACCCGAATTTTTCCCCGGAAGAAATCGGCTTGTCCAAAGAACAGGTAGAAAAAGCTAAAAAAGCTGCGCCTCCTTCAAAAAAGGCAGTTACTCCAAAACCTTCTGTTTCGCCGAAAAAGGCAATAGCAAAGAAAGAGCCTGTGCCTGCAAAACAAACAGCGCAGGCCGTAACCGGGATTCAGCCCCAGAAACCCGAGCAGCCAAAAGTTGCGCCCGCGCCAATAGCGCAGCCCGAACCTAAAAAGGTTGCGCCTAAAAAAAGGTTTAAGCTGCCCTTTAAACTGCCGGCTTTTCTAAAACTTAAAGCAGAACCGTCATTTACTGCCACGGAAATTCTAATCGGCTTAGGCGTTGTTTTGGCAATTATTATTTTAGTTATAGGTTTTATCGTATATAGAAAACGGGGCAGTAGCGATTCGTCTTCGGTCGGCTAAATTACCGCCACGTCATTCCCATCATTCCCGCGAAAGCGGGAATGATGGACAAACAGGCTTTATAAACAAGGCCCTAAATAGACTTGTCATGAGCATATTCTTAGGTTATACTACATGAAATTCAATTTCTTGCTTTTTCCTTATGCGGATAGAAAAAATCGAACTCATAGGATTTAAGTCTTTCTCTGAAAGAACCCTGTTTAATCTCCACCCGGGCATAACGTGCATTGTCGGGCCCAACGGCTGCGGCAAGAGCAATGTCGTAGACGCGTTCCGCTGGGTGCTTGGCGAGCAGAGCGCGAAGAGCCTCAGAGGCGAAAAGATGGAAGAAGTGATCTTTAACGGCTCTGCTACAAAAAAGCCGAAAGGCATGTCCGAAGTAACCCTCGTCCTGTCCGGCATAGGCGACCCCACTCAAGGCAATGGCGATGACCCGCAAAACCTGACGCCCGTGACAAGGCGGCTCTACAGATCCGGCGACAGCGAATATATGATAAACAAAACAGAATGCCGGCTGAAGGATATAAAAGACTTATTCCTTGACACCGGGCTTGAGGTAAAAAGCTATTCGATACTTGAGCAAGACAGGATATCCGCAATACTGAATTCAAAACCTCAAGACAAAAGATTCATCATAGAAGAAGTTGCCGGCGTTATGAAATATAAGGCAAGAAGGACTGAGGCGCAGAACAAGCTTGAGGCGTCAAGATTAAATCTCCAGAGAATAAATGACATAGTTTTAGAAGTCAAAAGACAGATAAATTCCCTTGACCGTCAGGCAAAGAAGGCCGAGAGGTATAAGAGGCTTTCTGCTGAAATGCGGGTAATAGAGCTAAAGATTGCAAAGAGGGATTATCATGCCCTGAAAGAATCCCTGGAAACGATACTCGGGGAGTTTACCGCTCTTAAAGAAAATGAAGCATTGAAACGGGCAGAGCTCACAAAGATTGAGAACATTTCGGAAAAAAACAGGCTGGAACTCATCGGGCAAGAAAAATCGCTCGATGCGTTGCAGCAGGAATTCAGGGATATTGAAAAGGCGATAGCCGAGACAGAGACCTTGATTGCCATATCAAATACAGACAGGGATAACCTTAAAGAGTACCTCACAAAACTGACTGCCCAGAAAGAAGAGTTCGATGTTAAAAAAACAGAGCTAACCTCAAAACAGGAAGAGCTCAGCGGCACTGCAGCAAAACTCTCGATTGATATAGACGGGCTTAAAGAAGAACTCAAGACAAAGAATGACCTTATTGAAACAATAGAAAACGAAGTCGGAGAAAAAGAAAATACCGTAGAGACAAAACGCCGGGAAATATTCAGGGCAACCGAGGAATCGAGCAGTCTCAAAAATGAGACGGGCCGGATGCAGGCATCCCTCGAGGCATTAGAGCGTAAAGATGCAACTCTGATAAAAGACTCCGAGGATTCGAGGAAAATACTTGCTTCGATAGATTCCTCGATTAAAGATATTGAAAGTTCTCTCCGCAGCAAAAATAACGAAATCCTCACTCTCAACGAAAAGAAAGGCATCTACATCTCAGAACTCTCTTCCATAAGGGAAACTATTGAACGCGTAAGAAACGAGCTGTCAAAGGCAAAGGAAGAGCTTGCGTCCAATACCTCAAGGATGGAGTCCCTAAAAGAGCTTGTCCTTGACGCGCCAACGCGCGAGCTTTTGTCAGAGGGCTCAAGCCTGCATATTATTTCATCCTTGCCGGACATTCTGAATGTGGACCCTGAATACGAAAAGGCTATCGAGAATGCGCTTTCTGAAAAAATAAACTCTTTCATTCTAAAATCTCTTGAGGATATCGAGCTTGCCGTTTCTGCGTTAAAGACAAAGGGCATCGGCAGGATGGCATTTATGCCCCTTAACGCTAAAACAGTCGCGGAGCTGTCAGATGTCCCGCATAATGTAATCGGAAGGGCCATAGATTTCGTAAAAGTAAACACCGAATTTGCGGATATAGCAAACAACCTTTTAAGAAACATCTTTATTGTAAAAAACCTGAAGACAGCGCTTTCGCTCAGAGAATCAGGACATAAACACTTCTTTGTTACCCTTGACGGCGAAATAGTAGAGCCCTCGGGCGCAGTTATCGGAGGAGAAGGCAAAGGGGTTTTAAAAAGAAAAAGAGAGATGAGAGAGATTGAAGAAACTATAAGCAATAAAAAAACCTCTATAGACAGCTTGCAGCAGAAATTAAACAGGCTTCAGGACGAGCTTTCAGAAAAAGAATCGGGAATCAGGGATATCGAAACAGCCATTGTCAATGCTGAAAAGGAGATGTCCCTTTCGAAGCTCACATCCGGGAACTATCAGGAAGAAAAGGAAAGAACAGACAGGAAGCTTGCATACCTTTCCATAGAACTCGAAGAGATTACAAAAGAAAAAGAATCCATCAAAAATATGCTCGCTGAAAAAGAATTGCTGATAACCTCCTGCGGCTCAAAGAAGGATATCGCGGAAAACGACCTGACCGCCCTCCTCGAAGAAATAACCATAAAAAAGGCAAGTTATGAGGAACAGCGCGCATCCGTAACAGACCTCAGGCTCTCGCTGACATCCGTTAATGAAAAGCTGGAGGCAATACAGAAAGAAAATGACTCGGCCGCGGCCTCGCTTGAAGAATTAATACGGAAGAACACCTCCCTGAATGACGAAATGAAATCCGTTGAAGAGCGCATAGCCCAAAGAGAGGCGGAGGCGGGCGGAAATGAAGAAAAGATAAAAGGCATGATTCTGAATGCAGACAGCCTCAGGGAAAAAATATCTTCGCAAAAAGAGACGCTCGAACAGGAAAGCCGACAGATCCTTTTATATGATCAGGCTGTCAAGGCATTAAGAACCGAAATAGACTCTCTTTCATCGCGGATTTCAGAGCTTGACGTTGAAAGGGCAGAACACAGGTTAAAGATAGAAAACCTGGTTGAAAACATACGGCAGAATTACGGAGCGGAATTAGACACAATTGCTGCAGAACCCCTCCTGCCCGAAGATGAAGAACGGCTGAATGAACTGAGGACAAAAATACAGGAACTCGGGCCTGTAAACCTCGGCACGCTCGAAGAATATGAAGAACTCAGCACAAGATATGAATTTCTTACAAAACAGCAGGAAGACCTAAATAAATCCATTGCCGAGCTTGAAGAGGCGATAACAAAGATAAACAGCACGACAAGAAAAAAATTAAGAGAGGCGTTCGAGGCATTAAAGGTAAAATTCGCCGAGGTCTTTGTCACGCTTTTCGGAGGCGGAAGGGCGGAGCTGGTCCTTACGGATGAAAACAATATCCTTGAAACAGGCATAGACATAATCGCGCAGCCTCCGGGCAAAAAATTCCAGAACATAACCCTTCTTTCTGGAGGAGAAAAAGCGCTTGTTGCCCTCTCGTTGCTCTTCGCGAGCTTCCTTATAAAGCCTACTCCTCTTTGCATTCTTGATGAGGCGGATGCGCCTCTGGATGACTCCAATACAGAGAGATTTGCGAGGATGTTAAGGGAACTTTCAAAAAATATCCAGTTCATAGTTATGACCCATAACAGGGTGACAATGGAGGCGTCTGACTATATCTACGGAATAACAATGGAAGAGCCGGGGGTTTCAAAGGTCATCTCAATGCAGCTTGCAGAGGCATGAATAAAATAAATTTAAAATTTAAAAGTCAAAATTCAAAGTTGGAGAATTCATCAATTTTTAATTTTGCTCTTTTAATTTTGCATTTATTATGATTGGTTCATTAAGAGGAAAGCTCATCTCAAGAAGGCCTGACAATGTCATTGTAGAGGTCAGTGGTGTCGGGTATCATGTGAACGTCCCTTTAAACATCCTTTCAACCCTCCCTGAAGAGGGAAGCAGCATATTTCTTCATACCTACACGCATGTCCGCGAAGATGCCCTGCAATTATACGGATTTGCCAATGAAGACGAAAAAAAGATATTCACAACGCTTCTCGGAATAACGGGCATCGGCCCGAAGATGGCATTGAACATACTCTCAGGCATATCCCGCCATGATTTTGTGGAGGCCATAGAAAAAGAAGACGTGGCCCTTCTTTGCAGGATACCTGGCCTCGGCAAAAAGACAGCGCACAGGCTTATACTTGAACTCAGGGAAAAACTCCCGTCCGCGGAAAAACCGAAAGACAGGATATTTGAAGACACGCTTTCAGCGCTTGTTAATCTCGGATATAAAAAGTCAGAGGCGCAGCAATCTCTGGAAATAGCTTACAAAAAAGGACAAAAGGATATAGAAAATTTGCTCAAAGAATCTTTAAAATATCTCACAGGTAACGCAAATGATACGTAAAGACGACTTGCCTGAAAGAGAATTAAGCCCTGCCGTAAAGGATGAGGATGTATCTTTTGAGCTTAATCTCAGGCCCAAGACATTCAACGATTTTGTGGGGCAGGAAAAGATAAAAGAAAACCTTACGATATTTATTACTGCAACAAGACAAAGGAATGAGCCATTAGACCATGTCCTTTTCTGCGGGCCTCCCGGCCTTGGGAAGACAACACTCGCGACAATAATCGCAAACGAGCTTAAAGTCAATATAAGGTCCACATCAGGCCCTGTGCTTGAAAGGCCCGGCGACCTTGCCGCGATACTCACCAATCTCTCGGATTTTGACATCCTTTTCATAGATGAAATACACCGCCTTCCGCGAATAGTCGAGGAGGTTCTATATCCCGCAATGGAGGATTATCAGCTCGATATAATTATCGGGCAGGGGCCTAATGCGCGGACACTGAAACTTAGCCTGCCGAAATTCACGTTGATAGGCGCGACAACAAGGACGGGACTCCTTACATCTCCGTTAAGAGACAGGTTCGGCGTAATAAACAGGCTCGAATTTTATGCGTCTTCCGAGCTTAACAGGATAGTCTTGAGGTCTGCCGGCATCCTCGGCATAGAGATTAAAGACGATGCGGCCCATGAGATTGCGCTGCGCTCGCGCGGCACTCCGAGGATTGCGAACAGGCTGTTACGAAGGATCAGGGACTTTGCGCAGGTTAAAGGCAACGGTTCGATTGATCTGAAAATAACGCGGGAATCCCTGATTTCGCTCGATGTTGACGAAAAGGGGCTTGACGACATAGACAGGAAACTTCTTTCAACCATTATTGAAAAATTCGGCGGAGGCCCTGTCGGAGTTGACACCCTGTCCGCAGCAATGAGAGAGGATAAGGAAACAATCGAGGATGTATATGAGCCTTATCTTCTTCAGGAGGGGTTCCTTGAAAGAACTCCTCGGGGGAGGCTTGCCACAAAACACGCATACCAGCACCTCGGGATGAACATACCTCAGGGGTTATTTTAGTCCGCCTTAGGCGGATTGTATTGCATTATAAAAAACCATTATAATATCCCAATAAATCCCTTTAACCCGAAGTCATCGAGAGATGCAACGGAAAGGCAGGCGCATCAATGAAGATTATTCAGGCCTTAAAACAGAAATTAAGCTATAAGATCTCGCTTATTGTCTTCCTTACGCTTTTTTTTGTGGCCGGACCTTTTTTGGTCCTCGATTTCTACAATGTGAAGAAAGATGTTTACGCCTTAAATGAAACGAGGTGGGATCTTTTCACGGAGGCGGTTTACAGGACCGTAGAGACGGTGATGCTCGAAGGGAAAGTTGAAATAATCAATAATCTATTGAACGACTTCAGGCAGATAGGAGAAATAGAGGTTCTTGAGATTGCGAGGATGGATGGCACAAGGGCTTTTGACACAGCACAGGTTAAAGTGCTTGAGGCAGACACAATACAACGCCTGATAAAAGGACAGAGGCTGAATATCTATGAGGAGGTAAACGGAAAAAGGGTTCTTACGCATCTTGGACTTTTGCACAATACCGAAAAGTGCCAGGCCTGCCACGCCAATGATTCTCCTTACAGGGGCGCTGTGGTAATTAAGACATCGCTTGAAACAACAGAATCAAAGGTTTATTCGATGATGATAAGGATGGGCCTGATGGGGCTATTAGTTATAGCAGGCCTTCTTGTTGTTATACCCTTCAGCATTAAAAGAAAAATAGTAAAACCTGTTCAAAATGTCCTTTCAGTTACAGGAGAGATCTCTCAAGGCGACCTGACTAAGGCGGTCAGCATCACGTCGGCGGATGAGATGGGCAGGCTTGCAGGCGCTATCGAGGGGATGAGAAAAGGACTTATCGGATTAATACATAAGGTAAGCGGTTCTCTAAAGGGAGTAAAGGTTTCCATCGGCAGCTTTGTGTCGGGAATGGGGCGTGTGACAGAAGGCGCGGAAAAACAGGTTGAGGATTCATCCGAGATAGCAGCATCTCTGCACGAGATTGACGCTACGGTAGGAGAGATAACCGAGGCCGTGAGCAATCTGCATGAATATGCTGAAAACACACTTGCAACACTTCTTCAGATGAAGGCGTCTGTTAAAGAAATAGCCGACAATACAGCCTCATTCGTTTCGTTTATAGATGAAACCTCATCTTCCATAGAGGAAAGCTTTGCCTTAACGAGAACTGTCAACGAAAATATCGGGCAGTCAAAGGAGGCAGTCAATACCACGCTGGCCTCCGCCACCCAGATAAGCAGAAGCGTGCAGGATGTCCGCGATTCCGCGAAACATTCTTCGACTCTCGCAAAAGAGGTTGTTTCCAACATACGCGAGAATGGAATAGTTGCCATCACCGAATCTGTCAACGGCATGAACGAGATAAAAGATTCCGCTGATAAAACTGCCAAGGTCGTTGAAGGTATGAGGGGGTCGTCTGAAAAAATAGACGAAATTGTGCAGGTGATACGCGAAGTGGCTGATGAGACAAAACTGCTGGCCCTTAATGCCGCGATCCTGTCTGCTCAGGCAGGGGAACACGGCAAGGGATTCGGCGTTGTAGCTGAAGAAATAGGCAGGCTTGCGGAGCGCACGGCCCAGAACACAAAAGACATTGCCTCAATAATAGAAGAAATAAAAGAATATATAAATAATGCCGTGGGCGCCCAGAAAAAAACCGTAACCCTGATAGATAAAGGTTCTGACCTGATAACGGATGCAGGGGTGGTATTTAACGGCATCCTCGAAACGTCCACAAAATCAGCCTCTCAGGCGTCATTTATAGAAAAGGCTACCGAAGAGCAGGCAAAGGCCATCGAGGAGATAAGCTCTTCCATAGAAAAAATATCGCTCGGGATGGAAGAGATATTGAAGGCGTCGGAACAGCAGCAAACAGGCAGCGAACAGATCCTCGCCGGTATAGATAAGGTAAAAGACATATCTCACGGGCTTAAGCATTCTACATCCGAGCAGTCAAAAGGCGCTGACCTTCTTGCAGAGACAGGCGAAAGCATACTCTCGCAGGTAAGCCGCGTAAAACAGGCCATGGAAGACATGAAGGCGGGAAGTATAGAGATAACAAAACGGATAGAGGCAATCAATGATATTGCCAAGTTAAATCTTGAACTTACAAGAGAAATGACAAAGGAAACATCAAAACTTAACAATGCCGCAGAAACTTTAGAAAGCGAGATCGGCAGGTTTAAAGGTTAAAAAAGGCAGAATTAAAGCAAGGGAAAGGCTATCGCAATGACTGACACGCCGGATACAATGGATAGGGAAGGATTAATGACGTCTCTTGAATGGCTTATAAAACTGCGGTGGATCGGCATTCTCGGAGTGCTTGTTGCCACTCATATCATAAAAGAGGTTGCATTCTTATCCTTCTCTATGATCCCTGTTTATGCCGTCCTCGGGTTTGCATCTGCATACAACCTCTATTTCAGGTGGAGACTACAGCATGCCAACATAGACTTGAAAAGACATGCCATTGAACAGATATTTCTTGATCAGGTAACGCTTGCGCTCACAGTTTATTTCTCGGGCGGCTGCGACAGCCCCTTTATCTACTTTTTTATATTTCATATTGTCATAAGCGGAGTAATACTCCCGTGGAAATATACATCTGCATTTGCCGCGCTTGCAATTATATTTCCTGCCATAGTCTTTGGCCTCAAACACTATGGAATCCTGCCTCATTACGGAATCTTCAAAAATGAGCCGATGATATTTACAGACCTCAGCGTTTCAGGCTCTTACGGCATTGCCTTCATAAGCACTGTATTTTTAACCGCATATTTTGTCACATACCTGAGCAGAAAATTATATGAAAAACACGAGGAGGTAAGAAGGCTCTATGCCCTGTCAGAGAGGTTAAGGTCCTCTATACGCCTCACTGAAGTAATAGAAATTATCGAGAAGGAGATCTGCGGCTTTGCAGGCGTAAACAAGAGTATTTATATGCCTCTCGATAAAGAAAAAAGGATTCTCACGTTTAACGCCGACGGCAAAGAGATAAATATCCCGCTTATAGACAAAAACAGCTTTACGGATGCGATATTAAAAGGCACTCCACTGACCCTGGACAGCAGGACGCTTACTTCGGGATATGAGTCGGATATGTTGAATCTCATCGGCGCCAGGCGGTGCATTATTCTTCCTGTGATGGCTGCTTCCTTAAGTCCTTGCTATGAATATTTCCATTGCACTGACACGGGATGCGATGCTTACGGCAAAGGCGCAGGCAAATGCTGGCAGTTTCTCGGAACGCACTGCAAGGGCAAGATAACGAGGAATTTTCTTGAGAAACTCGATAACTGTCTTGTCTGCGAACTTTTCACGCCGGTTGGCTTGTATATTTTGAATGTTGAAAAAGAATATATGCCTCTCAAGGAATTTGATATGGATGCCTGTATGCGGCTTCTTGACGCAGCAGGCCTTGCAGTATCCAATGCCCTGCTTTATGAAAAAACAATAGCCCTCTCAAAAACAGACGGGCTTACAGGACTCAAAAACCACAGGGAATTCAAAGATGAATTTAGCGCTGAGATTTTAAGGGCCAAGAGATTCCAGAGGCCTCTCAGCCTGCTTATGCTTGACATAGACTATTTCAAGAAGTATAACGACACGCACGGCCACCCGCAGGGCGACGTGCTTTTAAAAAAACTATCAGAGCTTATAAAAGAGAACCTGAAAGATACCGACATAGTAGCCCGCTACGGCGGAGAGGAATTTGCAATGCTTTTGCCTGAAACGCCAAAGGAGCAGGCAGCGGCAATAGCAGAGCGGCTCAGGAGCATGATTGAATGGTGCAAATTCCCGAAGGAAGAAACCCAGCCCCAAGGGAAGGTCACGGCAAGCATAGGCGTGAGCAGTTTTCCTGACAATGGAGATAATGCCGAGGCGGTCCTGCATTCGGCAGACGAGGCCTTATACAGGGCTAAGAAAGAGGGCAAAAACAAGGTGGTTGCGGCAGAGGGGATGTCGGAAGATTAACACGGCAAAATGCCGGTTGAAAATTATGGGCATATTAAAAAAAATACAAGGGCTGAGTTTAGATAAAAAGTTTGTAGCGGTTATTGTAACCTGCGTAATATTGTCAATAGCTGTTCTCACCGCTCTCATTGTCAGGCGCGAGACCATTCTCCTTGAAGCTGAGAGTAAAAAAAACGCCGAGATTCTGGCAACCTCGATAAGCACAGCCCTCAAAGAGAATATGCTCGGAGGACGTCCTGACGAGACAAAAAGGCTTATAAAAGAACTGGCTGGAATAAAAGTGGTTGAAGACATAGCAGTCCTGAATGATGATGGCGAATATGCCTTTGGCATGTCAGGGCCGCCTGACATTTATCAGACGATCGAAGCCCAGGCCGACATAAACGAGATTTTTAAAGGGCATGACGCAACCTTCTCTGTCAAAGACACCCAATATTTTATAAAACCTATGAAAAATGAAAGCCGCTGCCAGGCGTGCCATTCTGATGATAGGGCCATAAGGGGTGTAGTTGTCGTAAAGCTCTCAACAACCGAAATATCCCGGAACATTCTTGATGTCGCAGAAAGAATGATAGGCTTTGGGGTTGTTACAGCCGTCATGCTTTCCGCTTTCCTAATATTCCTGAGCAGAAGGATGATCATCTCTCCAATAAAAGGGCTTACAGAGGCGGCAAGGCAGATAGCGACCGGCAATTTTGTATTATTCAGGCAGAGGGGAACTAACTGTTACGAGATGCAGGAGTGCGAAAAGACAAAATGCCCCTCTTATAAAGATGACTCTATCCCGTGCTGGCTTGAAAGCGGAACGCTGTGCGAGGGGGCGATAGTCGGAGATTTTGCCGTGAAACTCGGAGACTGCTATAAGTGCAAGGTTTACAAGGAAATGAAAGGGGATGAACTAAGGCAGTTGATTGACAAATTCAACAAGATGAGCCTCACGCTGAAGGAACAAAAGGAAAGCGTCACTATGCATGTGGGAGAGATTGAAAGAATTAATCAGGAGCTGGCAAAAAGCAACACTAAGCTCGCCACGCTTCTCGACGCATCGAAGCTCACGACTTCAACGCTTGAACTTAATGACATTCTTTCAACATCCCTGAAGATAAGACTTGACGTCACCCATCTGAGAGCCGGAATTATCCTTCTTCTTGAGGAAGACCTTGAAAAAAAGTGTTATGCGTTTTTTGGCTGCGACGCCTATAATTGCCCTGCTTATAAGGCAGCAGTAAACTGCTGGCGCCTTTCAGGGACCATGTGCCACGGAGACAAGACTATCTGCCCTCACAACTCCACGGCATTTGAATGCTGGCACAGCAGGAAAATTCACACCCATTATACTCCCGCCAAGAATTTTGACGAAAAGATGAAGTCATGCAGCAACTGCGACTTCTTCGCAAATATAGTATTGATACCAAAGATGGTTGCGGGTTTTCAGAACGGCAGCTACATCGGCAAAAAACTGAGACTTGACAGCACCGCTATATCCAGGGCCTTAGTTATGGGGCAGGCAATAGTGGATTATGCCAAGGAAAATCCCTTTAACATACCTTTTGAGACAGCAACAGAGCTTGCAGTGCCTTTAAAGATGCAGGAGCAGATAATAGGCATTCTCTATCTGGCATCAGACAAGGACATTTATTACGCCGAGGACGAGATCGAATTTTTCCATCTTCTTTCAGAAGTAATTTCTTCGGGCATATTCAACAGCAGGCTGTATGAGGACATGGAAAACTCATATCTCCAGACAGTTATGGCTCTTGCGAATGCAATCGAGGCAAAAGACCCTTACACAAAAGGGCATACGGAAAGAGTGGCGAATATAAGCAATAAGATAGCGGAGACCCTTAATCTCAGCAAACAGGAAAAAGAGCATCTTAAATTTGCCGCCCTTCTGCACGACATAGGGAAGATCGGGATCAGCAAGGATATTCTCTGGAAACACTGCAGCCTCGATGAATGCGAGGAAGACGAAGTAAAGACTCATCCTGACAAGGGCCTTCAGATACTTGAGCCTGTTCATTTCCTTAAACCCGTGTTTTCCGCGATAAGGCATCACCACGAAAGATATGACGGCTCGGGGTACCCTCTCGGGCTTAAAGCCAAGGAAATACCCTTTAAGGCGCGAATAATAAGCGTTGCCGACGCATGGGATGCAATGCTGTCTAACAGGCCTTACAGAAATGCCCTCTCTCTTGAAGCGGCAAAAAATGAATTGCTTCAGCACGCGGGAACCCACTTTGACCCTGAAATTGTAGACGTCTTTATAAAAACGCTAAGCTCATGAAATATGGGTTTCCCTTGACAGCAAGGTGAAATATTAGATATATTGTGTTGATTCCATATCCTTAAATAGGATGGTGTTCTTGAAATCAGGATATGGACTTTTTTTATTGCCATAGAACTAAAAGGATATTTAACTGGCATAGAACTTGATTTCTGAACTTTTCAGAAAAATTTTTTTTGTGAAAGGGGGTGAAGAGATGAGGATTCTCACAATAATATTGACCCTGCTTATAGCAGTAGCATTTGTCGGCAGCGCTATGGCGGTTCCTCCGGGAAAAACAGTAGATTTTAAAGGCGGCGCAATGGGCAAAGTCACCTTTGACGGCAAAACCCATGCAGACAAAGGCCTTAAATGCGATGCCTGCCATACAAAGGTATTCCAGATGAAAAAAGGCGCAGTAAAGATTAAAATGGCTGACCACAGCGGAGGCAACTTCTGTTTCACATGCCATAAGGAAGGCGGCAAGGCATTCACATTCTCAGGCAACTGTAAAAAATGCCACAAGAAAACAGCAGGCTATTAAACAGCATAAGGATTACAATGAAAATAAAAAGCCCCCGAACTACTCGGGGGCTTTTTATTTTTTGAGATTGCTATATCTTTAGATTCTTGTAAGCCAGGATTCGTATTTTTTATTCTTTCCCTTAACAGTGTCAAAGAATATCTTTTGCAGTTTCTTTGTGATTTTCCCTGCCTTGCCATCCCCGATGACTCTGCCGTCGAGTTCTCTTATAGGCGTCACCTCAGCCGCAGTGCCGGTAAAGAATGCCTCTTCCGCTATATAAAGCTCATCTCTCGTGAACCTTTCTTCAACAACCTCAATGCCTTCATCACCGGCAATCTTCATTATACTGTCTCTCGTAATCCCTTCAAGTATAGAGGTAAGCGGCGTTGTCTTCAGCCTGTTATTCCTTATAATAAAAATGTTCTCTCCGCTTCCCTCTGAAACATAACCCTCTGTATCAAGCAGCAAGGCTTCATCATATCCGCATGATATCGCCTCTTTCTTTGCAAGCTGGGAATTTATATAATATCCGCAAACCTTGCCCCTGCTCATCTGTGAGTTCACGTGATTTCTTATGAACGAGGAGACCTTAACCCTTATCCCTTTTTCGAGCCCCTCGGCCCCAAGATACGCGCCCCACGGCCACACCGCAATAGAAACATTTATCGGATTGCCTTTCGGGTAAAGCCCCATTATTCCGTATCCTATATACGCGAGAGGGCGGATATAACATTCCTTGATCTTGTTTGCCTTTACTGTTTCCTTTATCGCATCCTCAATCTCTTTTTCAGAATAAGGGATGTCCATCATAAATATATGCGCTGATTTAAACAGGCGTTCAACGTGTTCCCGAAGCCTGAATATGGCAGGGCCCGTATTTGTCTCATAGCACCTTATTCCCTCAAACACTCCGAGCCCGTAATGAAGGGTATGGGTCATCACATGCACATTGGCCTTGTCCCAATCTACGAATTTGCCGTCCATCCATATCTTTTCTGTCTTCTTTATCATAGGAAATATTCTATAACAAGTCTTCCGTATAAATCCAGTTACATTCTCTCCGGCGCGCTCAGGCCTAGTATCTCAAAACCATCTTTCAGCACAATCCTTATTGCCTCGCACAACGCAAGCCGCGCAGTAGTAAGCTTCGCATCATCCGTAACCACCTTATATTTATGGTAATAAGGATGAAACATGCCGGCAAGCTCCTGAAGATAAAAGGTAATCCTGTGCGGCTCATGCGCTATGGCAGCGCCTTCAAAAACCATCTGATACGAAAGCAGCTTCTTTATTATCCTCATCTCTTCCGGAAGCGACAAAAGGCTGAAATATGCATCCTGAAGCCTTTCAATATTTATCCCCTGCTCCTTTGCATGGGCAAATATGCTGTTTATGCGCGCATTCGCGTACTGCACATAAAAAACCGGGTTTTCAGACGATTGCGCCTTTGCGAGCTCAAGGTCAAACTCAAGATGGCTGTCCGGACGCCTCGTAAGAAATATGAACTTCGTCGTGTCCGCTCCGACCTCATCCATAACCTCTTTCAATGTCACGAATTCCCCTGCCCTTTTCGACATCTGCACAGGCTTTCCACCCCTAAGAAGCGACACTATCTGGACCAGCAAGACCTTAAGTCTCTCCTTAGGATAACCAAGAGCCTGAATAACTGCCTGCATCCTCGGGATATAACCGTGATGGTCCGCGCCCCAGATATCTATTAACTCATCAAAGCCCTTTTGTATTTTCTTCCTGTGATACGCGATGTCAGGAGCAAAATATGTGTGCTCCCCGTCTTTTTTAACCACAACCCTGTCTTTATCATCCCCGAAGGCAGTTGACCTGAACCATACCGCACCTTCTTCTTCATAGATGTAATCGCGCTTCTTCAGGTCGGATATTGCCTGCGCGACCTCTCCTTTTTCGTAAAGCTCGCGCTCGCTCTGCCATGTATCAAACGTAACATTGAATTCTTTTAAATCCTGTTTTATTACTTCAAGCATTTTTTTGTATGCGAATTCCCGCGCGGCGATAATCCCGTTTTTGAGATCCCGGCAGACATCGCCCACTTTTTCTCTGTACTCTTTCGCAAGGCCGGTGATGTAATCTCCTCGATAGCCGTCCTCAGGAAAAGGATAGCTCTCATTTCCGCAAAGCTGTATATACCTCGCAAATACCGACTCGCCAAGCAGGGACACCTGCCTTCCGGCGTCATTTACATAGAATTCTTTCTCAACCTTGTATCCTGCGGCGTTTAACAGGTTAGACAATGCAGCGCCGACAGCAGCTCCCCTGCCGTGGCCGAGATGTAAAGGCCCTGTTGGGTTTGCGCTTACGAATTCAATCTGGATTCTTCTGCCTTTTCCGACAGCAGCCCTCAGAAATCCGGAGCCTTCATTTATCAGGCTTTTTAATTCAGAGTAAATGTATTGTTTTGAGAAGGTAAAATTGATGAAGCCCGGCCCGGCAATGTCTATCTTTTCAAAGACATCTTTTTCAGCAATGGCATTTACAATGTCTTCTGCAATTTTTCTTGGAGGTTTTTTAAGGATTTTCGACAAAGACATCGCAGCAGGAGTCGCAAGATCGCCGAATGACTCTTCCTTTGGCAGCTCTATGACTATCTCAGGAGCGGAAACGCCAAGCTGATTAACTGCCTGCTCTATAATGTCATGCAACTTCTTTTTCATAGAGATTAAGTTTACCCCTTTGAAGCAAAAAACATCAATATTTTCAAGCTATCGACGGGATTAATTTTCGCTTTCTGCAGAGATTTTTCTGTCGTTCTAAGGCTTATTCCGCCTATGCTCTTTGACTTCGGCGCCGCCTGAGATTGTCGCCGAATGCCTATGAGCGAACTGAGGGGAAGGCTGTGTCTGGATTGAGGCAAGATTCACGGGTCCGTCTGAATAGGGGCTGCAGACGAAACGAAGTTGAGCGGATAGCCCCTCACAGCAACGCGAGACAAGCTTATATCTCGCACTAAGATTGTAAAATCACAAAGGTAGTTTAAGATTGCCGAAAGACAGACGCAGCCTCCCCCAAAATAGGCGGTCTTCCTCCAAATCTTGACAGTGGCGGGTCATATAAGTTATTTTAAACACTCTGGTTTTTGCTCTTTTAAAACTGTTTTCGGCCGAATACGGTGGTTTTGTTTGGGCCTATAGCTCAGATGGTTAGAGCGCGCGCCTGATAAGCGCGAGGTCGATGGTTCGATTCCACCTAGGCCCACCATGGGGGTGTAGCTCAGCTGGGAGAGCGCCTGGTTTGCAACCAGGAGGTCATCGGTTCGATCCCGTTCACCTCCACTTTGATTTGCTTTGAAAAGAAAGAAGTTGATTTTTTTTTCAGATAATGTTATCTTAATTTCCTGGTGGCGTTGCCGGAGGGGCCACACCCGTTCCCATCCCGAACACGGTAGTTAAGTCCTCCAGGGCTGATGATACTTTGACCGCGAGGTCATGGGAAAGTAAGTCGCTGCCAGACTAAAGAAAAGCTCAGATTAACCTCTGGGCTTTTTTATTTCCCAGCCGAAACAGTCTCTTTAAATTTCCCTTTGCGCTAAATTGTGCTATATTTTTTCATGATGGCAGAAAATTTCAAGTTGGTATATTAAACGTCGGCGGTAAAATGCGGAAACGGTTATTAATTTCTATTTTGATTGCGCTGGCGTTGCCGTTTCCTGGACCTCATATTGATAGCTATATTCCGCTGGGATGGTTACCCTTTCGCAAAGATTTTTGGACTGCGGACTGGTTTTTTTATTTGCTCTTTTTTGCGCTCCTCGCAATCTATTGGCTTGCAATTTTCATCCTATGGACTATTATCAACAAAATACGAATGCGCTGATGCCCAATCAGTCTCTACTGCAGCTCTCAACACACGACCTCAGGGCTATCTGCCAATCGTGCCATGTTTTATCAACTTGGTTTTTAGTCCTTATTAACATGAAATGCCAAGCCGTGTTCAATTATGCCTATTGAAGTTTAAGGTTTTTTTCTTTTCTACCGATATCGAAGTATGCTATATTCCTTCAATGAAGGCAAAAAATACCAACTTGGTATATTAAATGTTATGTTTCAATAGGCTGTTCTTATTTTTTTATTTTCTATAATCATTGCGATTGTAATATCAGTCTGATATTTACCATCTAATTCATTGTACGCTTCAATCCATTCATCTCTCTGTTTTTGAGCTTCTTCGATTGTATCGAAAAATTCAACTTCGGGATAATATGGTTTATTGACAGTTACGATGTATCTATTCCCTTCAATATATTCCATAATAAACATAACAAGGCACTGAACCGAATGCGAAACATAGGTGACTTTCTGCACTCAGTATCTTTGCCCGGTTATCCTCCTTTCTGTTTACCGATACGTTTCAGTTTCGCATCGGTTAGTTTTACGTTAGAAGTCAATAAAAAATAAAAAGGAGAAAAAGAACCAATGGATACAGATGAAAGGCTTGATAATCTCGAAAGCAATGTAAGCGACCTCAAAATGAGAGTAGAATACATGGAAGTAATGAACATGAGTGATACGGCAGATGAAATAGAAAACATTAAAAAAGCAATAAATAAACTCATAAAAGATGTCTCCGAGATAAAGAAAAAGATGAAAGGCGGAAAGTAAATTTATATCTTTTTAAAAAAAGGATGAATATTTCATAAAAAGAACCTAAATCATTTTTATAAACAGATTTACGACACCTAATGAATTTCTTAAACATAAATAATCTCCTTCTAACAAAGTTCTCCACAGGATGCGGAATAGCCTCCGCACCTGTGAGCTTTGTCGTTGGGTGTCAATAACGGCACATCAATACCAACGCTCGAAAGGGGGTGAAAACAATGAAAACATTTTTGGTTCTCGGAATTCTGTGTTGCTCCGTTCCGTGCTTTGCCTGGGACGGATACGACTACGACAAAGGATCGTATGTCGAAATTGAAAAAGGGAATCTTGTTCGGCCAGGCGAAGAAATAGAAATCTACGACTACGGTGACGGGGAATACAAGAACGTCGAAGTCGAGTCTATCACTGGTTCCGGCTCCGGTGCCGAGGTTGAAGTTTACGACCATGAGACAGGAGAATACCGCACTCTCGATATGGATTGACAAAGGAGAAATAAATCGTGAGCACATGCAAATGGCCTCTCGGCAACGGACAACATCTCGAATTCAATATTCATGATTCAAATAAGAACTGGAAAGCTGTTCCAGGCTTATACATTTTTGCCTTTCTGACAAAAGACGGCTGGTCTCCACTCTATGTCGGACAAGCGGAAGATTTGTCAGATCGTTTACCAAGTCACGAACGGCTTGACGAGGCAATACGGTTGGGGGCAACCCACATTCATGCGGTTGTAGTTCGGCAAGCGGCGGACCGCAATCTATGGGAGAAGATGTTAATACAGAATTTCCAGCCACCGTTGAACGTTCAACTCCGTTAATTTTTTCCATGATTATACCTCAAAAGGAGAACCTATTATGAAAAAGACAATCACCCTCATTGCTGCATTGCTTGCTTTCGCCTCGGTTGCATCAGCCGACGAATATGTAAGAGGCTACACCAGAAAAGATGGAACCTATGTGCAGCCACACTACCGCTCTTCGCCAAACTCCAGCAAATTTGATAATTACTCATCCCAGGGCAACACCAACCCATACACTGGAGAAAAAGGTTCACAAAGGAATGAATACAGCAACCCACCTGCTTACAATAATCCATACGGAACCACCTACAAGCCTTATGGAAAATGAAAAGCATCACCCAACAAAAGGGTCAAGCTGACGGCGGGAAGCGCGGCGGCCTGGCGGGCAAGGTTCTTGGCCGCCGCAGCTTACCCTCAGCGTTAAGCCAAAAATAATAGAGGAAAATGAAAAATAAACCACCACTCATCATCACCAGCGCCAAGGTTCTAAAGTATGCGATTGTGGACAGCTCAGTTGAATACACCGGACGCTTATATCTTTATGTGGACAATAAGCGATTGGGGAAAGTCCCAAGGCTCGCTATTTGTCAAAATTACAAAGCTAAAGATTACTTATTATTATTCTGTGATGAGAAATGGAAAGTATTGGGTGCAGGGGGGAATAAAACTATCAAAGAAGTACAAAAAGACGCCGAAAAATACTACAAGGGAATAACAAAGAAATGGGTGACAGTCGCAAGACCAAATAAATTCAAAGATTGGCCTGGCGACCTCGGGCCTATTTGCTCATTTTGTGGGAAAACATTGATGGAAGGAATTCAGCAGATGTTTTGTGGGAAAAAAGAGGCATTTATCTGTAACGAGTGTGTTAACAAATTACAGAAAAGATTAGAAGAAGAAAATAACGAGGCTTAACAAAGGCGTCAACCAGACGCGGAATAACCGCATCGTGGTTTTCATCTTTAGTAGGGAAAAGCAGGGACACTTCCCGTATTTTTTAACTCACTCCCTGAAAAATTCCTCTGTCTCAAGCATCGGATGGGGACGGCGGGTACGCCGCCGCTCAGTTCGGGTGTTATAAATGTAAATATACTTGTAAATACATCTAATTTATGATATTATGAAATTGAAATTATGAAAGAATTCCGATGGAACGAGGATAAAAATAAATTACTTAAAGAAGAGAGGGGAGTTTCATTTGAAGAAATATTGGGCTCAAAATTTATCGGAGCAGAAAGGCATCCAACCAGAAAAAATCAAATGGTTCTAAAATTTGAATATAAAGAATATATTTGGATTATTCCTTGTGTTGTTGAAGATGAATATATATTTTTAAAAACGATGTTTCCAAGTCGCAAATATACAAAAAAAATTAAAGAGGCAAAAAAATGAAAAAATATAAATTGACAAAGGAAGAAAAAGAAATTGAAACTGCTTTATTGCGCGGTGAATATATTCCAATAAAGGGGAAAGAGCTCGAAACTATCGAAAAAGCTCTTAGGTTAAGGAAAAAAGATATGATGATGACTATAAGAGTTAACAGCGAAGATATTAAAAAAATAAAAATTAAAGCAAACAAACTCGGAATAAAATATCAAAGCTATATCTCGGAAGTTATTCATCAAGTTGCAGAGGTATAAAAAATAATCATTCATAACAAGGGCATTTAGGCGCACTTCCTGCAATAACCTCTCAGCTCAAGCGTGTGGCTTACGCATTTGAAATTCTCTTTCTTGCAGAGCTGCTCCTGAAGCTTTTCAAGCCTTTCAGAAGAAATCTGTATCACCTTCCCGCATTTTATGCAGATAAGATGGTCGTGGTGCGCGTGGCCGAAGGTGTGCTCATAATGCGCGTGCTTATCAACCTTTTCAACCTGCTCCACAAGCCCGCACTCAAGAAGAAGCTGTAGCGTCCTGTAAACAGACGCCCTTGACGCCTTGGCTTCCTTTTTCCTGATTTTAAAGAAAAGGCCCTCGATATCAAAATGGCCGTGATTGGAAAAAACCTCTTTCAGGATAGCCGCGCGTTCCTTTGTAAACTTACAACTTTTCTTCTCAAGAAATTCCCTGAAAATCTTTTCTTCCATTTGCTTTTTCGATTAAAAAGTTACATTCAATGTCTTTAAGAGCCAATTAAGCAGGCCTCCGCCAAGAAACGCGAACGGGAAGACAATCGCTATAATCGCAAGCGCGGTCTTCATCCCGCGTTCCTTAACAATCATGAAGAAACTTGCAAGGCACGGAATAAAAAGCGTTATGGTCACAAGGCTCACTAAAGACTGAACAGGCGTCAACAATCCCTTCTCCGCCATTGCAAAAAGGCCGGCAGCGCCGTAATCCCTTCTTAAAAAACCGAGGATAAAAGATTCGGTTGTCTTTTCAGGAAGGCCTAAAAGATTTACAACGATGGGAGATGCGATCGACTGAAGCACACCAAGCAGATTAAGCTTGTGAAGAACAAAAAGTATGAACGTGCCGAGGATAAAAAGCGGGACAGCCTCTTTCAGATACCATTCAATCCTTCCCGCTGTTTTCACGAGTATGTTCGTGAGATTCGGCATTCTTATCGGAGGTATTTCAAGAAAGAACTCTGCTCTTTCCCCTTTTATAACCATTGACGCAAGAAATCCGGAAAAAAGAAGGACGAACAGAACTGCGCCTGACCATACAAGCGTTGCCTTAAAAGACAATGCGCCTAACATTCCGAGTATGACGCCAAGCTGCGCCGAGCATGGAACCGCAAGCGCGAGAAGGAATGTTATTATCAGCCGTTCTCTTTTTGTCTCGAGTATCCTTGCTGTCATAACTGCCATTGTGCCGCACCCAAGCCCGAGAACCATAGGCAGCACGGCCTTGCCGTTAAGCCCGATGAGATTAAAGACCCTGTTGCTCATTATCGCAAGCCTCGGCAAATAACCGCTGTCCTCAAGTATCGCAAACGCGATAAAGAAAGTCGCAGTGATTGGAAGTATTATGGCAATGGCATATGTAAGGGCAACCGTGACCAGTCCATATTCTCCGACAAGCAACTCCTGAAGGAGCTTAACTGGAACTACAAGATTAACGGCCTTTGTTGCCATAGGATTTATATATTTCCCAAAGATTGTCTCTTCAAAAAAATCAACGAGCGTCCCCGCGCCAAACACGCCCACGAACTGATAGAACCCGTAAAGCACAAGGAGCAGCAGCGGTATTCCCCACAAAGGATGCATGCTGATTCTCCCGATAAATGACAGCGCCTTGCCCCCTTCAGCCGGAATTTTCCTGAGCACTTTGGCTATTATCTCCTCTGAAATATCAAGACGCCTCTGGCTTATCAGAAGGCTTATGGGCTCTTTCATCTTTGCCTGACATTCATCCCTGAGAGTTTCAATTGTCTTTAAAGCCTCTGAGCTTAGATTGGTGATAAGCCATTCCTTCAGGCTTTCGTCGCCCGAAAGTATCATTACGGACAGCGACCTCCTCGACACATTAAACTGCGGCAAAAGGGCTGATATCTTTTCAATATATTCCTCTATAACAGGATCATACTTGACCTTAATGGTTGGCGCTGCTGGAGTCAGAATAGAGGATTTAATCTCTTTTATGCCTTTTCTCTGTGGCGCTATTGCGCTTACGGCTTCAACTCCCAGCAATGTCTTAAGCTGATTAATATCTATGCTGACGCCCTTGTCTCTTGCCTCATCCTCCATATTAAGGACAAGCATCAAAGGCAGCCCCATCTCTGCCAGCTGCAAGGTGACAAATAAAGACCTCCTGAGGTTTTTTGTGTCGGCAACCTGCACTACATTAAACGGCTTTTCTTTTAAAAAAATATCCCTTGTTACTTTTTCGTCTTCGCTCATCGGCACCAGACTGCTAACCCCCGGCGTGTCAACAATCAGATATTTATTCCCTTCGAGAGTCATGTCGCCGTAAGAAACCTCAACCGTGGTGCCGGGATAATTCGAAACAGTCACGTATTTATTCGTGAGAAGCCCGAAGATGACGCTCTTGCCTACGTTTGGATTCCCGACAAGGATAATCCTATTGGATGTGTTCACTGGCGCGATAATTCCTTTCTGGAACAGAATTTGTAATTGAAACTGATTCTCAATTACAATTATAAAGAATGCGCCGGGAGTTTGTCAAAAGGCCTTGTTGCCTGCCTATTCGATATAATTCAAATCTTTCGAGAAAGTCTCTTCAAGCCTGAACAGCGCATAAAATGAGATGAGCAGGCATATCGCGCCGACGATTGCGCCTCCGCTCAGAATGCCAAAATATTTTTTTGCTATCTGAAATGAAAATGTAATGGGGATTACCGCGCCCCGGATAAAGTTAGGCACTGTTGACGCTACCGTTGCCCTGAGATTAGTGCCGAACTGTTCCGCGGCTATTGTGATAAATACAGCCCAGTAGCCGATTGTAAAACCAAGGGCCGCGCATATCGCATAGAATATTGCAGCGCTGACATTATGGAGCATAAAATATGACGCTGCGACAATAGCAAAAAGAGTCAGAAACAAAAGGACTACCTTCTTCCTGCTTCTGAAACGCTGGCTCAAAAAACCGCTCACAAAATCTCCGAACACCAAACCGATATAGCAGAACATAACAGCCTCTCCTGCGTTAATTGGTTCGGAAATGGATAATGCCTTTGCAAACTCAGGAGAAAACGTAATGAGTATCCCCACGCTGAACCATGCGGGAAGCCCTATTAAAATGGACTTCATGTATTTTGTAAACCTCCGCCAGTTTGTAAAAAGATGCAGGAAATTCCCCTTTTTTATCTTCATCCGCTGTATTTCCTTGAACATGCCGGACTCAAAGACGCCGATTCTCAGTATAAGCAGCAGCATTCCGAGCCCGCCTCCTATGAAGTAGGCTGCCCTCCAATCGAAATTTTTTGCGACAAAGTTCGCAAGGATTGCTCCTGCAACGCCTACGGACGCAACTATCATTGTCCCGTATCCGCGCACTTCCTTTGGCAAGGTCTCCAGAACAAGCGTAACGCCTGCGCCGAGTTCGCCTGCAAGCCCGACCCCGGCAATAAAACGCCATGCTGTATAGGCTTCAATGGAATTAACAAACCCGTTGGCAATGTTGGCAATTGAATAAAGGAATATGGAGCCGAATAATATCTTAACCCTTCCCTTCTTATCGCCGAGCATTCCCCACAAAATACCGCCGAGCAGCATCCCTGCCATTTGGGCATTCAGCAGAAAAACCCCTTTATCGAGAAGCTCCTGCCCCTGCAGGCCTATGGATTTCAGGCTCGGAATCCTCACAATGCTGAAAAGCAGCAGGTCATAGATATCAACAAAATATCCAAGCGACGACACGATAACAGGAATAGTAAGTATATGCCCGGGCGCAATTCTTTTTTTGGGTGAAGCGATTTTCGTATTCATCATAACTCCTGCATCACGGTTTTGAATTATAACAAAATCTTTTCTTAAAAACATAACCTCTTAAAAAAAATTAGCAATTTATTGGCATAGGAGATAGAATATTTGAAAGAAAAGAAACAAGGAGGCCTTATAATGAAAAAAAGGGTCACAGCGGCAATCGGCGCGGCAGTTATTTGTTTTGCATTACTGGGGACTGTTGCATATGGTTTCGATCATAACCAGCTTCACCACTTAATACTCACCAAACAATGCCCGGGATGCGACCTGAGCAAAGCGGATATTTCCAACGCGAATCTGAAAGAAGCAAATCTGAAAGGCGCAAACCTGAACGGAGCTAATCTGAATGGCACAGACTTAAGAAGCGCGTTTTTGAATGGAGCGAATCTGAGCGAGGCAAATCTTGAGGCAGCGTTGCTTGAAAGAGCCTATATTAATGGAGCGAATCTTAGTGGAGTGAATCTGAAAGGGGCAGACCTAAGAGGCGCTTATTTAAATGGAGCGAATCTTAGCAATGCTAACCTCGAGTCAGCATTAGCTGAAAGGGCATATTTAAACGGAGCAAATCTGAGCGGAGTGAATCTGAAAGCAGCATTGATTGAAAAAGCATATATGAACGGAGCAAACCTGAGCAATGCAACATGGACAGACGGCGACAAATGCCTGGAAGGCTCTATAGGAACTTGCCTCGTTAAAGAGAAAGAAAAAAAGAAAGAGAAAAAATGAGCAAAGACGAATAAGGAGATGCGTCAATGAAGAAAAGAATCCCGGCAGCAACAATCTGGACAGCAATTGTCTTGCTCATGCTTACGGGAACTCTCGCGTATGCTTTTGACCCGCTGGACCTCGCAAAATTAAAGAAAACAAATTTCTGTGCGGCCTGTGACCTTAGCGGCGCTGACCTGAGCAGGATGAATTTAAGGGATGCCTATCTCAGCGGCTCTAACCTGAAGGGCGCAAATCTGAACAAGGCACGATTGAGATGGGCGTATCTCGGCAATGCGAATATGGAAAACGCAAACCTGAAAGACGCAGACCTGAGAAACGCGGTTCTTAGCTGGTCTAATCTGGAGGGCGCTGATTTGACGGGCGCAAAAATTAAAGGCGCATATTTCGTAGGCGCGATATGGACAGACGGCACGAGATGCGATTTTACCTCAAAAGGCCGCTGCGACAGATGCCTAAACTGGTCCATCAAAGACTCAAAATGCCTTGATGCAAAATAATGTTCCACGTGAAACAATTATCTTGATGCGATTATTTCAGGCAAGGTATAATCTTGTGATGAAAAAATTTTTCATATTTGCTCTTTTCTTGCTCCTCGCCGGATGCGCGCATTTAGTTGCTCCTGAATTACGGGATATGGCTGACAAAGACCTCACGCCTGCCGCGCTATTTAAAAACCCTGAGGCACATAAGGGCAAGGTCATTATTCTTGGCGGCGTAATCGTAGGCTCAAAAAACACAAATGAAGGCACATACATCGAGGTTATAGAAAAACCGCTGAACAGCCAGGGCCTGCCTATAGACACGGACGAATCGCAGGGCAGGTTTCTCATTCTCTATGACGGGTATTTAGACACGGCGATTTATGCAAAAGGCAGGGAGATTACGGTGGTTGGAGAGGTGATGGGCAAGAAAACCCGCACCATTGGCGAGATGCTTTATTCCCATCCTTTGATTAAAAGCAAGAAGCTCTACCTCCTCGAAAAACGCAGCACCCAGCGCATTCCCGTCCACTTCGG
>Ga0172375_10003113_pt1 | contig 25441 bp, 33 predicted proteins | sample LakKiv1m_FD_114537 | JGI IMG/M metagenome (GOLD analysis project Ga0172375, IMG submission 114537) | Freshwater microbial communities from Kabuno Bay, South-Kivu, Congo - kab_092012_11.1m | ecosystem: Environmental > Aquatic > Freshwater > Lake | place: Democratic Republic of the Congo...
AAAGAACTCGGAAAATTAACGCAGAGGGCCAGAAAAGCCGGCGTCCAGGTCCTGGTCGAAGGCCCCGGCCACGTCCCTTTGCATCAGATCCAAAAAAACATGGAACTGGAGAAAAAAATTTGCGATGGGGCGCCGTTCTACGTCCTGGGCCCCTTGGTAACGGATATCGGAGCCGGCTATGACCACATCACGGGCGCGATCGGCGGGGCGCTGGCCGCTTATTATGGTGCAGACTTCCTGTGTTATCTCACCCCCGCCGAACACATTCGCCATCCTTCTGTGGACGACACCCGCCAGGGGATCGTAGCATCAAAAATCGCGGCTCATGCCGCGGACATCGCCCGCGGCCTCAAGGGGGCTGCCGGACCGGACCGTCGCATGGCCATCGCCAGAAAACACAGGGACTGGCAGAAACAGATCAAATATGCGATTGATCCCAAAAGAGCGAAAGAATACAAACTGTCTTCCAGACCAAAAACAAAAGACGTCTGCACCATGTGCGGAGAATTCTGCTCCATCAGGCTGATTGACACCTGCCTGCCTCGGCCTCGGCCCTAGCCGGAGATCAAGGCCAAGGCCAGGACCAAAGACAGACCTGACGATACCGCGAACGCGCCCGCAAAGCCAAAAGACATCATTAAGACTTATTGACGAACAACTTGCCTGGTGATAGAATAAAACGCCTGTGTGGACAAAAGACTAAAAATAAATTTGCGAGCATCAAATATGCGGGTGTAGTTCAATGGTAGAATGGCAGCTTCCCAAGCTGTACACGGCGGTTCGATTCCGCTCACCCGCTTAGATACGAATATGCGGGTTCCCTGCCTGCCGGAAGGCAGGGATTCCCCTCGCTCGCTTGAGAAACGTTTTTTAGCTGTCGGTTTTATTATATGTCTTACATACAATTCTTCGCAGCGGCATGGCTTGTGGTTGGATTATCTGCTTGCGCAAGCGCACCAACACCCCAGGCTCACCAGGATGCCATCGCTACCCTGCCCGTACTATCGTCTTCCTCATTGCCGGTTTCCACGCACACCGTCGTCATCGGAGAAACCCTCTGGCGCATCGCCCGCATGTACCAAACAGACCCTGAAGAGATCGCCCGTCTCAATAAAATATCGGATTCAATGATGATTTCTGCAGGACAAACACTCATGATTCCCGGACAACGGAAAGATATAGCACCGACATCCAATTTTACGTCCGGAGGCGGCTCGGAAGACTTCATCTGGCCTGTCAAGGGCCGCATCACGGCTTATTTCCGCCAAAAGACCGGAGGCATCAACAATAAAGGCATCGATATCTCGACACACGACGTGCAGGATATCATGGCCTCCAGGGATGGACGTGTTGTTTTTATCGGGAGACTGACCGGATACGGACAAACCATCATCCTCGATCACAAAGACGGCTTGTGCACCGTCTACTGCGGTTACGCGGCCTCCAGCGTCAAAATCGGAGACGAAGTCAAGCAAGGAACCATCCTGGCCAAAACAGGGAATGCTTCCGGCACGGATATGGACTCGTTCCATTTTGAAATCCGCAGAAAACACAGGCCTCAAAACCCGCTATTTTATCTGGACTGACATGGATAACGTTATTGCGTCTTTACGCAAAGAAATCCTGGATCTGCTCCATAAGCGCCTCTCGGACTTCCGGGACGGATATCGGCAAAATGTCGCTATCCTTGGCGAAGAGCTGATCGGCAAAACCACCGTCCTGAAAAAATTCCTGGACGGTTTCAAAGCAGAGGGGATCATCCCGATCTACGTGGAGATCTTTCCCCACGAATATTCACTTTTTCTCAAAAGGTGCCTCAATAGTCTCCTGTTCAATTATCTTAAAGGCGCCCAGCTTCTTTCCTCCCGGGAGACGTTGGACATCCTGGTCAAACGCACCAAAGACCTTCTGCCCCAGACGGCGGCGGCCTCGGAATCCTTCCTGAAGAAGATAGACAAAGAACGGCCCGAGCGGCTGTTCTCGGAGCTTTTTGATCTCTTCGAACTTTTTTCCACGGAAAGCCAGCGCCGGATCGTCATCGTTTTCGACGAATTCCATCACCTGAAAAAACTCGGGTATGACGATATCTGCAGCGACCTCGGCAAAAGGATCATGCTGCAAAAGAACACCCTTTTTATCTTTTCCAGTTCGCACAAGACGCTCGCCAAAGACATCCTGCTTAGCGACCTTTCGCTTTTGTTCGGTAATTTTGAAACGCTGGAACTAGAGAACTTCACGGGGCCGGGAAGCGAACAGATCATCGCCAAGATCTTCGGTGAGATCGAAATCTCAAAAGACCTGATGGATTTTCTGATCCACTTCACAGGGGGCCATCCGTTCTACCTCAAGATCCTTTCCGAAGAAGCGGCTGTCGCCTGCCGCGCCGCCCAGGAGAAGACCCTGAGCGCCGATATCCTCATCCGGACCCTTGAAAAGCTCCTTTTCCACGACTGGGGCGTCTTCAACCTGCGCTTCACGATGCGTCTGGCCCTTCTGACCCTGGGACGCAACAAGAACGACTTCATCTATCTTTTGGACGCCGTCGCCCTGGGAAAAAACCGCCTCAAAGACCTGGCGCCCCACCTGCGGCAACAACGTTCGCAGGTCATCCAAAAATGCAACAAACTTATCGATCTGGGCATCCTGGCCAAAAACGGGTCCTTCTATATCATTGCGGACAAACTCCTGGCTTTCTGGCTCAAATTCGCCCATGCAGAAAAACTCAACAGCTTAAGCCACGACCTGACGGAACAAGTGGCTCATTTCCACCGCCAGATCCAAAGCGAGATCGACGTCTTTTTGAACGTCTCCAAAAAATCGTTCGCCGACAGGATCTGCGAAGTCTTCAACCAGTTCGAGGTCGACGATGAGATTTTGATCGACCGCAAAAAATTCCAGCTCGATGCCTTCAAAGAACTCAAACTCATCACATTCGAAAACTCCAACCTGCGCGTCGGCATTTTCGGAAAGACCCAGGACAACCTCTGGATCGCCGCCATCAAAGAAGACGGCATCAACGAACACGACGTCACGGAATTCATTGCAATGGCCAGGTCCTTCAAGCAGAAAAAGGTCAACAAGATCATCATCAGCTTAGGAGAGATCGACCGTAATGCAAAGCTCCTGGCCAAGGAGTCCCGCATCGCCACCTGGGGCATCGAGAACGTCAACGACCTTTTGGAACTTTACGGCAAACCACGGATCATAAAATAATGCGTATCTGCGTCATCTCCGATACCCATATACCGGACAGATATGAAGGACTTCCCGCCCAGCTCGTTTCAGAAATAAAAAAATCAGACCTCGTCATCCATGCAGGCGACTTTACCTCTTTCGACATCTACCAGCAGATCAAACATCTCAAACCGCTCAAGGCGGTCCTCGGCAACATGGATGCCTCGGAACTTCGTGAACACCTGAAAGAAAAAGAAACGTTCAACGTCAAAAATTTCAAAATCGGCGTCATGCACGGCTATGGTAAGCCCGAAAAAATCATGGAGACAGTGAAGGAAAACTTCAATAATTCTTTCGACCTCATCGTCTTCGGACACTCGCATACGCCGTACCACGAAACATCGGGCAAGACGGTTTATCTCAATCCGGGGAGCCCTACCGACAAAATCTTCGCTCCCTACAATACCTTCGGGATCGTCGAGATCAACGCAGAGTTGCATGCCCGGATCGAAAGGATAGAGCCATGAATAAGCTCTGGGCCCCGTGGAGGATCAGCTATATCAAAAAGATCAAAAAAGAGAAAGGGTGCCTTTTCTGCCGTGCGCGCCTGAAAAAAAACGGCCGTAAGCACCGTGTCTTCCTGCGCACGCGCACATCCCTGGCCATGCTCAATATTTATCCTTACAACAACGGCCATATCATGGTGGCGCCCGTGCGCCATGTCGCATCACTCGACAGGCTGAACAAAGAAGAGTTGATGGATGTGATGGACTGTCTCAAGAAATCCCAGGCGCTCCTGCGCAGGGTCCTGAAACCCGAAGGGTTCAACATCGGGATCAACGAGGGACGGGTGGCCGGCGCAGGCATCGAAAACCATCTCCATATCCATGTCGTGCCGCGATGGCAGGGAGACTCGAACTTTATGCCCGCCATCGCCGATACCAAAGTCATCTCTCAATCCCTGAACGCTTTATATAAGGAACTGACGCGATGAATCCTTGCGTCAACATTCGCGAACTGGAAGACCGTTACCTGGCGCCTTACGCGGCCAAGACGAAAGACTCCCGCGGCCGTCGCTACAAAGAACCGGAGCACGCCTATCGCAGCCTCTATCAACGCGACCGCGACCGCGTCATCCATAGCGCCGCCTTCCGCAGGCTGGAATATAAGACCCAAGTCTTTGTCAACCACGAAGGCGATTATTACCGCACCCGCCTGACCCATTCCCTTGAAGTCTCGCAGATCGCGCGGACCCTGGCCAAGGCCCTTCGGCTCAATGAAGAACTTACGGAGGCGCTCGCGCTGGCGCATGATCTCGGCCACACGCCGTTCGGCCACGCGGGAGAGGAGATACTCAACAAACTCATGAAGGCCTACGGAGGCTTCAATCACAATCTCCACACCTTAAAGATCGTCGACAAACTCGAAGAACGCTATCCCGAATTCCCCGGCCTTAACCTCACATGGGAAACGCGCGAAGGGATCGTCAAACATACCACTTCATACGACAAGGCGCGCATTCCCAGGGAGCTGGAACCTCTTTTGATGCCCTCGCTGGAAGCACAAATTGTTGACATCGCCGACGAAATCGCTTATGATAATCATGACCTCGATGACGGACTGACGTCGGGATTGATCTCGGAAGCGGCCCTGGACGGTGTTGCCTTCTGGCGCAACACCAAAGAAAAGATCGAGCGGCGTTTTCCTTCAATCGAGGCGCCGAAAAAGAAATATCAGATCATTCGCAACCTGATCGCCATCCTGGTGGATGACGCCATCGAAGAATCAAGCCGCCGCCTGAAACACGGCAAGATCAGGAATATCGACGACGTCAGGCAACATACGGGACGGCTGGTGGATTTCAGCGACGCCCTGAAGAAACAAAGGCAACCCTTGCGCGCGTTCCTGAAAAAAGAGCTCTACAACCACTATCGGGTCAACCGGATGTCCGATAAGGCCAGAAGGTTCATTGAAGAGATTTTCCGTGCCTACATTCATAACACAGCTATGCTTCCTGCTGAACATCAACAAAAAATCAAGACAAAAAGGGATGCCTACGAAGTCGTCTGCGACTATATCGCGGGCATGACAGACCGGTTCGCTCTCGATGAGCACGAAAAACTATTCAACCCTTACAAAAAAGTATAAGGCACTGGTTTCAGCCCTGCACTCGATCTACCGGCTGATCAACACGACCTACGATCTGACCGACCTGGCGAGCCGTCTGACAAAACTCCTGTCCCAGATCTTCAAAGCCGATAACAGCACCTTCGTCCTTCTGACCCCTTCCAAAAACAACAAAAAGATCGCCACGCGCTGCTCCATCGACAACAACAAGCGCCTGGTATCCAATAAGAAGGTCCCTGTCAAGAGCAACCTCGAACGCAGGCTTGTCGCCACGAGTTCTGCGATCAAAAAAGACGACATCCTGGCCGTCCCCCTGATCAGCGATGACATCATCGGTTATATCATCATCCGCCGCAACAAAAAAACCGTCAAGAAAGAAGGGGGGTTCGATTATTTCGATTTCGAGACCCTGATGACCCTGGCCGGCCAGATCGTCATGGCCATCAAAAACCTCCAATTGTATCTTGAACAGGAAAAAATGGTCATGGGCACCATCAAATCCCTGGTTACGGTCCTCGATTCCAAGGTCCCGCCAGCTTACGCGCACACGCCGTATTTCTCCAGACTCGTCAAGGCCCTGGCGGAAGAGATACACCTGAATAAAAAGGAGGTCGACAGCCTCAAATATGCCAGCATGCTCCACGACGCCGGCAAGGTCAACATCCCGACCGAGATCCTGACAAAAACCTCGCACCTGACGGGAGAGGAATACGACATCGTCAAGCGTCATCCCATCACGAGCGCGGAGATCATCAAACACGTCCAGATCCTCAAACCCGTCCTGCCCATCATCCTCCACCATCACGAAAAATTCGACGGCTCCGGCTATCCTTCGCGGCTCAAAAAGAGCCAGATCCCCATCGGCGCCAGGATCATGTCGGTCGCCGATGCCTTCGATGCCATGGTTTACGGCCGCCCCTACAGAGAGCGCGTTTCTGTCAAGGATGCGATGGACGAGATTAGAAAACACAGCGGAACACAATTCGATCCTTCGATCGTCAAGTGCCTCATCAAGGTCTTTCATAATAAAAAATTGAAAAAATACTTGAATTTAACTCAATAGTAACTATAATACTGCCAACATGATAAACACAAATCCCAAGGGCGAACAGATCGAATTTGACGTTTTCCCTAAACAGGATAAATCGGATTATTCGTATCTTTCTGGGATTAAAGAAGATGGGGCGAGGAATTCTGCGTCAGTCAATGTCGTGCTCTCCACGCAAAGCATCATCATCCTTTTCATCTGTGTGTTGATGCTTTTGATCGCCAGTTTCACGGTAGGCGTTGAAAAAGGCAAGTTGGTAACAGCAAGGGCCGCAGCGGATATTAAAGAACCGACGCCGCCTGCCGCCCCCGAAAAGGTTGCCCTGCCGACGCCTGCAACAGCGGAAAATCGCGGCGTAACGGAAAACACGGCCGCAGAGCCGCAGAAGATCCAGATCGCCGCAGCGCCGGCCCCGCAGACGGTCAAAGAGGTGCAAGCGCCATCCTCAGGATACGCCATCCAGGTCGCATCTTTAAAAAGCGAGAGCGCGGCCAAGGGTTTATCCGAAACGCTCGCAAAAAAAGGATTCACCGCTTCTGTCAGGCCGTCGGGAAGCTACCTGATCGTCCTGGCGGGAAATTATGCCAGCAGGGAAGAGGCCCAGGGAAAAATCAAAGAACTGAAAAAAACGTATTCGGATTGTTTCATTAAAAAAATCTAGTCCAGAAAGGACAGGCCTGCGCAATTCCAAATAAGCACAGGGTCTAGTCCAGAAAGGACAGGCCTGCGCAATTCCAAATAAGCGCAGAGCCACAAAAGGACCCAAATCACATGTCCATCCATCCATCACTGGGAGCAGCAGTCAAAGGCAAGCAGGCAAAATCTGTCCTCAAAAGGACCGAACGCATCAAATATCTGATGAGCAAGGGGCTTTGGAAAGAGGACAGCAAAGTTTTCGGTCTGCCCAAAATCAAGGCCGTGCGCATCAAGATCAAAAAAGAAAAAGCTGCTGACAAACCGGCTGAAGAAGGCGCCGTTGCAACAGCTGGTGCCTCCGCGCCTGCCGCCACCCCGGCTCCGGATCAGAAGGCAAAAGCCCCCGCGAAGAAATAAATCGAGTTTGACGAACGGGCGAATGCACGAATTTGTAAATTGATACGCTCGGACGTCAATGGATTTACCCCGGCAGAAACCTTATCGTAAAACATGGGTATCCTGATATCGCTTTTGGTTTTTTTTTCGGCCATCGTCGTGCACGAATTCAGCCATGCCTTTGTCGCCTATAAACTCGGCGACATGACAGCCGCCAGAAGCGGGCGGCTGACGCTCAATCCGCTCGCCCACATCGATCCTTTCGGTACGATCCTCCTGCCTGTCTTTTTGATCGCTGTCAGGTCACCCGTCCTTTTCGGCTGGGCCAAACCCGTTCCCATCGATTTCTCAGCACTGAAAAATCCGAAAAAAGACATCATCTGGGTCGGACTCGCCGGGCCGGCAGCCAATCTTCTGTTGGCGCTCCTGGCGACACTCGTCGTAAAATCAGGGGCCATCTCCGGGGCGGCCATGACCCAGATCGCCGGACACATCATCCTCATCAACGTGATCCTTGCCGTCTTCAACCTGATCCCCATTCCGCCGCTGGACGGATCCCGCATCGTCATGGGGCTGTTGCCTGTGCCCCTGGCTATCCGTTACGCCTCGATAGAACGCTATGGATTTATCATTCTCTTTGCGTTATTATATCTAGGACTCTTTAACGTCATCATTTGGCCCATCGTTGACGGAATCATCCATATCCTGAGCCTCATATGAAAACAATCAAGGTCGCCCTGGACTCCGGTTCTTACAACATTTACGTCGGCAAAGGCATCCTCAAACGCCTGGGACGTCTGGTCAAGGATGCCGCTCTACCCGGCCGCGGCGTCATTATCTCAACGCCTCCCATCCTGAGGCTTTTCGAAAACAAGATCAAGAAAGCCTCACAGGGCATCTTGACGCGCTTCCTCGCCATTCCCGATACGGAAAAAAGCAAGAATGCAAACCTCGCGTTGAAAATCATCGAAAAAGTCATGCCCTTTGACAAAAGCAAGGGGGTATTTCTGGCGGCGCTGGGAGGAGGGGTTGCAGGCGATCTGACGGGGTTTGTCGCTGCCATCTATAAACGCGGGATCCCTTATATACAGATCCCGACCTCGTTATTGGCGCAGATTGATTCGTCCATCGGCGGCAAGACGGCCGTCGACACGCGTTACGGCAAAAACCTTATCGGCGCTTTTTATCAGCCGCGTTTTGTGCTGGCGGACACCGGCCTTCTTGCGACTTTGCCGAAAAAAGAGCTCATGGCCGGCCTCTCCGAGGCCGTTAAATACGGCCTGATCAAAGACCCCGGACTTTACAGATGGATCTCACGCAACGCCGGCAAACTCCTGAAGCGGCATCCGGGTTGCCTGGAACATCTGGTATGCCGCTGCGCGGACATCAAGGCCCGCGTGGTCGGCCGCGATGAACGAGACACAAAAGACATCCGGATCATTCTTAATTTCGGGCATACGATCGGTCATGCGGTGGAGGCGGCTTCGGATTTCGCCTTGTCTCACGGCGAAGCCGTGGCTATCGGCATGGCATGCGCCTGCGACATGTCCGTCGCATTAAGACTGCTTGACAAGGATGCAGGGGGCGGCGTGATCGCCCTCTTGGAAACCATCGGCCTGCCGACAAGGATCCAGAAAAAAATCTTGGGCAAGGCACTGCGGGCGTTGGTCCACGACAAGAAATTCAAGGCGGGGAAAAACCGTTTTGTCCTGCTTAAACGCATCGGAGAAACGCGGATCGTCGAGAATATTCCGGCGGATGTTATTCGGGAAATTTTGACAGGAAGGTTATCTTGACCGCAGGATGATCCTCTGGCCCTCAAAGCTCAATTCCACTTCATCGGAACTGATCTTCTCGACCTTCGCACCGTCCACCATGCCGCCTTCTGGGACAACCCTGCCGTTGATCAAGGCCAAACTCTCCGCATCGCTATAGAGGATCCCCGAAAGAGACAACGTAGGCACAGCCGAAGAAACGGTTGATTCTGCCGGTGGACTTTGAGGCTGGGGCGTTTCAACGACGGGCGCCGCCGGGGCCGGAACCACAGGGACGACAGCCGGGGCCGCTTGGGGTTTAGGAAGTTTCTGGGTCTTTTTAGAACCGGAAAAAAATGCAAAAAGCGCGGCCGCCAGGAAAAACCCCCCGACACCAAAAACAACAATGAACCACAGCGTCCTGTCGGACTTGAGACGGGGCAATAACCCCGTAGCGACAGCGGGAGACTCGTGCTCCGCAAGGGCGGGTGCGTCTTTTTTTTCGGTTTTCGGATCAGGATTTTCCATAGAATTAATAAAATTATAGCACTCACGTTTGCTTTGTAAAGCGCTAAATAGAACGAAAACAGACGGCTGCAATCAAGCACAAACTGTTTGACACAAAAAAACTTATGTGATATTCTTATGTGGATTTGAGAGGATAACTATGACTTTTGAGGAAAAACGACAAGCCAAGCGCATCCGCGTAAACCTGCCCATCACCTACGAACTTCTTGGGACCGAAAGGCTTTCCGGAAAGACGGTCTCCAGGGACCTGAGCACCACGGGCTTGCGAATGAATATGCCGTCCTTTTTCCCGACTGAGAGCCCATTCCTCATCAAGCTGAATTTCCCGGAAGTCAACAAGATCATCGAGGGGATCGCAAGGGTCGTCTGGTCGCAACGGATCACGTTCTCCGACCAATACCAGGCAGGGCTCCACTTTTCGGAATTGAATCCCTACTTTAAAAAATGGCTCCAGGAATACGTCATCATCAACGATGCGATGGCGCGGTAACTTAATAATGATTAACATTACTCCTCGCGTTTGCATCTTGTTAATATCTGTCTGCAACCAGTCCTCGTAGAACTCGGACGGGCATCCAGATATTCCCAAGATACGCTCGGAGTTAATTCCGCCGGTGGCGGAATTAAGGAGATCAATCGTGGCAGACAGCAAGGAATCCAAGAAAGTCAATTGCGCCAAATGCAATAAACCCTTGAAAAGGATCAAACGATATTACAGGAACGGTAAATTCTATTGTAACAGAAAGTGTTTTGCCGCCTCCAAAGCGAAGGCCGCTCCAGCAGCATAACAGCCAAACAACCATGACCTCTGCACAGGAAAGAAGACGTTTCACCAGGGCGGACAAGAACCTAGCCATCAAGATCAAGGACAGGGACGCCGATTTTGTCACCGAAACAAAAAACGTCAGTTGTATCGGTGCTTATTGCGAGATCGACGGCTATGTCCCTGTCCTGACAAAATTACGGGTCACGCTTCTGTTGCCGAAGTCCAGGAACCTCAAGGATTCCAAGCATATCACCTGCGAAGGGACGGTCGTGCGCATCGAGAAAGCATCCGACCCCGTAGAAAACAATAAATACAACATCGCGATCTACTTTAACCAGATCACAAAATCCGACATGAAGCTCGTCGACCGCTACGTCAAGCACTGCGTCGAGAACGCGTCGCTCGGCACCGCCCCCAAGATCCAGCTATAGGCTCATGGGCACCCCCTTAAAGCCCCTCCCCGTAAAACTCATCACAGGCCTGATCTCAGAAAACACCGAACGGTTGCAGCACGCCCGCAAACTCCTTGAAAGACATTTTGGCCGCGCCGACATGGTGTCGCCTGTCTTCACCTTTGATCAAACCGATTACTACGAAGAAGAGTTCGGAAAGGATCTGCGGCGCCTGTTCCTGTGTTTTGAAAAACTCATCCCGGCCGACACCCTGGGCGCGATCAAGCAATGGACAAACAACCTGGAGATCAGACTATCCCGTGGACCCCGGAAAAGGACCGTCAACATCGACCCGGGATACATCAGCCTGGCGAAACTTGTCCTGGCGACAACAAAGAACCATAGCCACCGTATCTATGTCCGGCAGGGCATTTTTGAAGAAGTGACTCTCGTTTTCCGCGGACACACCTTTGTGCCTTTGGCATGGACGTATCCCGATTATCGCCAGGAATCTCACGTTGTTTTCTTCAACGAAACCAGGGAAGCATACAAACAACGGATAGAAAAAATTTATGGCGTATCCCAGTTATATCGATGCGTATAGACGGGGGGTGTTGGCCCAAAAATCCCAGGAAACCCTGCGGATGCTGGAACATTGCATGATCTGTCCCAGAAAGTGCGGCGCCAACAGGCTCCGCAACGAACAGGGCTTCTGTCGCACCGGCCGGCTGGCTGTCACATGCAGTTATTTCGCCCATCACGGCGAAGAACCGCCGGTATCAGGCGAGCGCGGCTCAGGGACTATTTTTTTTTCGCGCTGCAATCTCCGCTGCCTCTATTGCCAGAACTACCAGTTCAGCCAGCAAGACGAAGGCAGACCCATGGAGGCCCCGGAGCTGGCGGATTGCATGCTCTCCCTCCAAAAAGAAGGATGCCACAACATTAATGTGGTCACGCCCACCCATGTCATGCCCCAGATCCTGGAAGCACTTCTGTTGGCCGCCGGCAAAGGACTAAACATCCCCATCGTCTACAACACATCGGGCTATGAGCTGACGGAGACGCTCAGGATCCTGGAAGGCATCGTGGACATCTACCTGCCGGACATGCGTTACTCAGACCCGGAACAGGCACGGTTACTTTCCGACGCGGCCGACTATCCTGCCGTCAACCGCGAGGCTATCAAAGAAATGTACAGGCAGGTCGGGGCCGCCGTTTTCAACGACGAAGGGACCATCCGCAGGGGCATGATCATCAGGCATCTGGTCCTTCCGCAAGATGCAAGCGGAACAGAAAAGACCCTCAAGTTCATCGCCGAAGAGATCTCCCGCGAGACATACGTGAGCCTTATGAGCCAGTACTTTCCGGCCTACCTGGCGGATAAACATCCTCCTCTCGACAGGCGTCTCCATCTGGAAGAATTCGAACAAGCGGTGGCGTGCCTGAAAAGATTCGGGCTAGACAACGGCTGGATCCAGGAGTCCGGCGGCCTCCAGCGTTTTGCAGGAACCCATATCAAAAGAAATATCTAACACATTCCTCATGAAGATCAAGGCCAGACCGGAAGACTTTGTCGTCGAAGAGATACTCGGCATCGCGCCGAAAGACAACGGCCCCTACACACTGCTGCGCCTCATCAAGCGCCAGTGCAATACGGTCGATGCCGTCCAACACCTCGCCGCTCACATCCGCAAGCCCCTTTGGACAATCGCGTACGGCGGCCGTAAAGACAAACATGCCTGTGCCGCCCAATTCATCACAGTGAAGGGGCCCGTTACGTCCCTGAACACCAAGACCCCAAAGTTCCGTCTTGAGCCGGCAGGATATCTGGACCGACCGATGGGTCCGGATCTCATCGCCGGCAACAAATTCCATATCGTCATCCGCAACATAGGCCCGGACGAGAAAAAGCGGACGATGCCGAGGATTGAAGCGATCTTGCATCACGGTTTTTCCAATTACTTCGATGACCAGCGCTTCGGCCCTTTCGACCCTGTCCAGGGCTTCCTGGCAGAGAAGATCGTCCGGAAACACTTCAACGGCGCCGTGAAATTTTATCTGACCCGCAGGGTTTCCGAAGACAAAAAAGAAGATGTCCGCCGGAAGGCATTTTTTTTCGAAAACTGGGGCCAGTGGGAAGAATGCCTCCATGAAGCGTCAGGCCGTACAGAACAGGAATGGCTGTCGCATCTTTGTAAACGCCCCAGAGACTTCCTGACGCTCTTGCGCAAGATCCCTGCCGATGAGCTGGCTTTTCACTTCGCCTCCTTTCAGGCCTTCCTGTGGAACGAAGTCTTAAGACGGCTCTTGCAACGCACGGCAAGCACCCTCGGCAGCTATCCGGGCCTGGCGGGCGACTATCTGTTTGGTGACGCAGAAGGAGCTGAAATGGCCGGCGTCATCCCGACGATATCTTCCAAAATGCGTATCGCAGACCCCGTTATCGCGGATACATACCGCGGGCTCCTGCAAGAGAAAAACCTGAAAACCGCCGACTTCAATCTGACAAAAATCAGGCAAGCCTATTTTAAAAGCATCCCTCGGGCCGTCCGGATCACCCCGGAAAACATGACCTACGCGTTCGATGCCGATGAAACAGCCAAGCGAAGCGGGGCTGAGCAAGCAGAAAAACTGACGCTTGACTTTGCGCTTCCCCGGGGTTCCTACGCCACCATGCTTATCAAACAGGCATTCGCTGCCGTCTGTTCTCCTTGCCCAAAAAGAAAACGCCCTCTCTAAAGAAAGATTGACACATCTTGTTCTTTTAGATAGACTTATCACAAGAGGGGGGACCGATGAACAAAAAACAGATCATCATACTGATCCTGGAAATTCTGGCTATCGTTCTCATCGTTTGGCTCACGCCGCGCTACAAAATCACAGACATCGGCGGCAACAACTACATCATCACCGAACAAACCAGCTCGCTCTACGAAAGGTCTCATGGGGCCGTCAAGCTCCACTGGGGCAAGGTCTTTTTGTATACAGGCATCACTATCCCGGTTTGCGGTCTGTTTGTTTGGGTCCTTCGGAGGAAAAATGAATAAAATCCTTTTTGATCTCAAGAGCCAGATCTATGAAACCGCAATGCTTGTCGTCGGGTTTTGCAAAAACATCAATCCCTACGTGGCGGGTGCTGTATTCTTGGCACTCTACCTCGTTGTCTTGCGCAAATGGATGTTCAGCAAGATCCTGTCATTCTGCGTGACGATATTCCTGCTCTTCATCTTTTACATCCGGATAGAAAACGTCCTTTTGACAACTTTTTCGCAGGACGCCACAAGCTTCACCGTCGGCGTCTTCCGTACGGTCAGCGTCATCATCGCAGGCATCATCCTTCTGTATTATGCGGCTGTAAAACAGTAATATGTCAAAAAACAAAAAAATTCTCCTGGTCATTGAAGACCAGGGTCTGGAAAAAATCCTCACGTATCTCCTGAAGGCCTGGAACTACGACGTCCTCGTCTGCTCCGACGGAAATCAGGCCCTGACAGTCGCCGCGCAACGCTGCCCGGACCTGATCGTGATTGACGCCCACCTGACGGCAACTGACGGCCTGAAGCTTTGCAAAGTCCTGAAATACGATTTTGTCACATCCTACATCCCCATCATCATCCTGATCGAAAAAAAGCAGCTGCGCCGCAATCTGCTTGAGATCGAGCAGGGGGTCGACGACTTCCTGATCAAGCCGCCGGACCCCATCGACCTTGAAATCCGCATCGCCCTGTCTTTGCGCAGCGCTGCGCACCAGTTCCACGCCAATGCGCTGACAAAGCTCCCTGGAAATATATCCATCGAGAAGCTGGTGAAAGACCATATCCACAATGACAAATCGTTTTCCTTCGCATACGTAGACATCAATAATTTCAAGTCATTCAACGACAAGTACGGTTATATCTCCGGAGACCGCGTCATTCTGCAAACGGCAAAGATTCTGACGTCGGCCGTCAAAAAATTCGGGAACAGCGACGATTTTGTCGGCCATGTCGGCGGAGATGATTTCGTTTATGTGACGACACCCCAAAGAGAGGAGATCGTCGCCCAGGAATGCATCAACGAATTCGACCGTCTGATCCCCTTGCATTATTCGGTGCAGGACAGACAAAACGGGCACATCAAGGCCAAAGACAGGACGGGACGCCTGACGGACATCGCCCTCATGGGATTGTCCATCGCCATCGTCAACAACCGTAATTTCAAGATCGCATCCATCTTCCATCTCATCGAAGTCGCTTTTGAAATCAAGAATTTCCTCAAAAAACACCATACGAGCAACTACCTGGTCAATCGCCGGGTCACAGATGCGGGGTTGCGCGAACGCAAGAACCTCCAGGAAGAATATTCCATGGAGCTCAAAAAACACCAACCCCATCTCAAATCCTCCAAGCCGATCGGCCAGATCATGCTGGAAACCCATCTGTTGAACGAGATGCAGCTCAATGAAACGCTGCACTACCATTGGACGACAGGGCAGCGCCTGGGCGAAGCCGCGGTTTCTATGGGCTTCATAGAAGAAGCTGATGTCAAACGGCTCATCGACCATCAACCGTCATTCCACAAGACAAAGGAATAATTTATTGAAGAACGAATTCAAGCAAGAGGTGAATGTCTACCCCTTGCTCAAACACTCGAAAATTTTTTCCATGAGGGCCTGGCTAGCCTTGCTAGCTGGCCACTTGGTAAAAATTTTCTTCGTGAGCTTCGGGGTTAACCCCACAGGGGGGTAGGCCTTCGCAATTCCAAATAAGCGAAGGGCCTAATTTTGCAAGGAAAGAACCTAGCTATAGACAAAATCAAGGAATAAACGTTACCCTTGCGTCTAATCACTTGGAAATTTCCGGCGGAAATTTCCTGCGTAGCCGCAGGGTTGATTTTGAAAGGTAAAAACCTTATTATAGACAAAATCAAGGGGGTTTTATGAAACGCTGTCGTGCATGCAACGTTCCGCTGGAAGGCCGCTGGGCCAACATCCTTAAAAAGGTCCTGCGCCTGGAGCAGAGTGCAAAAGACCCGGGTCTCTGCAACAAGTGCGCGGCCAAGGGCACAAACGTCACGCCGGCTTCCGATTACGTTTGTCCAATCTGCAACCGCCAAGTCGACGAGAAAACGGCATTAACGCATATCAAAGCCGAAGAATATCTTCTGGAGCTGATCCGTAAGGACCATCCGGAATGGAAAGAAGGGCAGGGCGCCTGTCCTAAATGCATGGACTATTACCGCCAATTGATCAAACAAGCGAAGATTTAAGAAGAGAGAGGAGGACACAATGAACATAAAAACAACCATCGCTTGCTGCGTCTGGTTGCTGGCGGCGGCTCTCTGCGGATCCGCAGCGGCGCAATCCGGCGCATCGGCCGTCAAACTCTTTTATGTCTATTCGGACAAAGATGCCGCCAACAGCAATTTTTTCATCCCGTCTGGCTGGATGGGGGATTATGCGGACCTGACGCTGGACAACGGCTGGTCCGATAATGCTTATTCCGGCGGCACGTGCATCAAGGTCACTTATTCGAACAGGGCTTCCAGCGGCGCCCGCTGGGCCGGGATATACTGGCAAAACCCGGCCAATAACTGGGGAAGCAAAGAACGTGCCGGCATCGACTTAAGAGGTGTCTCCCGCCTCACGTTCTGGGCCAGGGGAGAAAAGGGAGGCGAAAGGATCGAAGAATTCAAAATAGGCGGCATCACGGGCCCTTACCCTGATTCCGACACGGCCGGCATCGGCCCAGTCGTCTTGACGCCGGAATGGAAACAATACACGATCGACCTCAAAGGTAAAGACCTGTCCCACATCATCGGTGGGTTTGCCTGGGCGGCCAATCTGGACGGCAATCCGCGAGGATGCACGTTTTATCTCGACGAAATCCGATATGAATAATACCGGAATGCGCGTGAGCGACCATGCTTAAACTGATCCTACTGGGGGCCATCCAGGGCCTGACGGAATTTCTGCCGGTCAGCAGCTCCGGCCACCTGGTCATCGTTCAGCGTTTTCTGGGCTTGCGGGAGAATCTGGTCTTCCTTGACATCTCTCTTCACATCGGCACGCTCTTAGCCCTGGCGACATTCTTCTTCAAAGATATCCTCTCGGCCTGCAAAGATGCCAGGATGATCCTTCGCATTCTGACCGTCACCGTGGTCACGGCTGTGATCGGGCTGGCCTTCAAAAAAATCTTTGAGTCCTTTTTTGCGGCACCAATGCTGGTCAGCGCCTTATTGATCGTCAACGGGCTCCTCATTCTGGCGACGCGCTTCATCAAAAAAGGCGGCCGTCTACCGGGTTATGCCGACAGCGTCCTCATGGGCCTCAGCCAGGGGATATCCATTACACCCGGCATCTCCAGGTCCGGCGCCACGATCTCCACCCTTCTTGCAAGAAAAATCGAACCGGGACAGGCCTTCCGGTTTTCCTTTCTGGCGTCCATCCCGGCGATCCTGGCGGCGTTTGCGCTGGAGGCCAAAGATGCCGACTGGACAAAGATTACAGAATATCGTCCTCTCGACGTGACAACAGGCATCGTTGCGGCATATCTTTTCGGCATCCTGGCGTTGTTCATTTTGAAAAAATCCCTGCTGGCCGGACGCTTTTACGTCTTCGGATATTACTGTGTCCTGGCAGGGACAGCATTTCTCTTTTTTGTGAGATGATACCTCGACACCAAGAAACTTCCAAAACCCTCATCGACATCCTGTCGCGTGCTCATCGCCTTTACCCTGACAGGACGGCACTAGTCTTCGGCTCCAAGGAGATCAGCTACGCCGAAGTCTTGCGAGAATCCTGCCGCGTCGCATCCGCCGTAAGGGCCGCCGGGGCGAAACAGGGAGAGAGGGTCGCCATCCTGCTGGACAATTCCCCGGAATTCGTCTATGCGTATTTCGGAATCCTCTTGAACCGCAGCATCATCGTTCCCGTCAACCATATGTTCAAGAGGGAAGAAATTAAATACATCCTTGACGATTCCGGGGCCATAGGATTGATCACTTCCGCCGCCTATACATCTATTGCCGATGAGTTGAAGGCGATGACGGAAAACCTGGCATTTGTCCTGCAGGTCTCGGGTGCCAAAGAACAGCCGGTCGATACATCTTTTGCACGATTCGTCGGCGGCCCCGAGAGACCTGCAGAACCGGCCGTCTTCCTTTACACATCCGGGACGACGGGCCACCCCAAGGCCGCCGTCTTGACACACGGCAACCTCCTGTCCAACATCCACTCCTCATCGCAGTGCATCCGCGTCACGCCGAAAGACACCTTCATTTCTTTTCTGCCGCTCTTTCATTCTTTTGCGGCGACCGTCTGTCTCCTGATGCCGCTGGAAACAGGGGCCAGGACCGTCATCATGAAATCGCCCCGGCCGATCAAAAAACTCCTGAGGACGATCCGCAGGAACCGGGTCTCGATTTTCGTCGGGATCCCGTCCATCTACGGAATCCTCAAAGATATGAAGCTGCCTGCGTTCCTGCCGCCGTTCCTCCTGAGATTCCTGAACCCCGTCAGGCTCGCCATCTCCGGCGCTGCGGCTCTCCCCGTCGAAGTCTTCCTGGGATTTGAAAAAAAGTTCCGTCTGCCGCTTTTGGAGGGCTATGGGTTAACGGAGGCCTCGCCGGTCGTTTCCCTCAACCCCCTGAAAGGGCCCAGGAAGCCCGGTTCCATCGGTCTGCCCATCCCGGATGTAAAAGTCAAGATCATCAACGACCGCGGGCAGACGCTCGGCCCGGAACAAGAAGGAGAGTTGTGCGTGCGGGGCCCGAATGTCATGCTCGGCTACTACAAAAAAGAAGAAGACAACCGCCAGACGCTCAAGGAAGGGTGGCTCTTGACCGGTGATATGGCGAAAATCGACAGGGACGGATACGTCGTCATCATGGGGCGTAAAAAAGACATGGTCAATGTCCGGGGGCTCAACGTCTATCCCCGCGAAATCGAAGAAGTCCTCTACAGAGACCCCCGCATCAGGGAAGCGGCGGTCATCGGTGTTCCCGATCCGCACAAGGGAGAGGTCCCGAAAGGATATGTCGTCCTCAAAACAACCGGTTCAGTGACGGAGCATGACATCATCGTTTATCTGCGTCAGCATCTGGCCGACTACAAAATCCCCCGGAAAGTCGAAATCAGAGCGGAGCTCCCGAAAAACTCGGCCGGCAAGATCCTTAAGCGCGTCCTGATCGAAGAAAATGCCGCGGCGTCCCGCAAAACCGGGTGAGTTTCTATTGACACCCCCTGAATTCAAGTTCATAATATATCTGGAAGTTTATTAATATTTTTAAAATCCCTTTGGCACTCGAAGAAAAGAGGATGCTTTTTGTAACGGCTCCTCCCTGAAACGAAAGTCATGACAGAGATCAAAAGCAGGAATTACAGAAAATCGCGGGCTAAAAACGCCTTACGCAAAACATCAAAAAAGATCCTCCAAATGGGGATCGTTGTCGTTATCGGAGAGTATCTTCTTTTGAATGCCATCCAGCTCTCGCTGTCGGAACCGAATCCGCTGTTCTTCTACAGTAACGTCCCCAACCGCATCGTCAATCTTGCCGTCAGTGAGAAACCCATCTTGAGGGTCGCCCAAGCCTACGATTCGATCAAAAACAACATGGAGTTCGATAAGATCATCCAAGACCAGTTCCCTGCACAGGTCAAAGGAACCCGGCCTGACTTCCGCACGACGGACCTCCAGGACCAGGAAGGCGCAAAAGTCGGCTACGTCGTCAAATTCTGACATGACCGAAAGGAGACACATGAACAATCTTCAGAAAACCGTCCAGAAAAAAATCGAAGAGGTCTGGCCAGACGCCCAAAAGAATATCTCCAAGATCAGCCGTAAAACGCTCAAAACCCTGAAAAAAAGCGAAAAGCAGCTCTTGGCGATCTATGGCAAGACAAAGAAAAAAGCCGAACAGCTCATCCTTCAGGCCAGGCGGGAAGAACTTTATTACGAGTTGGGAAAAGTCATGGCGCCGCTATTGTCCTCGGATCAACTCAAGAATAAAGCCATCTTAAAAATTTACAGCGAAATCCAGGGGATCAATAAACAGCTGCGTTCAAAAACCAGGTCATGAAGGACGCGGGTACCCCCAGCGATATCACAGCCCGACAGGCGAGCATCCTGGGTTTTATCCAGAGAACCATCAACCACACCGCAAGACCCCCGACCATCCGGGAGATCGGCAAACACTTCGGTTTCAAATCCACGGGGACGACGCGCGACCACCTCAAAAGCCTTTCCCGTAAAGGTTTCATCACGCTGACGCCGCGCCAGTCGCGCGCCATCAACCTCAAGACGCCGATCGCCTTCCGCATCCCGATGATCGGCAGTATTGTGGCGGGGATGCCCGATATTGCCCTCGAGGAGATCGACGAATATGTCTATCTTGACGAATTCCTCCCGGGGCCGGACAAACAGATCTTTGCCCTGAAGGTCCGGGGCGATAGCATGAAAGACGCAGGGATCAACCCCGGGGACATCGCCATCGTGCGGCGTCAACGCATAGCCGATGCGGGCCAAGTCGTCGCGGCGCTTGTCGGCCATGAAGCCACGATCAAAACCCTCGAAAAAAATAAAGCCGGCTTCTATCTGAAGCCGGCCAATGCCTCTTACCCCGACATCCGCGAACCTTTCAGCATCCTCGGCAAGGTCATCGCGGTCATTAAGAAATTCTAAACAAAAAAGTTAGTCGTTCCCTGCGCAAGCGTTATGAAAAGGGCTACGCCAATCCCTCTTTGCGGCGTTTTCTCAAGACAAGCGCGCTCTTGTCGCGCAGGACATAAAGAATCAACAACCCCAAGGGGCCCAGTATCCCCAGAGAACTCACCAGCCACCCGTAGCCTTTGCCGCGGCCATACATATATCCGCCGCAGGCCATAAGGGCATAGCCTCCCGCTATCATCGTATAACCGAAATAGAGATAAGAGGCACCCTGGCGGGAAACGATGTAGCCAAGGCAACCAAAAAGAAAACCGCCCCACACGCCGATGATCGTCTGCGCCCTGTATTCCTTGAGCATCGCATCCTTCCTTGTTGTGCGCCTTACGGGACGCATTGTATCACAGGTTTCCGCCCTTTTCATAAAGAATTGTTTTTCTGCGGCTTTTTATGTAAAATGTTCCTATTATGGATGCCTTGATTTTTGTCATGGGGCTTGTCTTTTTGGGGCTGATCGGGGCCGGGATATTTTTTTTCCTCAAGGAACCGGCTTTTTCGAAAATGCTTGTATTCGGCACCGGCGCGCCTGTCAAACCCGCTGAAGGCGGCGCCGATCCCGCCGCAGGACTGCAAAAGAAAATCCTTCATCATGAAGAACGTATCGCCACGCTGGAGAATGAACTGAAGGCCTCGCGGGAAGAAAGCGAGAGGCTGCGCGGCAGGGAACAAGAGCTGCTGAAAGAACGGTCAAACGCAGCTTTTGACTCCGAGAGTTTTGAAAAGATGAAAGAAGAGCACGCCTTGCTGAAGAAAGAACTGACGACGAAAGAAGAGACCCTTGAGACAGAGATCTCCGCGAGACGCCGGCAGAATACAGAACTCACTCAACTGCGCCTCGAATACGAAACCCTGAAGAAAAAGACAACGGAGACTGAAGACGCCCTGCGCAAGGCCCAGACGACCATCGAGGGTCTCAGAGAAGAAAACAGGAACGCAAAATCTTTGCTGGAACAACACAAGAAAATCGTCGACGAGCACAATGTCAACAAAAGCGAAGGACAGTGGGTTTCCCGCATCGAATTTGAACGAGTGGAGGCGGCCCTAAAAGAAAAGGAACGCCTGATCGAAAAACTGCAATCCCCTCCGGAGAAAGAATGAATCCTAAGCGCCGGAACACAACGATCTTTCTTATCCATATCCTGGGTTTTGTCCTTCTTTTGACACAGCCACGGCCTTGCCGGGCGGAAGCCAAGATCGAGCCGCCCAAAAAAATCGACTATGACGGCCTGCTGCTTTCGTATAACCCGTCATGGAAAAATGAAGAGACCTATCTGGAAGCAAACCTGGATGACGACCCGGAACCGGAGATCATCATCAGTTTCGTGGCCATGTATGTCACCGAATCCAAAAAAACAAGGGAAGAGCCGAGACCTTTCACCGTGGCCGAGAAAGAACTTCTGCCCGTCTATAATTACGTCTTCTATCAGATCTACGACATGGGGCCCGATAAAAACTACAGACTCGCCAGGACCTTTACGGGCATGGACCGTCCTGGACAGGTTTATGTCGTGCCGCTGGAAGAAGGCAAGCCGCCAGCCGTGATCTTCGTGAGCCCCGGAGGAACTCATTACAAAGATATCATCGTCTACCGGTGGCAGGAGGGCGGCTACCGTCAGCTGTTCGATCACGGCACCGGCGGAGATGTGACCGTCATCACGACTCCCGGAAAACCCAGGATCGTCCTTGACAAAAAGACGTATGCCTGGCGGGCTGAAAAAGGGCGGTTTGAACCAGAAGCCGGTGAAACACAAGAACGAACAAAAAGTTAAAAATATATAGAAAATTAAAGGTTTTAGGTTATAATTGTAAGCATGGAAGACAAATCGCTCGATATATTGCTGGTCGACAACGAAGCGGAATTCTGCGAATCCATGTCGTATTGGCTGGAGACCAAGCACCATCGCGTGCATGTTTGTTATAGCGGCGAAGAAGCCCTCACCTTGATCAAGAACACGCCCTTGGACATCGTTTTTCTGGATATCCAGATGCCCGGCATGGACGGGATGGCCGTCCTGAGGGAGATCCGCAGTTTTAATACAACCCTGCCTATTGTGATGGTCACCGGATACCCCAAAGAGGAAAGAATGACCGAGGCCATCTCCCTGGGGGTCTCAGGGTTCTTTCCGAAAACATCCAGTTTTGAAGAACTAGGGCGCATCATCAAGGCTTCGATTCGCACGCACAAGGATTTGCACTAATCGGTCATCCGCCTCCTGATGGAGATCCGCGCACGCCAAAAAGACAACATCATCATTCTTGACCTCATAGGCCGCATAGATGTGAATGCGGCCCATTTTGTCGAATCCGTCGGCCAGTGTCTGCGCGACGGTTTTACGGACATCCTCTGCAATTTCGACCAGATCGATGCCATCGATTACATGGGCATCTCCGCTCTCGTTCTGGCATACAAGGAAGTCACCAACAGCAACGGCCGCATGAAATTCTGCCAGATCCCCGTTCACGTCAAGAATGTCCTGTCCATCGCAGGGCTCGACCGCGTCATCGATATGTATCCGACGGAAGAAATCGCTTTGGCGGCCTTCGGCGAGGACCAGATCATAGAAAACCTTCAAAAACTTCAACTGCGCAGGCGCTTCAAACGCCTCCCGATCGATATCAAGATCGAACTGCGGCCCAAGTATCAGAAAAACCCTGTCTGCCACAAGGCTGAGGTCGTAAACTTGAGCGGCATCGGCGCCTACATCTTCGGTTGCCAGCAATTCAGCCTTGGCGATGAATTCGTCCTCACGTTGCAACTCTCTCCAAAAGAGGCGCCTCTTGTGCTCGATGTTAAGGTTGTCTGGCTCCCCGATAAGCATATCCAGCCACATCTCTATCCCGGTGTCGGCGTCGAATTCCACAAGATCTCCCAATCCGACCAACAGAGGCTCCTGGACTTCATCGAAAAGAACCTTTCCCGGATCATTTCAGAAAAATAGCATCACTTCTTAAAAAGATGTCCTTGCGGGGAGAAGGTGGAGACACCACGTCCCCAAGTATCGCTTGACAGGGTATCCGGGGTTGCTATAATCAGCCTTAACTCACTGAAAACAAAGCCGTTGCCCCGAAGGGCCCTTTATTCACCCTCGAGAGCGGCTTAGAACATGTTGCACATCCTAATGGAGGCGTCATGAAAACAGGTCTGGTGATCGCAGGGATATTCCTCTTCTTGTCCGGCTGCAAAACCATGGAAGCGCAGCCTGTGGAGCGAAATACCGAGACGACAGCATCAAAGGCCTCTTCTGTCCCTGTCTCCTCCAATGCCTCGTCTTCCTCTTCCATCGCCCCATCTTCTCCAGAAATGGAAATGCCCCGAGGGAGCTCCCAGAACGCCGCTATAGCTCCAGAGGTGACCGAGCCGGCAGCCGTCGTCCCGGAAAAACCAACGAAAAAAGATATCCAGACCGCTTTAAAGAACGCCGGCTATTATGCGGGCGAAATAGACGGAAAGTTCGGTCCGAAAACGAAAAAGGCCGTTGAGGAATTCCAGGCAGCCAACAACCTGTCCGTCGATGGAGTCGTCGGGCCGCTCACCTGGAACCTCCTGAAAAAATATCTCAATCTCGAAACACAGCCATAGGCATCTTTAGGCTATCAAAAGGAGAGGTGGTCATGTTTACCAGCACATTTCTTAAAAAGACGGGTTTGCGGGCCTGTCTTGTCCTGCTCGGTTGCGCGATCCTGTCCGCTTACGGCACAGCCGCAGCTTCCAACAAGGAAGAAAAAAGAAAAGCAGAGATACAAAACACGCAGGAAGAATTCAATTGGTGGCCAACGGACGCAAAGCCGGAACCCGTCAAAGACGCCGATCGCGGCGGTTACTGGTGGTGGCCGACCCAACCGGGCCAGGTAGGCCCGCTTTGGGGCAATCGCGGTTATGTCTACGTCTACAAGATCATTTATGATTATAAATCGGATGAATTGCCTGCACCCAAACCGCAGGAACTCAGGCCTTCTCTGATCATTAAAAAGATCATCAAGAACGTCAAAATCTATTTTGACTACAACAAAAGCACGGTCCGGGAAGACGCGGCTACCATCCTGAAAGATGCCGCACAGACCCTCCGGCGCAACCCCGAGTCCGACATCCTCGTCACGGGTAATTGCGACACGCGCGGATCTGAGTCCTATAATGAGAAGCTCGGCCGTAAAAGGGCGGAGGCCGTGCAGAACTTTCTCATCGGTCAAGGAGTAGATGAGGCACGGATCCGGATCATCAGCCGCGGCAAGCTTGATGCCGTGGCGCCTGTGACGGACATCGTCGGTATGCAAAAAGACCGCAATGCGCAATTCATGATCGCAGAGGTCGAAGAAGTCATGATCCCTTACCAGGGAGAGGCGGCGAATGAACCCGTTTCGCAAGGACAGCTCCTGACAGGAGAGGGACCCCGGGAAAACAAGGTTGTCGAGAAAGAGACTGTGGAAAGCGCTGTGCAGGTCGCAACCAAAGAATACACCATCAAAAAGAACGACTCTCTCTGGTCTATCGCCAAGGCGGAACTCGGCAGCGGCCACAGATGGAAATACCTCTACGAGATCAATAAAGACCGCATCAAAAATCCCAACAAACTAAAGGTAGGCACAAAAATCGTCATTCCCGTCGAATAAGACGTAAAGCCCCCATCGGGGAAGACCGCTTCCCCGATGGGGATCAACCTGAACAACATGGGCATATCCAAAACCCTGTGGGACCGATGCCGGGCCATTGAGCTCAAACGACGGACAGCGCAAACTGATGAAAACGCTGTCGGAACGAAAAAAAATCTGGTTTTTATCCTCACAGACCGCTGTAATTTTTCCTGCCGCCATTGTTTCAGAAGCCCCGATAGAAAAGACGATCTGGACCTTGCATTAGCCAAAAGGATCATAAATGAATCCCGCCGTTTCGGGTTCCGGCACGTCGCCATCACAGGGGGCGA
>Ga0172375_10003116_pt1 | contig 25429 bp, 26 predicted proteins | sample LakKiv1m_FD_114537 | JGI IMG/M metagenome (GOLD analysis project Ga0172375, IMG submission 114537) | Freshwater microbial communities from Kabuno Bay, South-Kivu, Congo - kab_092012_11.1m | ecosystem: Environmental > Aquatic > Freshwater > Lake | place: Democratic Republic of the Congo...
ACAGGGTTTTCTGCCTTTGTTGGCTTTTTTAGAACGCCAGTTAAGCTTTCCTCTACGTTTTCTTTTTCCCATTTTAATCCTTATAGTAAGTTTGCGGTACGTTTAAGACAATATAACGCGCTGACTCAAGCAGGCATTCATAAATAACCTTACCCATGGGCGTCCCGGCATATTCACTTAAAGCCGCCTTAAAGAACTTATCATGGGGGGTCTTTATTTTATTCCCGGGGTTTTCCACCGCCTGGCTTTGAATATCCCGGCTGTTTATTACATTTGAAGTGGCCCGGTCTACAATGCGCAGGCTCAATTGCATGGTCGCCTTGCTCAAGGGGGTACCTAATAAACCGCCCATAAAACTGCTTGAGGCGCTTCCGCCGCCGGCTACCCCGGATTTACCTCCTGAATTTTCCGGCACAAACTCAATAACCGCTACGCTGATAATTAAATCAGTATCCGACGGAGAGACTACGATAAAACGCCGGGTATTGCTTAATATGTTAATAAGGTACTCTTTTAAGGCCAGACCGATATCCGTATTAAGCCCGGAGGTTTTTAGTTCAAAATCGCTGACCGCTATCTTGCTCTTTAACCCGGAGTACCCTTTCAAGGGGTCATCCAGCAAATTCTTACCGCCTGCAGAAAATTCTCTTGTTGAAAAACATCCTGCGATAAACAAAGATATAACTATACAACCAAACAATTTAAAGCTTTTTTTCATGCTTGTTTTTTAATATATTACCAATTAAGCCGACTGTCAAGGGAAACCTGCTCAGCCGGGTTGTTTAAACAATTTTTATAAGCTTATTCAATCCGGAAATGATCTTAAATGGGTGTTCTTTCTTAATTTCTGCTATATCGCTTGAGCCGCCAGTAACAATGATTGTCTTAACCTTTGCCCGCCTTCCGGCCTGCGCATCAATAACCATATCGCCTACATATAAAACCTGGGATTTCTTAAGGGTAAAACGCTTAATGATCTTATTTAATATTTCAGGGTCGGGTTTGCCGCGTTTTAATTTATCAGCACAAAGTATATAATCAAATAGGCTGCTTATACGCAGGTGTTTTAATAAAATAAGGGAAAACTTGCTCGGCCGGTTACTGGCTACCGCTAACTTGAAACCCCGGGCTTTGAGCCTGCGTAAAAGCATCCTGGCATGCGGATAAAGATGCGAGTTTCTAATCAAGCTAAACTTATGATGATTCCGGTAAATACGTAAGGCCTTATCCAGGTTGTCTTCCGGAACATGCGGCCTAAGTAAATTCTTATCCCCCCAGCCTACCAGGCGGCGGATAACCGCCGGGCTTTTGGGAACTAAGCCAAATTTACGCATTACGTAATTATAGCTGCTGCTTATAGCCGCATAAGCATCAATTAATGTTCCATCCAGGTCAAAAATAACTAATTTGATATTTTGCATAACGAAAGTTTAGGCAGGGCTGATAACCCTGCCTAAATATATATTGCTTAATGTTTAAAATAAACTCTATCGGCTATTCTTGAACAGCCGGCTCGGTTGTCCCGGCTGGCGCAGGCGACTGCTCAACAAGCGCATCTGACTTAACCTCAGGTTGTTCCGGGGCTGCCTGGATATCAGCCTTCTTAGCCTCTTCAACGGCCTGCGCGGGAACAGCCGCAGATGAATCCGGGCTCTCAAGGCCAATGTTCTTAGCGACATTCTTAGCGTCCGGAGTAACCATGTAATCTATGCTCAAAGTATCTTTGGCTTTTATTTCATCAAAGCTCTTAATATTCTCAAAGGTAGTTTTTTTATCGACTGCTAAAAGGATGTCTTTTTCCTGGTCAGTCTCATAATCAAGATATTTCAATGTAATTATTTTTCCCGCGCTGTCTAAATTAACTACTTCGCCCCAAACCCACTGAGTATCGCTTTCATTAGGCAAAGGAGCCTGCGCAGAAGCAGCAGATACTCCGGATTCTGCCGGGACAACAACAGGGTTTTCAGAGCTGATTAAAACTTCTTCAGCGGCAAAGGCAATAAGCGTAGTTGCTGCGATTAAAGCAACAAGCACAAAAACAGGCATAATTTTCTTTAAAATCATATTATCCCCTCCTTTATTAGGGCTTAAATTAACATAGATTTTTTACTTTGTCAAGCTATCTATAAAATGGCAGGAAAACTAACGCCAGCAAAACAATAAAAGTGGTAAGCAGGCCTACGCTTAAGCCCACCCAAAACCAATCAAGAAAAGTTATCTTAATGCGTTTCTCTTTCTCCAGGATGCCTATGGCCACAATATTAGCGGTAGAGCCGATAAGGGTTATGTTGCCCCCGAGGCATCCGCCGAAAAGCAAGGCCCACCATAACGGCTGAAGATTTATATTCAAACTCTGAAACCCCTGGACCACAGGAATAAAGGCTGCCACCAAAACCACATTATCTAAGATGCTTGAGCCTATCGCGCTTATCCAAAGCATAGCAGTGATTAAAAGATCCAGGCTATTGCCGCATGCAGCCAGCATATGTTTAGCGATAAACATAGTCGCTCCGGTATATTTTAATGTCCCTGCCTGGACGAACAAAAGCAGAAAAAAAAGCAGCGTCCACCATTCCACGTCTTTTTCAATATACTTCCTGGCCTTATGGTGCTTCCAAATCATTACCAGGCCGCTGGTTACAAGCGGTACAACCAGCAAAACAGTGTTCGCAGGCAAATCCCAGGCCATTTCTATTCGACGGTGTAAAGATATAAAAACAAGCATTGTAAAAAATATCCCCAAATTTATTTTTAGGCTTTTCTCCAAAGGCACAGAAATTAACCTGACCAATATCTCATTGGCCCCCAGCCTTTGCATCTGCTCATTAAGAAATTTAATCGGTTTTCTATACCAGAATAAAAGAATAAAAATAGTAACGATTAAACAGAAGGCAGCCAGAGGAAAGGCCTTAACAATAAAATCCTCAAAACTTAAACCGGATTTTGAGGCAATAAGTATACCTATGGGATTGCCTAATACTGTAGCCGCAGATCCTATATTTGTAGCTAACACTGAAATTATCACAAAAGGTACGGGATTGACTTCAAAATAATCGCAGATTTCTAAAACCGCTACAACCATAAAAATAATTGAAGTCACCTCATCGATTGTACAGGCGAGCAAGGCAGATATAAGGGCAACAATCAGGGCGAATTTCTTGCCGGTTAATTTGGGGATACGCAAAATCAGGCTGACAATCCAGGCGAACACCCCGGAATCCTTAAGCAGGCCGATAATCACCATCATCCCTACCAGAAAAAGGATTACCTCGAGCGAAGAAAATTCAATAACATGCTCCAGGTCAATAGTCTTAGTCATCAATAATACAGATGTACCGATAAAGGCAAAACTAAGGCGGAAATCCCAAAAGAAAAGAGTGCCGAGAATTGAAGCGGAGAAGATACTGATAGACAAGGACTGATGCGGAGTCATCCCGGAAGACCTGGCATATAACCCAAGGCAAAGGGAAAGAGAAATCAAGGAGCACAGCTTAAGAGCCAGGCTTTTCATTAATTAGAAGTAAACCTCTTGCTGCCTACTGGTTAATAAAGAGATTCCTTGATCCGCAAATGTATTTTATTAAAAACAACTGTTGCAAATGTAACCTTTAACAAATCCCCTGGTACAAAAGGCAAGAAGCCAAGCAAAAACGCCTGGTTCAATGAACAAGAAAGGGCAACTTTAAACCAAAGCATACCGCTGAGCAGGATTATAAAATCCGCGCATAAAAACTTCAGGAAAGTATTTCCCCAGCTATGCCTGGTTTCTGAGAATAAACTTCCGGCAAAAAAAGAAGCCAATATAAAACCAACAATATAGCCCCCGGTAGGCCCCAAAAGATATAGCGAGCCGCTGCCAAAACCAGTAAACACCTGAAGGCCGGTCAAGCCCAAAAACATGTATCCTGCCTGAGTAATTACGCCGAGTTTCCTGCCTAATAATGCCCCGGAGAACAAAACAAACAATGTCTGCAGTGTAAGCGGCACAGGGGTAAAAGGTAACGGTATGCGTACAAACGCGGACAAGGTAGTAAAAGCTATAAATACTGACACGGCTAACGTACGGCAAATTACCTTATTAGTAATAATTTCTCTGCTTGCGATCGATTCCATATGTTCTCCTGTCGGGATGTTGAGGTTATGTTATTTACTCTTTAGCTATTGCTAAAGTAATTACTCCTGCCAAAATTAAGAACAGGCCAATACAACCTTTAACGATAAAAAAAAGGGCCTTCCACCATTTCAAAACTGCCAAACCTCCTAATACTAAAAACACGCACCCTAAAACAACCTTGAAAAGCATAGATAGTGTTTTCTTAGCATCACAGCATTTTTTATCTTCATTCGCCATTTAAACACCTCCCCTTACTTAACCGGGTTTACTCTTCCACCTGCGGTGAATCCAACCCCATTCCGCAGGATATTTACGTATATAAGCCTCGATAATATCCGTAAGCCTTTGGATATTTATTAATATTGTTTCCTTGGGGTCTTTACCCTCTTCTAAGTTTACTTCCGGCTCAAAAATTATCTTATGCTTATCACCGGGCTGCCTTAATATAAAACAAGGGACGAGCGCTGCCTTGGTCCGCTGAGCCAAAACCACCGGCCCAGTGGCGGTTGCAGCCTGCCTGCCAAAGAAATTTACAAATATCCCCCCGGTACCGAAATTCTGGTCGATAGGAACAAAAATTAATTCATTATCGCGCAGGGCAGCAATAGTATTGCTCACGCATTCATTGCGCGGCTGACTGTAAATCGTACGTACTCCATATTTCTGCCTTTTTTTACGAAAGAGCTCCTCCATCTTGGCGTCATGCATCGGCTTCATGATCCCCCCTGCTTTATATCCGCCTACCGCTAATCTGCCCAAAAGCAGAGGAAAATTTCCAAAATGCGCGCTGACCAAAATCACCCCGTTACCCTTGGCTAAGGCCTTATCCAGATACTCCTTGCCGCAAATTTCGACCTTTCTTTCCAACAGATGCGGTTTATCAAAGAAGAACATCAACTCAACTGCGCTTTTAGCCATATAAATAAAACAGTCTTTGGCTATTTTCTCCAATTCCTTGGGGGATTTTTCCTTGCCAAAAGCAATATCCAGGCTTTCTAAAGCAATCTTTTTTTGTTTTTTTACAAAGAGATAAGCCAAAGAAGCGACACTCTTGGCAAAGCTATAAAGACAGCTAGCCGGGATGACTCTTACTATCAAAGAACATATATTTAAACCAAGCCAAGCCAGAAAATGGCTTATGTTTTTGCGTATTTTCTTAGGATCCATTTTAATTTAAGTTAAACAATTATAACAAACTGCGCCTGTTTTGCAAATAGAAATTAGAGCTTATACCCGATCTTGCGCAATAAACCCTTGCGCCAGGAAACATCGTCTGGTCCTTCAGCGCCTTTCGGGATTAAACCATCAATTACCCCTAATATTCCGCGGCCGCTCTGGCTCTGGGCAATAATTACTTCTGTAGGATTAGCTGTAGCGCAGTATATATTACAAACCTCAGGGATGTCCTTAATAGCATTCAAAACATTAATCGGATAAGCATCTTTAATAAAAATGATAAAGCTATGCCCGCAGGCAATCTCAAGCGCGTTCTTAGAGGCAAGCTCTTTAAGCGCCGGGTCATTGCCTTCGCAGCGAACTTTACAGGCGCCGGATGCCTCGCTAAAAGCAAGGCCGAATTTAGCGCCCGGGACATTGACCAATGCCTCATAGAGGTCTTCCACTGTCTTAATAAAATGGCTTTGGCCTAAAATAAAATTTAAATCATCGGGCTTATCTATCTTTACCGCCTTTATTTCCAGCATAGCACCCCCTTTTACTTATTAATCTTAATCTTTCGGAAACCTACGACGTCAATAGGCAGATTGCCATGAAAAGCTTTAAGGGCCGTGAGTATATACTCCGGAGCTCCTAGAAGTTCAAGCGGGATCTTTAAAATTAAATAATTCCTGCTCAGTTCAAGGGTTACCCCGGTCTTAAGTACTCTCTTTTGGCCGTTAAATACCCTTATTTTCTTCCCCGCGGTAATAACGCGTATTTTGGGCATCGCGGCAAAAGCCGTATTCCTGCTGTAGCCGAATGCATAAAGTAAAACACCAAATCTATTGCTGAGTTTTTTAGGTTTATCCACGCGCACAATAAAATTCCCGTCCTCCTGCGCGTAACTGACCTGGCCCTGGCTTTCCAATAAACTTTCCTGTCCGGAGGAGCCGGCAGTCTCAGTTTCAACTTCTTTAAACATCTTGGAAGCACCGTAATAAAATACAGCCTTGCCTTTTGCTTGCTGGGGGTCTAACTCTAAAACAGGGTAATCCCCGAATAATTCATTTTCTCTGGCGAACGAGAATAAATAAAAAGCGCTGGATTCCGTCTGGCTTCTATAAAAAAGTATAGACTGGTATTTTTTATCCAATTCATCAAATCCCAGGTTTAATCTGGCCCAGCTAATATCGGAACCAATAAATTTATTAGGAGGATAAAGTTCCAGCTCCGGGTGGTAATGCCTGGGTTTTGGCCAGCCTACACAATGCACCAAATACGGATAAACCCTGGGAGCATTAATCCGGCCTTCCAAATCGCTCAAGGCTACCTGGAGAAATAAATATAATGATTTATGGTCCACATTAACATCCGCCGGATGCGAAACAAATATTTTATCCGGTTTATAATCTAAAATCTGCTTGGTCAGGTCTTTCAGGATACTCTCGCCGCAATAGGCTGCCCCATAAGAAGGGTTGTCCTTGTAAGGGACGCTTGATATACGGGTTAAGCGGTCGCGGAACGGCTTCTTAACCTGCCAATACCGGCTGAATATATTAAAGGTCCCATAATCCGGATACCCTAAAAACACCAGGTCATCCTCAGATAACCCAAAAAATTTCATTGCCTTTATTGACTCTTGCTGGCGCACCTGGCCCATATGCACAAATTCACCCTGGCGTATAGTTATCCTTTTTTCGTAAACAATAAATGCCAGCTCATTGTGGTCGCCGTTGGTCAGATAAACCACCTTGAGTTTTGCACCTGCCTTGAGCGCCTGCTGGATAACCCCTGCGCAGGCAATCGCCTCGTCATCAGGATGCGGGGCTAAAATCAACACCCGTTCTCCTTCTTTAAATTCTTCCTGGATAGGCATTTGCGACCAGTATGCCAGATCGGGTTTCTCTATACTGGCGCACCCTGCGGAAAGAAAAAATAATAAAACAATTAATAACCTGAATTTACGCATAGGGGTATTCTATCATTTAGCTAAAATTAGTCAAGGTAATGCATATTTTGCTGAAATCCGGAAAAGGCTCTTTATCAATGAAAAGGTTTGCAAAAAATTAAGCTTGTTATACAATGCTTTTATGGTAGCCGATATACAGAAACACTATCAAAAAATCAGGAAAATCCTACTGGTTATACTTGCCTTAAACTGGTTTGTAGCCCTGGCCAAGATTATTTACGGCATAAGCAGCCGTTGTTCAAGTATGACTGCCGACGGTTTCCATTCACTCTCAGACGGGACATCAAATCTCATCGGGCTTCTAGGGATACATTTTGCCTGCCAACCGGTAGATAAAGACCATCCCTACGGGCACAAAAAATATGAGACATTATTCTCCCTGGTAATTTCCGCCATGCTTTTTATTGTGGCATTTAATTTAATTAAACAAGGGTGGGGACGGCTGATTAACCCTGTCCTTCCCCAGGTTGATATAAGCAGCTTTTTAATTATGGCAATTACCCTGGCTGTGAATATCTGGGTAATGCGCTATGAATACAAGAAAGGAAAAGAACTAAAAAGCGATATTCTGGTTTCTGATTCCCTGCATACGCGAGCAGATATCTTTACCTCCTTCTCAGTCATTGCTTCTCTTATAGCTATAAAACTTGGGCTGCCGATAATCGACCCGCTGATAACTATACTTATATCGCTGTTTATCGGCCTTGCTGCTTTTGAAATAGCCAAACAAAGCTCTGACGTCCTCTGCGATACGGCGGTTTTTCTTGATGACCAAAAGATCAGGGATATTGTATTAAACACAAAGGGGGTACGCGCCTGCCATAAAATACGCAGCCGCGGGAGGATTGATGATATCTATATTGACCTGCATGTCCAGGTTAACCCAAATATGCACATAGATAACGCCCACCAGATAAGCGACCAGATTGAAGAAGCAATTAAATCTGCCATACCCGGAATAACTGATGTGGTAGTGCATATGGAGCCGCTGAAAAACAGATGTACGCGATAAAATTACGGAGAATGCCTTTTTCTAAGAGTGGATACTAAAGCAGGGCCTGCAAACAAGAGGCAAAACAGGATAAACAGGTCTCCATATCGGTTATAAATTGTACGCTGATACGGGCCCAGGCAAATCTCTTTACTTCTGTAGCCCTTAATAAAGATACATCTTGCCGATTCATCCTGTACTATTGATGAAATCCTGCCGAATGGATCAATGAACCCTGAAATTCCGGTATTAGCTGAACGGACAAGATATACATGATTTTCAACTGCCCTGAAAACCGAAGCCGCAAAATGCTGATACGGGGCGCTGCCTTCTTTATACCAGGCGTCATTAGTAATGTTCACCAAAAACCTTGCCCCCCTGCTTATAAATTCCCGGGATAATTCCGAGAAAAGATCCTCGAAACAGATGAGCACGGAAAATTTAGCGGGATGCTGAAATACAACATACTCCCTGCCCGGTTGTATATCTCCGATGGGGGCGATAGACTGCAAAAAGGGGAAAACGTCTTTAAACGGCACAAACTCGCCGAATGGAACCAGGTGTAATTTATTATATATTTTTTCCGGCTGACCTGAATTATCAATAAACAAGGCGCTGTTAAAATATTCCTTGCCAAAGCGCGAAACCGCTCCCACCAATAAGTTAGTATTTAATTTTGCGGCTAAAGAAAAAATCTGCCTAAATTGCGTATCCCCAGAATCGTCTCCCCAAAGAACCGGCACAGATGCCTCCGGCCAAATAATCAAACCAGGCGCGTCTAAAGAAGCGCGCTCAGTCAATTCAATATAGCCTTTAAGTATGCCCTCTGCCGAACGCTTATCCCATTTTAAATCCTGAGGGATATTCCCCTGGACTACAGATACCTTAACTCTCTCATCGCCAGCGCAAGCTGCAGGTTTATAGCTCAACCTGTAAAAACCGTATCCTAAAGATAAAAATAACACACAAAGGCAAACTAAAATAATTTGTATTTTTGGCCGCCTGCGCAGGGCTAAATAAGCCCCACTATTCACCAGCACCACAAGAAATGAAACCCCCCAGCATCCGGTTATATCAGCGATCTGGATAACCGGCAGATTTCTGTATTGAGAAAACCCGGCTAACGCCCAAGGGAAGCCGGTAAATAAATAACTCCGCAGGTATTCTAATAATACCCAGCTGCTGGGGATGAAAAACAGCAAAATTACCGGTGAAAACCGGCCTGATAAATGTATTAGGCAGGCAAAGGCCCCGGAGAAGACAGTCAGGTATAAAATTAAAACTATCTGGCCTAGAAGGGTAACATGAATGAGCCAATATATGCTCAAGCTCCAGAAAATAACCCCCCACAGATAAGCGATTAAAAATGACTGCAATAAAGATTTCTTCTCCAGCGAAATAAAAAGCGGGATAAAGGCGCACCAGGCCAGTAACCAAAGATTAAAACTGGAAAAAGAAAGCGAGAATAAAATAGCGGATAGAATGGGCAGGATCAACTGACTCATTTTGAACAACACTTTTTGTAATTCTTGCCTGAACCGCAAGGACAAGGGTCATTGCGGCCCACCTTAGGCTGATGAGACTGTACAGGCTTAGGACCACCCGAACGTTCAATTAGGGCAGGCCCTGTTTGCGTGGCATCACCGCTATCAGAAGGCGCCTGGAACTTAACAGACTCCGGATGAGAAAGCTCTTTGGGTAAAGAGCTGAAAACACCCTGAAACCTGTCCGGCTTAGCAGGTTGCACCTTAAAAATAACTTCCACCGCCTCTTCTTCAATAGCGCTTACCATTTGAGCGAACATTTCAAAGGCTTCACGTTTATATTCAATTAAAGGATCCCGCTGCCCATAGGCGCGCAGGCCTATTCCTTCGCGCAGGCTGTCCATCGCGTAAAGATGATCTTTCCATTTGCTATCTATAATTTGCAAAAAGACCATGCCCTCTAAATTACGCATCAACTCGGGAGTAATTGTTTTTTCTTTCAGCTCATAAGCCTCAAGCAGATGCGCGTAAAGTTTATCCTTGATCTCCTGATCCCCCAAATCATTAAATTCTTGCGCGTTAAACTCCAGGCCGAACTTCAAAGCCATGGAATTAGTCAACCCCGGAATATCAACTTCGGATGAATTTTGCTGCCTGTATACCTGCAGGTATTCCTCGGTAAGCTTATTTATAATTTCTATAATATTATCTTTCAGGGAAAAACCCTCCAGGATCTGCCTGCGCTGGCCGTAAATAATCTCCCTCTGCTTATTCATAACATTATCATATTCTAAAAGCTGCTTTCTGATCTCAAAGTTATGCTGCTCAACCCTGCGCTGGGCAATTTCAATAGAACCGCTGACCCAAGGATGTTCAATAACCTGGCCCTCTTCCAATCCTAATTTATCCATCAACCCGATAATCCTGTCTGAGCCGAACAGGCGCATCAGGTCATCTTTCAGCGACACATAAAAACGAGAAGACCCCGGATCACCCTGGCGGCCGCTTCTTCCGCGCAGCTGGTTATCAATACGCATGGCCTCATGCCGCTCTGTGCCCAACACATGCAACCCTCCCAGATCAACCACCTTTTTATGCTCTGTCGCAGCATTTGACTTATAGCGCTCTAAAATAGCCTTATATTCACTAAAGTAATTTGCGTCTTCGGGGTTCAATTTTTGTTTAGCCACATTCCTGGCCATAAATTCGGGGTTTCCTCCCAGGAGGATATCAGTGCCGCGGCCGGCCATATTGGTGGCAATAGTCACCCCTTTATACCTGCCTGCCTGGGAGATAATCTCAGCCTCAAGCTCATGGTATTTGGCATTTAACACCTGATGGGGTATCCCGCGCATTTTTAGCATTTCAGAAAGTTTTTCAGATTTATCAATGGTGATTGTACCGACCAAAACAGGCTTACCCGCATTATACAATTCGGCAATCTCTTCAACTACTGCGGCAAACTTTTCCTTTTCGGTCTTATAAATACGGTCGGGGTAATTCTTACGCACCAGCGGCTGGTTCGTCGGCAGGACGACCACATCCAACTGATAGATATTCTTGAATTCAGTGGCTTCGGTAAAAGCAGTGCCGGTCATCCCGGCAAGTTTTTCATACATACGGAAATAATTCTGGAAGGTTACCGTGGCCAAAGTCTGGTTTTCCCGCTCAATCTTTAATCCTTCCTTGGATTCAACTGCCTGGTGCAAACCGTCTGACCAGCGCCTTCCCGGCATAAGCCTGCCGGTAAATTCATCAACAATAATTACCTGCCCATCTTTAACCACATAATCCACATCCCGCTGGAAAAACTCCTTTGCCCGTAAAGCCTGAATAGTATGATGCCGGTATTCAATCGTCTCCAGTGTATGCAGAGTATCAATACCCCAAAGCTTAGCGGCTTTAACTTCCCCGTCTTCAGTAAGGGCGACGGTCTGGGCTTTTTCATCCGCGATATAATCAAAACCCTGGCCTAAATCAACTCCTTTATATTTTGCGTCAATCTCATCTTTCTCCGTAACCCTGCGGCCGCTTAAGCCTTCAACTATTTTATTAGCGGTATAGTACTTCTCAGTAGACTCTTCCGCCGGCCCCGAGATAATCAGCGGAGTACGCGCCTCATCAACCAATATTGAATCAACCTCATCCACAATAGCGTAATAAAAAGGCCTCTGCACCAGCTCCCCGATGGAATATTTCATATTATCACGCAGGTAATCAAAACCAAATTCGTTGTTTGTACCATAGGTTATATCGCAGGCATAACCGATCTTCCTTTCTTCATCGGACATATCATGCTGTATGGTACCCACGGACAAACCTAAAAATTCAAAAATCGGCCCCATCCATTCACGGTCGCGCCGGGCAAGATAATCATTGACCGTGACAATATGCACGCCTTTACCTAATAAAGCGTTTAAATAAGCCGGCAATGTGGCGACTAAAGTCTTTCCCTCTCCGGTAGACATCTCGGCGATCCGGCCTTCATGCAGGATAATCCCTCCGGCGATCTGCACATCAAAGTGCCTTAAGCCTATAGTCCGCTTTGAGGCCTCCCTGACCACGGCAAAGGCTTCGGGCAATATATCATCAAATATCCTATTCCGGCTTAATTTAAGTTTTTCCTTTAATTTCTCTTTTTCTTCAGGCATGGCCACTGAAAGCATAGCCTGTTGTAAATCCGCTAATTCCCGCGCGAGCTGCTCAGACTTATCCTTTAAATGGGTTTTAAACTCATCCGTCTTAGCCCGAAGCTGTTCGTCGCTAAACTGGCTTATCCTGGCTTCAAAAGAATTCACCAGGTTGACCAGCTTAGCCAATTCAACCATTTTATTCATTGAGGGGCTGGGCATCTCGGGATGCAGGGTAATTTTTACTCCCGGGAACCTTTTCCTGATAGTGGCCTGTTTATTCTTAAGAATAATTTTTCCGATTAATCCAAACATTTTTATCCCTGCTTGCTGGCGTTCAGCTTAAGAAAGGCCTCAATAAATTCATCCAGGCCTCCGTCTAAAACTTTCCCGCTGTCTCCGGTTTCAAATTCCGTGCGGTGGTCCTTAACTAAATTGTACGGATGTAAAACATACGAACGAATCTGGCTTCCCCATTCAATCTTCTTTTTATCCGAATCCTGCTGCTTTAACGCCGCCTCTTTTCTCTCCTGTTCGGCCTCATAAATACGGGCCTTCAATATCTTTAAAGCGGTCTGCTTATTCTGATGCTGCGAACGCTCATTCTGGCACTGAGCAACAATACCGGTAGGAATATGGGTAATCCTTACCGCTGAATCCGTGGTGTTAACACTCTGGCCTCCGGCGCCCTTAGCCCGGTAAACATCCACGCGCAAGTCTTTATCCTCCAATTTTATATCCAGCTCTTCTTCTATCTCAGGAATTACATCCACCGAAGCAAAAGATGTATGCCTGCGTTTATTGGCATCAAAAGGAGAGATGCGCACCAACCTGTGCACTCCGCGTTCCGCCTTCAAATAACCATAAACATAATCCCCTTCAATTAAAACAGTAACGTTTTTAATACCCGCCTCTTCCCCGTCAAGCAGGTCAATTGTCTTAACACTGTATCCATGGCTTTCTGCAAAACGGCTGTACATTCTAAAGAGCATACCTGCCCAATCACAGGATTCTGTGCCTCCGGCTCCGGAATTTATACTTAAGATAGCACTGTTTTTATCCAGCGACCCTCCCAGAAGCACCTGAAACTCCAATTTATCTATTGCCGCCGAAAGGGTTTCGGCATTGCGCGTTAAATCCAGCAATAAAGCATTATCGTCCTCTTTAAGCAAGGGCATAATCTCTTCAAGTTCCTGGTATTTTTTAAAAGCTATATCCCAAGGCTCAACTATTGCTTTGAGGATTTTTAATTCTTTAACAATTTTTCTGGGGCGGTCCGTATTATCCCAGAAATCTGCGGCGGACATTTGGCCGGACAAAACATCTATCTTCTGCTTTTTATTTATAACGTCAAAGATAACCTCTTAGATTTTCAAGCTTCAGGCCAAGGTTATCCAATTTAGTTTTTATTTCTTCAAGCATAACTATCTCCTTTTATCTTTTTATCCCCCTGAAAGCCAGCATAAATTCATCGCGGCTATCCGCGGCAGAGGCGGCATCCTCCTCGCTAATCTTTCCCTCCTGAACCAGTTTAACCAGGGATTGGTTAAATGACTGCATTCCGAATATCGCGCCATCATCAATGAACTGGGGAATTTCCCAGATTTTTCCTTCACGGATTAAGCGGCTGATAGTAGGAGTCAACAGCATAATCTCATAGGCGGGAATACGGCCTGAGCCATCTTTAGCAGGCACCAGGCGTAAAGAGATTACGCCTTTCAATAAAGTAGCCAGCTGATTCCTGGCCTCCTGGTGCTGATGCGGCGGATAAAGATTAATTAATCTTTCTACGCTCTGGGCGGCATTAATAGTATGCAGAGTGCTTAAAACCAGTACCCCGGTTTCCGCGGCGGTCATCGCGCTGGAAACAGTTTCGTAATCACGGATATTTCCGATAAACATTACATCCGGGCTCTGTAAAGTAAAAGAACGCAAGGCAACCGCGTAAGAAGAAACATCAATACCCAGCTCCCGCTGGTTGATAATTGATTGCTTATCTTCAAAGGTGAATTCAATCGGCTCCTCGGCGGTCAAGATATGCTTCTTGGAGCTGCTATTAATATATTCTAGCATACTGGCGATGGTCGTGGATTTTCCGCTGCCCATACTTCCGGTTAAAAGCACCAGGCCGCGGGTTTCCAGCGATAATTTCTTTAATATTTCAACGGGCAGGTTTAATTCCTCAAATGTAGATATATGGTTACGCACATTCCTGATAACGATGGACGGCCAGTTCCTCTGCATAAATATACTTACCCGGAAACGGCGGCCGAATTCTTCCAGGTAAACGGCAAAATCCACGTCCATATTATTCCTGAAAATATCCAGTTGTTTAAAATTGGCCAGCTGCTGGGTAGCAAGCATGACATCCTCTACGCTTAAGATGTGGTCGCCCATATGCACAATCTTGCCGTCAACCCGCAGGCGCGGCGATCCCCCTGCCCGGTAAAATAAGTCCGAACCGCCCCTGGCTACCATTTCCTGCATTAATTTCTTGATATCCATTTTCCCTCCAGAAATAAATCTTGAATATTAATTATAACACCTTATTGCCTTTTAATGTAGGATTAAATTCCATGTACCTTGCCAACATTAGCCGGCTTTGGGCATCTAAAGCCGGGAAAGAACCAAGAACCAGTATAATAAAAGGCACGAAAAACCATTCCAGGACTAAAAGCACATTTTTAAACCAACTTACCCCTTTAGGCCGCGGCGGCAAAATTGTCCAGCTTAAAAATATCCAGGTCAAACTGGTCAGTAAAGTAAACTGGAATAATAACCCTGTAATCTTCGGGAGATTATACGCAATAGCCATCTGGCTGAATAACCTTCCTCCAAAAAATATTGGCAGAGGCCCGATAACTACCAGGATAACCGCCCAGATTGCCCAGCTGACATGGCTTTCCAATAAATGGAATAATCTTCTTAATTTCCTCAGCAAGGGGATCTTTTCATTTTCCATAAACCCGATTGCTACAAAAGGAAAGTTCTCCACGCCCCAGGCCCATCTTCTTTTCTGCTTATACTGCACAACCATAGTCCGCCAAATATTACTTGAATAAGCCACATCCATGGAAACTGTAATATATAGGGGCACAACGCGGTAATCTCCGTTATAATGCAGGAAGCCCTTCCAGTAAATTACCGAATCGTCGGAGATCATATTAGTCGGCCAATAATCCACCTCAACCAGGGTTTTAAAACTCATGCTATGGCTGGAGAATGTAACAAATTTCTCAAGCCGCATACTTTCAATCATCTGGCAGAATGAACTGCTGATTTCAACCAGCCTGGCAAAAGACGGTGCCTGCCAAATATTATTATTATATACCGGCATCGGCTGGTAGCTTGCCTGGTGCGGCTTATCCGAAGTTAAAAAGTAATAGCTCAAGCAGCCGAAATATTCCGGCTCAACGCAGGTATCCGCGTCAAAACAAGAGACTATTACATGCTCACAGCCAATACCCCGGGCATCAATAAGTTTTTTCGCAGCTTTAGCTGCCCAGGTAGCATTAGCTCCTTTAGTCCGGCTTTCGCCCGGCAGCATATCAGGATGAAAAGTAGACAAATAGGCCCCGAATTTACCGCTAAACTCCTTCTCTAAAGCCAAGGCATTATCATGCGCCTGCGCACCTCTTTCCTCAAAAGCCATAACCACAATGAATTTCTCCCTGGGATAATGGCTGGAGCCCAAAGCCGCCAGAGACGGCCGCAAAACTTCCAAACCTTCGTTATAAACCGGGAATATAACCAGTTGGAATAAATCCGGCCATCCTTTCTCCGGCGCCAGACTCAGACAGCGCTTTAACCAATCTTCTCCTTTTTGGCAGGAGATTTGATGGTGGGCCATAATCAAAAGCGTGGTTAAATAAACTGTGCGGATGATCCAATAAAAATCAAAAGTAATGATAATAACAGCGCTGGCTACCGGGTATTTAATTGACAACATAATCAACGCAATGATTATACCCCAGGATAAGCCTCCGGGAATAATTTCAAAAACTCGTTTTAAGAACCTGCTTTTACTCATTTGCTTTTTTCATCAACCTTTCCAAGAAATAAAACTCAGGGCTTAACTCCAATTTATACAGGTTGTTATAGTTTGAGCCGTCTGAGCTTTTCCGGTTATCGCTAAAATAAAGCACCTGGCGCTTGTTATCATAAAAAGCCTCCGTAGCCTCCTTATTCAATTCTATCAAATTTACCGCCCTGGCCTGAGCCCTGGATTCAATTACCGCAACGTGTTTATCAGTCAAAACTATCAAATGGTAACTGTCCGAATGCCAGAATACTTTAATTATTCTCTCTCGCGGGTAATCCAGCGATACAAAAGAATCTGAATACATATAATCATCCCGGTTATCAAGAAAGATTACACTAATCTGATTGGGGCTGAAAATAAACATTTTGCCTTTGTCCGGAGAAACATCCCACCCGCGAACCTGTCCGAATTTATCAGGAATACTGGCAATATCCTCAAAATTGCTTCCGTCTAAATTTGACCTGTAAACAATCTTATTCTCCTGGTCTAAATAATAAATCGCTCCATTATCAATATCCGCGCGGAAAGAAGAAAATCCCCCCTGGTTCAACTGTTCCAGGTCGGGCCGCAAAGGAAAAAGAATTACCTTATCAATCCTGCTGACTTTACCGGCCTCTACATCCACCTCAGACTTCCAGGGATAATATTTTGCCAGGCTTAAATTGATCTTATAAACACCGGGGAGAAGCTCCTGTATGCTTGCCGGGCTCTTCTCTGGAATAAGCCTGCCGTTAAGATATATATTTGCGCCTTCCGGCTGGGTCTTGATATAAATTAACCCAGTCTTGACAAACTTCAAGGAGCGCGTGTTAAATTTATAACCTAAGGCAAATGACAGGATAAAAGGAAGACCGCCAAAAAATAAAACAAGGCTTAAGCAAAACAAGAAACTCCTGGCCCTTTGAAAAGCGGAGTCCGTAAAAGAACAAAGCCCTTTAATCTTATAATTTTTCTTTAACCAGCTAAACATTCTGCTATCTCTTTTTCCAGCCTCAATAAAAGCCTCTTTTGTTTTAGACCAAGGGCATACCCGCCTAGCTTATTATCACTTCTTATAACGCGATGGCAAGGGATAATTAAGGGATAGGGGTTGCGCTTTAAAGCCTGTCCAACCGCTCGGACAGCAGCCGGGCTGCCTGCTTTTTTAGCTACCCATTTATAGCTGCGCACCTGGCCCAATGGAATGTTTAAAACCGCTTTATAAACTTTTGCCTCAAATAACGTCATCTTCTGATCAACTCTTTTCTGCGCAGCAACAGGTGGTAGCTTACAGCAAACCTATGCGCTTCATCACGCACCCTGCGGATTAGGTTTAAAGCCGGGGTATCATCAGCAAAATTTAATCCACACTCTTTATTGTTGCTATAGACAAGCTCTTCCTTTTTAGCGATACTAACCAGGGGAAGGTCAAGGCCCAATTCTTTAACCTGCCTGAAGGCAGCCAAAAGATGCCCCTTACCTCCGTCAATAAGCAATAGATCCGGCAAGGCGGAATTTTCCTTAATCAGCCGGCTGTAGCGCCGGCGGACAACTTCAGCAAGCATTTTGTAATCATCAATCCCCGTACAATCTTTAATTCGAAAACGGCGGTAATTATTTTTATCCGGGTTACCGCGGTAAAAACTCACCATTGAACCCACCGCCTGTTTACCGGAAATATTTGATATATCAAACCCCTCAATCCTTTCTGGAAGTTTCCTTAAACCCAGCTTATTTTTTAAATCTTCCAGCTCGCCCTTACGGTTAACCCCGCTTAAGCCCGCAGACAGTTCAGCTAAAGTAGAAATCTGGTCGCGCGCCTCTGCCGCTGCCTCAAAATCCCTGGCCCGGGATTTATTTTGCATCAAATGGCGCAGTCTGTTAATCAACAAGTCGGCCTTCCCCTCTAAAATTAAGATAATATCCTCAATGCGCAAATTATATTCTTTAGGATCAAGCCTGCCAAGGCAAGGCGCAGGGCACAAATTAATCCTTCCATATATACAACTCTTGCCGGGCAATCTACGGCATGAGCGGTAAGCAAAGCTGCGCCGGATAACCTTTAAAGCATTCTTCAAAAGCTTGGCATTAGTATACGGCCCGATGTACCTTCCGGAGGAATCGTCTTTTTTGCGCGTAATACTTATTGCCGGGAAAACTTCGGCGGAAATCTTTACAAACGGGAAACTCTTATCATCGCGTAAGGATATATTATAATGGGGTTTAAATTTATGTATAAGGCCGGCTTCAAGCAACAAAGCCATAGATTCATTAGGGGACAACCTGAACTCAATATCAGCCACCTTGTTCATCAAGGCAAGTGTTTTGCTGTCTAACCCCTTAATGAAATAACTGGACAACCTTTTCCTCAGCGAGCCGGCTTTCCCTACGTAAAGCACTTTTCCCCGCCTATCGCGCATCAAATAAACACCCGGGGAATTCGGGGCGGAAGAAATCTTTTCTTTTAATTCCTGAGGTCGTCCCATAGTGGTTACCTGAGGTTTCTAAAAGTCAACCAATGTATGAGCTCTCTAAGTTCGCTTACACCGAAAAGAAAACAAAACATAATATAAGATAACACCCCGCAAAATAAAGCCCAGCCAAGATTTAACGCCCGGTTTACCAAAAAACAAACAGCTGCCATACACAAAGAAGCAGCCATTATACGCATAAAAGAAAAGAATATTTTTCGTTCCCCGAAACCGCCCAGCTTTTCCTTCAGTATAAAAAATAGAAGCCAAAAAGTAGTTATCCCTGAAATAGATGTAGCTAAAGCCAGGCCGCCTATTTTTAACGGGAACATCAATATTGCATTAAATACAATATTCATAATCAAAGCCAGGAAAGCTATTTTTGTAGGAGTCAGCGTATCCTTGAGGGCAAAAAAACAGGATTGCAGTATCTTTGTCCCGCCATAAGCAAATAACCCGATGCTATAAAAAAACAGGGCATTGCTGGTCAGCAGCCCTGAATTAAAATCAAACCTGCCTCCGCCGAAAAGCGTAGACACCAGAGGATATGCCAGGACCATAAAAATAGCGCTTGTGGGAAGCATAACAAAAAACACCGTGCGCAAACCCCAGGAAAGAGTAGTTTTAATATTTTCCCGGCCCTCTTCTAACGCCTGGGTGGAAAAAGTAGGCAGAATTGCCTGGGCCAGGGCATTGCTAAAAATTCCTATCGGGAACTGGATAAGCCGATAGGCAAAATAAAGCACCGCCACCCCCCCATCGCCGACAATAGCAATCAAAGAACCAAAAATAGAATCAACAAAATTATTTAACTGATAAATACCGGAGCTGGCTATACGGGGAAGCATTAATCTTTTAATCTGCGCCAGCCCGGGATGGTTAAAGTTAAAAAAAAGTTTGGGCTTAAACCCTTTCTTATATAAAACAGGTACCTGCACTGCCAGCTGCAACAAGCCACCCAGCAAAACCCCGCTGGCTAAACCCTTTATGCCTTCTCCGAAGAGTAAAGCGCAGGTAATTATAGAAATATTTAACAGGCAGGGCGCTAATGCCGAAACAGTAAAATTTTTAAGCGAGTTCAATACCGCCGTAGCATAAGCAGCCAGGCCAATAAGCAGGATATAGGGGAAGATAATCCGGTTTAGCCGGATAGTCGCTTCTAATTTCTCCGGAAAAGCAATAAATCCCGGGGCGATTACCCGCACGATTAAAGGAGAAAAAATAATTCCCAGAATGGTTATGGCGCTTAATATAACCAGCAACAGGTTAAGCAGGATATTTGCCAGCTCCCAAAACTCTTCTCTTGAACGTTTAAGGTTATATTCGCTTAAGACCGGGATAACCGCGGCGTTGGAGGCGCCTTCTCCGACAAAATCCCGGAACAAATTAGGTATACGGAAGGCAATAACAAATGCCTGGGCATAGAGGTAAACTCCGAAAAGCCTGGCAATAACCACATCCCTTATAAAACCCAGGATGCGCGAAAGCAAGGTAGCTATGCTGATGACTCCTGCCGAGCGGGCAACTGCCTGATTCTGGCTGCCTAAGGAATATTTGCTTGTTGACATAAGTAATTAATTATGCTTTAATATTAAAAATTAATAAATTAACTAATGCCCTTCCGGGCTAACACCCGGCCTTAGTGGAATGGCCGGTGTACCCTTCCGGGTAAGGAGAATATATGCCAAGGCGTAAAACATCATTAAAAAGCAACCGCGTAAATAAAAGAAAGCATGCCCGCAATATTAAAGTCAAAGTTCAGCTTAAAAAGGCAATAAAGAAGTTCCAGGAATTACTTGCCAAAAAGGAAACCGCTGAAGCTAAAACATTCATCAGCAAAGTCTTTTCTCAGCTGGATAAGGCGGCAAAGAAAAATATAATCCATCCGGCAACATCCAACCGCAGAAAATCACGTTTAATGCTGCGTCTGGGAAAATCCGCATAAACCAACAACTAATTTTTCCAAAGCAAAGGCAGGCTTTAGCCTGCCTGTTTTTATCTCCACATCGCATCCGAGAAGAAGCTTAAGCTTGCGCCTGGCTTCTGAGCCCTGGATACCTTGTTTTTCCCAGGCATAACGCAACCCTCCCAGTATACGCTCAGGGGCCTCTCCATTCCTTAAAAGTTGATTTAATATCCGCAGGGCAAAATCGGGATTTTTAAGCTCAATCTGCCGGCTTAAAACAAATGTATCCGGATTAACCGCCTCCTTAAAACGGATAACCTTGGCAGAACGGGATACGCCTTTAATAAAATCATCCTGGTAATCATAATGTTCAAATATCAAGACTAAAACCAGCTGTTTATTAGGTTTTAAGGCATACGCCATAAGAAAAGTGCGGCATGCCTCATTTAAGCAGCCCGCGTCCTTAATTACAATAATCCTTCTGGCGCTTTTTAACGGCATAGCCAGAAACCTCTCCTGGATATCTTTTAAGGATATTTCTTTAGCGTATAATGTATCAAGGTTAAAATCCTGGATTTCTTTTGGAAGGAATTCCTGCTTTATTTTGCTGAGCTGGATTTCTCTGGCTTGGACATCCTGGCCGATAAGTAAATAAACCATATCACCATTGTTCAACTGTGTGCTCTACAATCCGACGAGCAAGATCTTCAATCGCCCTATTTACAGCTGTTCCCTCGGGGACTTTGATATTGGTGTTATTGGCATCCGACTGAGTAAAATACGAATAGTTACCATTAAAATTCTTCTCTTCCCACATAAGCTTATTTTCTTTTTGATCCCAAAGAACCAAATTTACATAAATATTAATGCGGTATTCGGTAACATCATCGCTACCGGCGGTATAACTTAAGGGGTCCTTGCGATATTCAACTAGCTCACCCTTGAGTATCAGGTCTGCCTGGCCCTCTTTTACCGGCTTAAGATTACCATCAAATAGGTAGCGGTTAATCACCTTTTTAGTAATCTCTGTTTCCAACATTGGCCGGTAGATACGGTATTTGTTGGCGGAATAGGATTCCTGGGTTACATCCACTTTATTTAAAAACGGGGCTATGTAAATTGTGCTGTATTTTCCATAAAGCATAGAACGGGTAGTATACCCGCAACCGGAAAAAACAGCAGGTAGCAGGAAGCATATAGCAGACAGGAAGAGAAAAAAACTGATTTTATTATTTTTCATTTTTGTGCTCCATTATCTGTAACCTGGCTGCAGCCTGAGCAGCCCAGGGGCTATCTGAATAGTTGTTAATCAAATCATTGTAATAGATCTTGGCTGAATCAATTGCCTTCTGCTTCTCATAAAACATGGCAATATCATAACTTGCCTGCGCTTCTTTCTCCCTGATTTCGCCGATATTCTTTTCAGCATCCAGAGAAAGCACAGCATCAGGATGTTCTTTCACAAACTCCTCAAATTGCTGCTTTGCTTCCTGTGCCGCTCCCTGGTCATAAGCAGGGCCTTTGGACAAGCTTGCACGGCAAGAAGCAATCTGAAATTTTGCCGCCGACGCCCATTCGCTATCGGGGTAACGCGAGACTACTCTATTAAACTCATCTTCAGCCTCATAATAACGCATCAACCCTTTTAAAACCAGGCCTAATTTATACTGCGCCCGGGGAGCCAGGGGGCCATAAGTAGAATTTTCCACTACCTTACCGAATATTTCAATCGCCGGGTTTTCAACAGGCAGGTCTACGCCGAAGGCCTTTCGTTTTTCTCCCGCCATAAACTTTTCAGCAATTTTATACTCCTTCTCAATAATTTCCTGGATACGCTCGCTAAAAGGATACTTATCAATCACCACCTGGTAAGCCTGGTAAGCTTCATATAATTTACCCTGGGCTTCTTCTACCAAACCAAGGTAATACTGACTTTCCGCGGCCTCAGCAGACTTTGGGTAGGCCTTGAGCAATTTACGAAACTCCCGTTTGGCCTCTTCATATTTATTAATATCAAAAAAGGATTTGGCATAAGCAAACTGCTCCTTAGGATTATCTTTGGGCAGGTTCTTGGGATTAACCCACTTGCCGCTTTTAGGAGTCCAGATCCAATAGGAGTATGCCGGTTGAATGGACAAAAAAGAAATGAGTAATAAACTTAAAATTATACGCCGCATAATAGTATAAGTTATCATAGCCGGCCGGCTTTGTCAAAGGTAAATTGAGCACCCATAACCATTTAGCGAAATCCTGCCGAGTTTTGCGAGGCAGGAGGAACATTTCATAGCTTTGTTTTAAAAATAAAAATACGCTCCCGGGATTTTAATCATCGCGGCATTTATATTTAAAAGTAAGGTAATTAACATAGCCGCAGTTGTACTGAAAGCACCCCCGAGGAAAGGGCAGAAATAACCACATAAAACCAGGCTAAAACCAGATAAGGTAATCAGGGTAGCCAACGGCACAATCAATATGTTAGCCAAAACAGTTACAGGCGTAACAATGCGAAAATTATAAGCGATAATCCCCATTGTCCCAAGCCAGGCGCAAAGGGAAACCAGACAGCTTTCGCTAATAAATCTTAATACTTTGGACTTGCATTTATTCAACCGCAAAAATGATTTAATCTTCGGATAAAGATAGACAATAGCCAAAACACTGGCAAATGATAACTGAAAGCCGACGTCAAAAAGCTGGCGGGGATTAATTATCAGTATAAATAAGGCCGCGCAGGCTAAACAGCCATATACGTCCGCCTCCCTTTTCAAAAGATACCCTGATAAAAAAACTACCCCCATAACTGTAGCCCGAATAACCGGATTGCTTGCTCCTGTGATAAAACAATAAATAAGCAAACAGGCTATTACCAGGATAATCCGCGTTTTACGCCGGATGCGTATGATTTTCAATAAAAGGTTAGTAATAAAAGCGACAATGCCCACATTAAACCCGCTGACTACCAGTATATGCACAGTGCCGGATTTAACCATATAGTCATTTACCAGCCAGGGAATAGTAGTTTTTTGTCCTAAGACCATAGCGGAAAGCACGGCCGACGGTAAATCCGGGAGATACCTCCTGATTATTTGTTCTAATTCAGCCCGCAGCCAGAGCGAAAAGGCAATTAACCTGCTGCCGCTTTTAGCCTCCCGCGGAATAACCTGTAAGCTATTTTCTATATGCATTAACAGAAATATGCCCTGCCTGGAGAGATAATCCCGGTAAGAACGGCTGCTGAATGAAGAGATATATGGCCGGCTAAAAGAGCCTTTCAGGGTTAGAGAATCCCCATAATTTAAATCTTCCGGGAAATCCAGCTTGACTAACACCTTACCGCAGCATAGCCATTTAAAATTATCAGCCTGGAGCTCCTCAGCCCTAAAAATAAAAGACGAGTGTTTGCCCTTTATAACCGGCTGGCTATCAACATACCCGCTTAAGCTATAGCTGCCTTTATTATTATAATGAACAAGATTCCTGATATGGCACCTGGGAAGCGTAAACGCATTCTTCATATTCAGTGCCCCAAAAAGTAAAGCTAACAAAAATACCAAAACAGTAAATATGCGGCTCTGCCTGAAATTTAAGCAGGCTGCCGTAAAAACAACCGCTCCTAAGCCGGCAACCAGCCAGAAGCTAACCCGGATATAATTCACCAGGAGAATACCCAGGCAATAGAATATAGCTGCGGAGACAAATAATCCCTTCATTCTACAAAAAAGATTTCTTTAAGTTTCTCATACCGCTTCTCTCCTATACCCTTAACCTTTTTTAACTCCTCTAAACTGCTGAAATTTCCCTGCTGCTGGCGGTATGCGATAACCCGCTGAGAGGCCTTTAGTGGAAGGCACCTGGTCTTAACCAGCTCCTCTAATGATATTTTATTTAAATTAATCCTGGCTAAACTTACCTGGGGGCAAAATAATTTTTTCGCCCCGCAGTTGAGCTTGACTAAATTATTTAAAGTTATCCCGCAAAACGCGATAATCAGAAGGAAAAGGGCAGCTCTTTTTTCTTCCGGGGTTAAATTAAGCATTTTTAAAGCCTTTCTTCACCAATAGACGCTAAAAAGCTTAAAACCTAACAAAAATTCAAGGATTGGAAGCCTTTTGAAGGCATATTTTGGCGGTTGTATTCCTTGTTTTTATGGTGTATACTTTATTTATGCCTAAAAAGATACTGATTATTGATGATGATTATAATATCGTCAAAAAAAGCAAGGAAGAGCTGCTTAAAGCCGGCTATATAGTAGTAGCCGCTTTTAACGCTAAAGAAGGTATTGAAAAGCTGAAGGAAGAAAAACCTGACTGCATACTTCTGGACCTGGTTTTGCCCGATGAAAGCGGATTCAAGGTTGCTCAGGATATTAAATCCCTGCCTGATTTTGCGGACACCCCGATTATTGCTACTTCCCTAAAACACGAAGAGGTTGATAAACATATCGCTGCCAAAAGCGGAATCACCGTATACGTTGAAAAACCCATAGAATACAAACGCCTGCTTTTCGATATTAAAGACGTCCTCGGCGAATAATATCACGGCTGCCGAGCCTTGTTCTCGCAGCACCGCTTGCTCGCCCCAGCGTGGCTCGCTGCGCTTCGGCAAAATTTTCGCTCCCCCCGCCGTAGGCGGGGGACCATGCCCGCTCAAATTTTGAGATGCTGCTCGAAGCAAGTCTCGACACC
>Ga0172375_10003118_pt1 | contig 25416 bp, 20 predicted proteins | sample LakKiv1m_FD_114537 | JGI IMG/M metagenome (GOLD analysis project Ga0172375, IMG submission 114537) | Freshwater microbial communities from Kabuno Bay, South-Kivu, Congo - kab_092012_11.1m | ecosystem: Environmental > Aquatic > Freshwater > Lake | place: Democratic Republic of the Congo...
GCAAAAGTCTAAAAAAGGGCCCTTCTGTCATTCTGAGCTTGTCGAAGAATTACGGCAAATCAAACAGTTAGAGCACCCTTCGACAGGCTCAGGGTGACAAATTAGGACTTTTGCAAGAGGCTCAATCTTTAAAAGTTTATTGCCCAGTGCTTTTATAGCAACTTCTCTTCCGTTATCTTGAATATAATAGCTGTCAGGATTCTCAATACAATCTAAAATCTCAAAAACCGTTGCCTGTATCTTCCTATTACGATTTTTTGCATGTCTTGTGAGTTTCAATTCCATATATTTTTAATCTTAACAGAAAGCTTTTCCTTTTACACATATATTTTTAGAAAACAATTACCATGCCATCTTGTAACTATTTGAAAATATTTAGTTTATTTAGAGTCTGTTTATAAATTCTCTTTTGATCCAGCCCCATTATCCCCCTCTTTGGAAAAGAGGGGCAGGGGGAGATTTTATGGATAATAAATAAGCATATATCCTTAAAATCCCCATCCATCCCCCTTTGCCAAAGGGGGCGCATGCGGACAAGCTGAATTTATGGGCAGACTCTATTTAAAAAGATGATGAAAAGATGCGAAAATTCTGTTAAGGATTTATGTAATTGGTTACATAGATTTTGAAGTTCTTATTTTTTAAAGAAGATCTGTAGAATTGCGATAAGAGAGGCTAACTGCCCTATCCAGAATAAAAACATCCATTTGATAATATCAGCTCTTGTTTTCTCTATCTTGAGTTCAAGGTCACTTTTAACTTGTTCTATCTTGAGTTCAAGGTCGTTTCGAAACTGTTCTATCTTGAGTTCAAGGTCGTTTCGAAACTGTTCTATTTTAGTATTGAGGTTATTTTCAGCTTTGCCAAGGTCTTCTTTGTTGGCACTTCTCAGTTGTTCAAATTTGATGTTGAGGTTATTTTCAGTCTTGCTAAGGTCCTCTTTGTTGGCACTTCGAAACTGTTCTATCTTAAGTTCAAGGTCACTTTTAACCTGTTCTATTTTGAGTTCAAGGTCGTTTCGAAACTGTTCTATCTTAGTATTGAGGTTATTTTCAGTTTTGCTAAGGTCTTCTTTGTTGGCACTTCTTAGCTGTTCTATTTTAGTATTGAGATTATTTTCAGTTTTGCTAAGGTCTTCTTTGTTGGCACTTCTTAGCTGTTCTATTTTAGTATTGAGATTATTTTCAGTTTTGCTAAGGTCTTCTTTGTTGGCACTTCTCAGTTGTTCAAATTTGATGTTGAGATTATTTTCAGTTTTGCCAAGGTCTTCTTTGTTGGCACTTCTCAGTTGTTCAAATTTGATGTTGAGGTTATTTTCAGTTTTGCCAAGGTCTTCCTTTGTAGCAGCGTGTTTTTCGACAGAGGTTGAAATGTATTCAAGAAGGCCCCTTGATTCCTCATCGCCCAGTTTATACCTTATCTTTTCATATAGTTCGAGTGCCGTTGGCATAGCTCATTAAACCACATTATCCATGAGATGTCAAGGCTCAAACAGGCCTGGAGTTTCCTGAGTTTCCAGGCCATTATATACAATACATAACTGACGCTGTAGTATTAGGACAAATTATAACACAGAAAATCCTATCTGCTCACTTTCAGGACTCCTTCCATCTGTGCAATCTTCTGGGTCAGCCCTGTAAGCTGGCTTTTATCCTTCACCTCAAGAATAAATGTAATGTGGGCCCTTTTGTCCTCAGTTGAACTCGCCTCTAAATGGCTTATGTTCACATTAACCGAGGAAATAAGCGCGCTGAGGCTTGCAAGTATGCCCGGCTTATCAACCGTTTCTATAAGCAGCCTTACAGGCGATGTTACCTCGCCCTCTACTTTCCATTCAACATCAATAAGCCGTGCAGCGTCAACAGCAAAGCTATCAAGGTTCGGGCAGTCTCTCCGGTGAATTGTCACACCTTTCCCTCTTGTAATAAAACCCACGAGGCCGTCACCTGGTATGGGGAAACAACATTTAGCTGTATGATATAAAATATTATCTAAGCCCTTTATGGTTATGCCCCTCTGCTCCTTCCATGGTTTTGTGACCTTTGCAATTGGAACTTCTTCTGCTGGTTTCTCGGGTATCAGCTTGTTGGCAACTTGATGGGCTGATAACTTTCCATACCCGACAAAGGCATAAAGGTCTTCAAGGGATTGGATACTAAAAGATTTTAAAACCTTTTGCATATCTTCTGATTTAAGGACGGATGAGTTAAGATCATGCCGTTTCAGTTCTCTTTCAAGGAGTTCAAGGCCGAGCTCTATACTCCTTTTCCGCTCCTCTGCCTTTATCCACTGTTTTATCCTGCTTTTGGCGCGCTGTGTAACAACAAATTTAAGCCAGTCCCTGCTTGGTCCGTGTGTTGGAGAGGTTATTATCTCAACAGTGTCCCCGCTTCTCATGGTATATTTCAGAGGCACTAGCCTATCATTAATCTTTGCGCCAACACATCTATGTCCTACCTGTGTATGTATGCTATAGGCAAAATCCACTGGCGTTGAACCTATGGGCATTTCTTTTATCTCTCCCTTTGGTGTAAAAACATAAATAACTTCAGGGACAACCTCGCCCTTTACAGCCTCAAGAAAGTCCTTTGCATCGGCAAGCTCTCTCTGGGCCTGTATCAGGTCCCTCAGCCATGAAATATATCTGTTGCTCTTTTCATCTATCTCACCTTTTTCCTTATATCGCCAGTGTGATGCTATACCATGCTCTGCAAGTACATTCATCTCGGGGGTCCTTATCTGAAACTCCACCCTTTCCCCTTTTGGCCCTATAACAGTTGTATGCAGGGACCGATACATGTTTGATTTTGGCACACCTATGTAGTCTTTGAATCTGCCGGGGATGGGTGTCCAGAGGGAATGGATAAGGCCAAGGATCGCATAGCAGTTAGCTTTTGTATCTGTGATTATTCTAAGGCCGAGGACGTCATGAACCTGTTCGAATGTAATCTTCTGTTTCTGCATCTTCTGGTAGATACCGTAGTAATGTTTTATCCTTCCTGATACTGTTCCCGGAACGCCTTCCTCTTTCAGTTTGTTGTTCACTATTCCGGTAACCTCTTTTAAATATCCCTCCTGCTCTTCTCTTCTCTTTGCAACTTTCCTGACAAGTTCATTATAAAGATCGGGCATTATGATTTTAAAACTTAAGTCTTCAAGTTCAGTCTTCAACCACCCGATACCAAGCCTGTTGGCTATGGGCGCATAGATTTCAAGTGTTTCTGATGCGATCCTCTGTTGTTTATTCTCAGGCAGGTGTTGCAATGTACGCATATTATGAAGCCTGTCCGCAAATTTTATCAGTATCACCCTGACATCCTCTGACATAGCCAAAAGCATCTTTCTGAAATTTTCCGCCTGTGCCTCTTCTTTTGTCTTGAACTCTATTCTGGAGAGCTTTGTCAATGCCTCAACGAGAAATGCAACATCTTCGCCAAACAAGTCCTTTATGTCCTTTACTGTTGTATCTGTATCTTCAATTGTGTCATGAAGAAGGCCTGCTGCAATAGTTGCGATATCCATCTTCATATCAGCGAGGATCGATGCAACTGCAACTGGATGTTCTATATAAGGTGAGCCTTCTACCCGTTTCTGGCTGAAATGAGCTTCACTCGAAAATTGATAGGCGCGCTTCAATATTTCAATATCTGCGTCAGGATAATAAGAAAGGACTTTGCTGATCAGGTTATATATGGTTATCGGTTCTACTATCACACTTTATTATACAACTTTATTGGGTCATCAGTCGGCAGTCAACAATCTGGTCAATTACTATAGTCACTGGTCATTGGTCATTAAATTAAACTAATCCCAAACGTTGCATAATTTTTATGCAACTGATGACTAATGACTGCTGACTGTTTTCACAGGCTTGGTCTTAATGCCTTCAGGTTTAGCTGAAGGTATCTGGACCCTTCCCATTCATTTATGGATGGCGTAAATACAGCATCAACTGCAGTTGACCCTGTTGAATTTAGTCTGTCAAAGAATGCAGCCATATCGAACCCTATTGCATCGATAGACTGGTTCTTCTGCCTTAATTTCATCTTAAGGTGATTATTCTTGACTATCTTCGGGTAAAGAACCTCGAGTCTTTTTGCGCCTAGGAGGGGTTCGGAGTTGCCAAATCCAAATGGTTCAAGCATTTCAAGCTCCTTTGTGAGGTTAAAATTTATGTCAGAAAAGTCCACATCTGCATCTATCTCGAGCGAGGGAATAAAATCTTTACCGGTAAGGATCTCCTCTCCAATTTTGTTAATACATTCCTCAAAGGACGCAATATCCATGGTCTCCAGTTCCAACCCTGCAGCTTGCTTATGCCCGCCAAAGCGTACAAGGAATTCCCTGCAACCTGCAAGAGCCTTGCATATATTAAATGAAGGTATGCTTCTTGCTGAACCTCTGGCAATATGCCCTTCTATAGAAATAACAAATGCAGGCCTATAAAAAGCCTCTGCAAGCCTTGAGGCTACAATGCCAATAACACCTTGATGCCATCCCTCTGAGGAAAGCACGATAACCGGGCCCGCACCCTTGCTATTGAGCTTATAAAGAGCTTCCTGATAAACCTCCTCTTCTATCCGCTGCCTCTCCGAATTAAGTTTATCCAGCCATAATGATATATCAATCGCCTCATCCTCAGAATCAGTAAGCAGGAGTTTTACAACATTGTTAGAGTCAGAGACTCTTCCAGCCGCATTGATTCTTGGTATTATCGTGAAAGACAGCAGGCCTGGCTTAAGCATTTTTTTCTCTATGCCCGAAATTTTCTTCAGCGCATTTAGCCCCGGCCTTGTCCCATTCTCTATCAGCTTCACACCTTCCTTTACAATAAGCCTGTTTTCACCTATTAGCGGTACAACATCAGCCATCGTTCCAAGAGCGGCAAGGTCAAGCAAACAGTTTATGGTGTCAGTGCACAGTGTCGGTGTTTGTTGATAGTGTCTGTGTGCTGGCACTGCCCACTGTTCACTGGCACTGCACAATGCCTGCGCAAGCTTAAACGCGATGCCAGCTCCGGAGAGATGGGAGATTGAAGATTGGGAATTAGAGATTTTAGGATTAATAACAGCAACAGCATCAGGAACTAAAAAGTCATTGTCCAGACTTTCACCCGCTCCCTTGCCCTCCCCCCTCGATGGGGAGGAGTAGGGTGGGGGGACTCCTGACTCTCGACTGACGACTGACGACTGACGACTGACGACTGGTTCATGGTGGTCGGTTATAATGATATCAATGCCTTCCTTTTTACACATAGCTGCGGCTTCAAATGATGTAATCCCGCAGTCAACAGTTATTATCAGAGCAGCGCCTATCTGTTTTGCATATTTTACCGATGACAGGTTAAAACCATAGCCATGCTCCATCCTGTTAGGTATAAAATAGTGGCAGTCTATTCCGAGTATTTTTAATGCCTTGAGGACTATTGCAGTAGCTGAAAGACCATCCACATCATAATCACCGTGAACGAGTACCTTCTCGCCCTTTATTGATGCAGCCATTATCCTATCAACTGCTACACTCATGCCTTGTATATCAAATGGGTCGGATATCTGCGAGATGTGAGGGTTAAGGAAATAACTTATCTCTTCTGGTGTCTTTATACCCCTGTTTATGAATATCTGGGCCAGAACTGGAGAAATTGATGCATTTTTTGATAAATACTTTATATATTCTGGATTGGTCCTGTTGACAAGCCAACGCCTATGCATAATCAAGTGAATAGTGCCAGTGAACAGTGTCAGTTACCGACACTGAAAACTGACACTTACACTCAGCTTTATCTTTTTGCAAATGGCCTTTTACCTCCCCATAGCAACACTAACGGGGTTGCAACAAATATGGAAGAGTATGTTCCAACAATAACACCCATTATCATAGCCAATGAGAAGTCATGTAAGACCTCGCCACCAAAGAAAAACAGCGCTATCGATGTGAGGAGGACGGTTGTAGAGGTTATTATTGTCCTTGATAAGACCTCGTTAATACTGCTGTTCATAACTGCCTCGAGGCTTTCCCTCTGCCTCAGCTTCAGGTTTTCCCTTATCCTGTCAAATACAACCACTGTATCTGTAAGTGAATAACCAGCGATCGTGAGAAGGGCGGTGACAAGGATAAGATTTATCTCTTTTCCCAGGATATAAAACAATCCGAGCACGGCGAGGACATCATGAAAAGTCGCAATGGTTGCACCAATGCCAAACTTGAACTGAAATCTGAATGCAACGTATATAAGTATCCCTATAACTGCAAATGCGACCGCCTTTGCTGCATCTGCCCTCAGCCTTCCCCCAACCTTTGGCCCTATAACAGTAGTCGAGTCAACCACATATTTGCTCCCAGGGAATCTCTGACTGAGTATTCTTGTTACATCCTCTGAAACCCGGCCGAGTTCTTGCTCGCTTTTCTTAACCCTTATAAGTATCTTGTTCACGGTTGGCAGGTCCTGGAGGTCAAAGTCCCTTAACCCTTCATTTTCAAGGGCAAGCCTGACATCATGCAGTGCAACAGGTTTTTCAAATTTTAACTGTATGGAAGTTCCTCCTGCAAAATCTATCCCCAGGTTTGCATAACCTGTTGCTATCTGTACTATTGCAATAATACCGATAATAGATAGGATTCCTGAGAAGACAAAGGCTATATATCTCTTGCCGAGGAAATTTATTTTGGGATTTTTAATCAGCTCTATCATTCATTCTCCTCACAAGTCATCGACCTATATGCTCAGCTTTTTAAATTCGCGTTTGCTATTTATGATATCGAAGACTGACTTTGTACCTATAAGCGCTGTAAAAAGATTTATAGCAACGCCGAGGCTCAGTGTCACTGCAAAGCCCTTTATCGGCCCTGTACCAAATTGAAATAACACTGCTGCTGTTATCAACGTTGTAACATGAGAGTCGAAGATTGTCCAGAATGCCTTGTCATACCCTGAATCAACTGCTGCCCGTGGAGTCTTACCTGCCCTCAACTCGTCCCTCATTCTCTCGAACATCAGAACATTCGAGTCAACCGCCATGCCGATAGCGAGTATAACCCCTGCAATGCCAGGCAGGGTAAGTGTCGCATTAAGGGACGCCATAGCGCCGAGAAGGAGTATTATGTTTAAAAGCAGCGCAAAATCAGCAATCAGACCCGAAAACTTGTAGTAGAATATCATGAATACTATAACCGCAATCGTGCCGATTATGCCTGCCATCCTACCAGCCTCTATAGAGTCCCTGCCGAGGGAGGGACCGACTGTAACATTCTGGAGCATCTTCAAGGGCGCAGGAAGTGCGCCAGCCCTTAATACAATACTAAGATCCTTCGCCTCCTCCATTGAGAAGTTCCCGGTTATCTGAGCATTCCCTCCTGATATCTTTTCCTGTATAACAGGGGCTGAATAAACAGTATTGTCAAGGATTATCGCAAGCCTCTTTTTAACATTTGCCCCTGTAACCTCTTCAAAAAGCTTTGCCCCTGTAGCGTTGAATGATAATGAGACATAGGGCTCACTAAACCTCGAGTCAATATTCACCTTTGCCTCACTCAGAATATCTCCTGTAAGAGCCGCCTGTTTCTTCAAAAGGATGGGCAGCTTTCTAACCTCACCTGTCTCTCTGTTAATCTTTTTCTCGAAAAGTAGTTCATCCCCTTCAGGGATTTTTTCAGCAAACTGTTTTAAAAGATCCTCTTCCTCGCCCGGTAATATTGATGGGGGAATTTCTGCTGCTACCTTAGCCTCATCGTCCACAAGTTTAAATTCAAGCTGGGCAGTCTTTCCGATCAGGTCAATAGCACGCTTTGGATCTTTGACCCCTGGAAGCTGGACAACAATCTCGTTTTCTGCCTGTCGCACGATAGACGGCTCTGCAACACCAAACTGGTCAATCCTGTTACGGATCGTTTCGAGCGCCTGATCGGTAGCATTATCTTTTATTCTGCGCGCCTCTTTGTCAGAAATTTTGTAAACAAGCCTTTCCTCAGTCTCGACATGTGAAAGGACTGGAAAGTTTTCGTTAACTGCCTTTCGTATCTCAGGGGTTGATGGGCTTACTGTAATATTAAGCCCGCTTCTGTTAACTTCAGCCATAAGTTTTCTCTTTGAAAGCATCTCTTTTAATGTTGCCACAAGTCTTTCAGTCTGTATCTCAACAGCCTTATCTCCTTCAACCTCAAATACCAGGTGCAGTCCACCCTGGAGGTCAAGCCCGAGCACAATTCCCTTATTAGGCATACTTTTTCCCCACCATTCGGGCAAATGCCTGAATACAGGGGTATTGGGCAAGAAAAAGACGACAGCGAGAACAAGTGTCACACTTATAAGGATTACCTTCCAGAGAACCTTTTTTTTCATTACTCCCCCAAATACCTTAAAATCTTAAACCCGAAATTCAAAACAAAATGAACCTCCCCGCCGCAGAGACGGCGGGGTATCTTTAGGTAAAGTTTATTAATTTTAAAAATCCCCCCTTGCCCCCCTTTTCCAAAGTGGGGTATTAAAAAGACATAATAACTGTGCCGAAATCATCTTAGTAATCTCCCCTTACCCCTCTTTACAAAAGAGGGGATTTGACTATTCAATTTTGTAAAGGTTTCTCAGATTTAACTCCCCCTTTTCTAAAGGGGGATGCAGGGGGATTACTAATTTTTAATACTAGCAATTCAGTCTTCGTCTGAAGTTGCTCTGAGTGCTGCGACATATGCCTTGCCAAATTTTACCTTCACATTTTCACTAATCTTGACTGTAATAGTATTAGCACTAACAGCCTCTATAACACCATAAATGCCTCCTGAAGTGACAATCTTATCTCCTTTCTTGAGACTCTCTATCATAGTTTTGTGTTCTTTTGCTTTTTTCTGCTGCGGCCTTATGAGCAAGAAATAAAAGATGACAAATATAAGAACAAGGGGAATAAGGCTGCCTATCATACCTCCCGGACCCTGCCCTGCGCCTCCTTGCGGGCTTGTACCCATTGCATAAGCAATACCCAATATATTATCTATAAACATCTAATAACACCTCCAGAATTTTTTAGATAATATACCTGCTTTGCATATCTTTTATCAACCCATTTTCAGCATAGAGCATAGAGCTAAGAACATGTAGAAATTATATTTTCCTTTGATTCTCAGCTCTATGCTATTACTAAGAAGTTCATAAGTAATGCACATGTGTTATACTTTCTACCATACACCAGGCAAAGGGGCTTGAGTGGAATACTGTTTTTGTTATAGGCCTAAATATGGCAGGTTTCCATTTTGATATATTTGATATAAATGACATACATTGAGGCTATAAAGGACGGGTTCGGACTGGTTCACAGAAACTGGCAGCTTGTGCCTATTCAAATCGGCATGGTGTTTGTGAGCAGCATCGGATTTTTCATTGTAGTAGGCATACCACTTGCAGTAGCATTTATAATATTCGGCATTGACCTTACAGGGCTTACAAATGTAGCGGATATCTTAAGGATACTTAAAGAACCTTTCGATCTTGTATCAAGATACCTTGGGCTTTTCCTCTTAGTTATAGCGAGTTTTTTGTTATACATTATCATGGTAGCAATTCTTGGTATTTATGTATTTGGAGGTTCTATTGGTGTTATTGGAAGAGCGATCAAAGACAGGCATTTAAAATTCAGCATGCACACATTCTTTGATGAGGCAAAAAGACTTTTTCTACGTGTGCTTGGTTTCACTGCTGCAATAGGCCTTATAGTGATTGCTGCCGCCTTTGTCCTCGGCATTTTAGGAGGAGGGGTGAAATCTTTAGTATCATTTGCACAGAGTCAGGATTCGACACTTTCACTTTTCTTAGGCGCCTTTTTTTCTTTAATTTTGATAATAATTTTATCCGTCTTTATCCTCGGGATTCTCTCAGTAACACTCTACGGAGTTGCTTCACTCTTCTTTAAAAACACGGGATCCTTAAAATCCCTCTGGGAGGCAATGCATTATTTAGCTAGGCATCCGAGCGCATTCTGGCTTTATACCATCCTTTGGGGAGGATATGTACTTATAAGCTTCCTCCTGATACTTCTCAGCCATTCTTTCATTTTTATCCCGGTAGTAGGCCCAATCTTTTCTTTCCCTTATCAGCTATTTTCTTATATTTTTCAGACCTACCTTGGTCTCGCGGTTATTGCTGCTGTTTTTTCTTATTATTACTCAACAGAAATCCCCAGCGAGCCTGCTGAAAGTCCCGCACCTCAAGCCACTGAAAAAGATGAGACTATGTAGCGTGCCGAAACGGCAAACTTTGAAATTCCAGTGACACACAAGGCTTGGTGGCGGTGCAGGGATTTGAACCCCGGACACTGCGGATATGAGCCGCATGCTCTAACCACCTGAGCTACACCGCCGTTAAAGACCAGTAATCAATTAATAGTGAATAGCAGAAAGTCAAAAAATTAAAAACAAATAAAAAAATAGACATAAAATTATAACAGAAGAAGTACTTTTAGTGAAAGAGTTCAAACCTCCGGCCTCTTATATTAATAAGCACTCCTACGGACAGAAAATTTGACAGGAGCGCAGTGCCTCCATAGCTCATAAATGGCAAAGGTATTCCAACGACCGGCATTAAACCTAATGTCATCCCGACATTAATAGTGAAATATATTAAAAACATGTATGTTATTCCAAGCGCAAGCAGTCTTCCAAAGTCATCTTTTGCCTTCTTCGCGGTATCAAGCCCTCTCAGTATTAAGACAAGATAAAAAAGTAAAAGCAGCAAACTACCAAGGAATCCCCACTCTTCGGCAAAGACTGCAAATATAAAGTCCGTATGTTTTTCAGGGAGAAACCTGAAAGGTCCCTGAGTTCCGTGCATATAACCCTTACCAAGGAACTCACCTGATCCCACTGTAATCTTTGACTGGTTTAAGTGATATCCTATCCCTGTCGGGTCTGTTCCCGGTTCTACAAATGCAACAATCCTGCTTTTCTGATAGTCTTTCAGACCTCCCCAGAATATATTTCCGAGGAAAGGCATGGATATCAAGCTTATAATAATTAATAGTATTGCAACCTTTTTATGTAGTCCCTTTGTGAGTATTAAAGATATGAAGATCGCCATGATTATTAATGATGTTCCGAGGTCTGGCTGTTTAAGCAGGAATATAAACGGCAGGAACGTGATTGAAAAGAATACCCGAAAAAGTGAAGTTGTGCTGATAGGGTTTTTCATTGTGCTTAAATGTTGTGAGAGCATTATTATATAAATAAGCTTGAAAAATTCCGATGGCTGAAATGAGATAGGGCCGAGACTTAACCATCTTTGTGCTCCCATGCCTGTTTTCCCGAAAACAAATACAGTTATCAAAAGAATGATACCTATAATATAAATGGGAACTGAAAATCTGCTAAGCCATACATAGTCAAAGCTGGTAATCAAAAACAATGCGATGATTCCAAGTATAAGCCAGGTGGTTTGTTTTATATAGAACCTTGGATGCTCTCCAGCTACAAGCGGACGAGTAGCGCTATATATTGTCATAATTCCTATAAGGACTATTAATATGACAGTTAAAAGAGTTATCCAATCAAAATTTTTAATAAATCTACGATCTAGGTTCAACATTATTTATGCAGATTCAAAACTAAAAAATGTGGCAGCATCAATTTATGGTGGGCATTTGCTGCATACGGATGTGAAAAGAGAAGTAGACAAATACCTGTCTCCCCTATCTGGGAAGATAACGACAATAACACCTTCTTTAAGTTCACTGGATTTCCTCAGAGCTATGTGCATCGCAGCGCCACTCGACATCCCTACAAATATTCCTTCCTTTACTGCCAGCATTCTTGTCGTATTAAATGCCTCCTCATCGTTTACGATATAACGTTCATCGAGCTTTTGAGGGTCGAATATCTTTGGAGCTATGCACTCCGACATATTCTTAAGCCCCTGTATCCTGTGGCCTACAACAGGCTCAACCCCTATAACCTTTATTTTTTCGTTAAACTCCTTGAGTCTTTTCCCTGTACCCATTAGCGTACCTGTAGTCCCCATGCCAGCTACAAAGTGGGTTATGTGCCCATCTGTCTGTTCGATTATTTCTTTACCTGTGGTCTCATAGTGCGCTAAGATGTTGGCCGCATTGTCAAACTGGTTTGGCATGAAGTACTTTTCCGGGTTCGCAGAGAGTATCCTTTGTGCTAATCTTATTGCGCCGTCTGTACCTTCATCTGACGGGCTCAATATAATTTCTGCACCAAAAGCTTCAAGGGTTCTTCTCCTTTCGATACTGACGCATGCAGGCATGGTAAGCTTTACTCTGTATTTCTTGGATGATGCAACCATGGCAAGCCCTATCCCTGTGTTTCCTGAGGTAGCCTCAAGTATTATCTTGTCTTTAGTAAGCCTTCCTTCTTTCTCTGCCGCTTCTGTCATGTAAAGAGCAATTCGATCTTTGATGGATCCACCAGGATTATTGCCCTCAAGCTTTGCAAAGATTTTCACATTGGGATTAGGGTTTATGCTATCTACGCTGACAAGCGGTGTATTCCCTATGCACTGAAGAATTCCCATATTTAATTATATCATAAGCCCCAAAGATCTCAAGAGGGCAACCCGTTAGTTGATGGTGATTTTTAAAAAGAAATTCTGTTATAATGAGCCTCTTGCAAAAGTCTGAAAAAGGGCACTTCTGTCATTCTGAGCTTGCCGAAGAATTACGGCAAATCAAACAGTTAGAGCACCCTTCGACAGGCTCAGGGTGACAAATTAGGACTTTTACAAGAGCCTCATAATGATAATTGTTGTTCTGATTTTTGAATAAAGGGCAAAAGATGATCGATTTACATACACATAGTTTTTGCAGCGACGGGGAACTCATCCCTTCAGAGTTAATTAGAAGGGCTGAGGCAATTGGCTATAAGGCTATTGCGATCACGGACCATATCGACTCTTCGAATATTGATCTGGTAGTTCCAAAGATTGTGAGTGCTCTAAAAAAACTAAAGGGTTTTATCTCTATAGAAGCCATCCCGGGTGCTGAGATTACGCATGCCCCGCCCCAGATTATACATGAACTTGTAAAAGAAGCCCGGCACCTTGGTGCAAGAATAGTGGTTGTGCACGGAGAGACCTTGGTAGAGCCAGTTGCACCAGGTACTAACAGAGCAGCGATTGAGGCTAATGCAGATATCCTGGCACACCCTGGTATCATTTCTGAGGAAGACCTTCTCCTTGCTAAGGAAAAAGGCGTTACACTTGAGATAACTTCAAGGAAAGGGCATGCTTTGTCAAATGGGTATGTTGCAAAGGAGGCAATGAGATTTGGTGTCCCGCTATGTATAAACACTGATGCCCACATTCCATCAGATTTAATAACAAAAGTGTTTGCAATCAGGATACTCCTTGCTTCAGGAATAGAAAAAAACCGTATTGATTCAATATTCGATAATTCAAAGGCTCTTGTGCAGAAGGCTTTCAGGAGGGATTAATGCCAAAACAGATTAAAAAAAGAGCGCCAAAGAAGACTACATCTACAGAGGCAGATGTAAAAAATAGACTTGCCAGCCTGATAGATACAATAAGGGAACGGCAAAAAACCGCATTAAAGTACATTGCCGGTATCCTTGTAATATTCATGGTTATTACCGGCTTTTTGTTTTTTTCCTATACCTCGCATAAAAAGGCAAAGATACTTGAGAGCGAGGCCTACAAGATCTACTACAACGAATATCAAAGTTCTTCTTTGAATAAAGAAGAAAGATACAAAAAAGCTCTTAATATGTTTAGAAAGGCTTATGATACCAGGAAATCACCTATATCCCTATTTTATATTGCAGCCTGTTACTATGAGCTTGGTAAATACGATGATGCACTGAATACTCTTAAGGATTTTACACAGAGATATTCAAACAAAGATAGATTCATTCCACTTGTGTATCAGAAGATAGCAATGGTTTATATAAAGAAAGGCGATGTAGCTAGTGCAAAAAAGGCACTTGATACTCTTTCTAATCTCAATGTTGATATTTTCAAGGATTTTGCACTTATGGAATACGGCAGACTTCTAGAAAAAGAAGGGAAATTGGATGAGGCAAAGAAAAAATATAAAGAACTCACTACAAGGTTTCCCTACTCACCATTCATCGATGAGGCAAAGGCAAAACTATCTGAGAAAAAGGAAAGTTAAATCTTTTTATACTCAGTCGTCTTCTCTGCGTGCTTCTTTTGTTTTAAAGAAACCCTCTTCAATGCTTTTCTCTTACTTGCTTTTACAAGAGTTTTCTTCTTTTGTTGAAAAGATGCCTTTTTTATTGCTGCCCTGTCATCCCTGTCTAATATGAACTTTCCTTTTGGAGGAAGATAAATTTTAACCCCTGCCCTGGGGGGTATTATCTTTTCCATAGAATTAAGATCGAGGATAACCTGCACAGGGACGCCTTCCTTTTTTGAGATACTCTTAAGAGTATCTCCTTTTTTGACTTTGTATATATCTATTGAAAAACGTTCTTCTTCCGGTATCTGTGAGAGATTCTTGAGAAAAAGATCTTTCTTTCCTTCTGGTATTTTTAAGACATATTCAGGGACATCAGGAGGGGTACACCACCTCCTGAGTTCAGGGTTTAATCCTCTTATGACCTCCTCTGTTGTTTCTGCACATTCAGCTATAACCTCAAGATCAACAGGTGATTCTATTGTTACTTCATCATAATTGAGAGGAGGATGATACTCAAGGTCTTCAAACCCAAAATTCTGCGGACTATTTGCGATTAAGCTTGCAGCAATGAATTTTGGGACATAGTCCTTAGTTTCCCTCTTAATATAACGTGTATTTAACAGTGACCAGTAATCATCTGTCTTTGTCCTGTTAAGCGCTTTAAGTATCTTTCCCTCTCCTGCGTTATATGCAGCCATTGCCAAATTCCATGAGCCAAACATATCATAAAGGTCTTTAAGATAGTTCGCTGCAGCCTCAGTGGATTTTACAGGGTCTCTCCTCTCATCTCTCCACCAGTTGATCTCAAGGCCGTATCTCTTCGCAGTAGATGCAATAAACTGCCAGTATCCTGCTGCTCGTGCAGGAGAGTATGCAAAAGGATTGAAACCGCTCTCGATTAAGGACAAGAAGACTATTTCTTCCGGGACATCTTTTTCTTTAAGTATTCCTTTCATTAGATCGAGGTATTTACCTGACCTGCTGAGCCAGAGTGAGAATTTCTCCTTTATTTTTTCGCTAAAAAAACTGATATTTCTTTTGACAGCCTTTACTGCAAGTTCATTGTGACTATAATCTGATATAGTCTTAAAACCATCATTTGTTTTTTCTCTGTTTATGTCTTCTTCAGGCAAAAAAGAAGATATTACTGGTTGTACATCTGGTATATTCTGGTTGACTTCTGATGCATAAAGGGGCATTACGAAAAATAAGATGATAATAAATTGAAAGATATAAAACCTGAAATTGACCATAGTTTAACTTTTAGCTTAAAACAGGATTTTTGTCAAGGAAAAAAACTAAAAAAGTGTAACCCTTCAGTGAAGCGTGGCTCACAAAAGCGGTGCACCCTTCGACAAGCTCAGGGTGACAGTACACAACACATTGTGGGTTTGTCATGGTGAGCTTGTCGAATCCATGACAACTAAACTCCACGCTTCACTGAAGGGTTACAAAAAAGGATTTTTCTGAAGGACGAAAAGATAACTAAAATATGGTGGGCAGTCGCAGAATCGAACTGCGGACACGAGGCTTTTCAGGCCTCTGCTCTACCGACTGAGCTAACTGCCCATGGTTTTAACTTTACACTTTTAACTTTTATACTGTCAAGCTATGCAAATTTCACCTAAACCCTCATGCCGGCGAGTCGGCACAAAGGAAAATGAAAATTTGTAATCCCCCTACATCCCCCTTTAGAAAAGGGGGAACTTCAAAAATTCCCCTCTTTCATAAAGAGGGGTTAGAGGAGATTACTAAAACAGTAAATTCAATGAGTTAATGGTATTTTCGGAGCGAATTGAGCGATTTATATGGATGAAGCCTTTAGAAATATATTCCCCCCTTCACTGCGTGAGGGGTTTAGGAGAAGGGGGCGCTGAACTATTAAGATGATTTTAATTGAGTAAACAATGTAAACTAAGCAAACATAGTCAACATGATAAACTCAAGAATTTCAGAGAACTTAAAAAGTTATGTTCCCGCATTAATCTCGGGGTTAATTCTCATATTGTGCTTTCCTACTATAGACCTTTTCGGCCTCGCATGGCTAGCGCTGGTTCCGTTTCTTTTGTCACTGTATAACAAAAAACCAAAGCAGGCATTTAAGGCCGGCCTGTTTCTCGGTGTCCCTTATTTTTTCGGAACTCTTTACTGGATATACCATTCAATAAATCATTACGGCGGTTTTCCTCTTGTTGCAAGTATTGCTCTCGTCATTTTGCTCTGTCTCTATCTCAGTTTATATACAGGTTTCTTCGCACTTTTTTTCTCGATAGCCATCAGGAACACTGTTTTCCCAGCCCTTTTTATTGCGCCAATATTCTGGGTGGTTCTCGAGTTTCTGCGCTCCTATTTGTTTACCGGTTTTCCCTGGTCGAGTATCGGATATACTCAGTATAAATTTCTTTCAGTTATCCAGATTGCTGATATAACAGGCATCTATGGCATATCTTTTCTTGTGGTTGCCGTAAATGGCGCAGTAGCAGATATATTTCTCACAAGAAGGCGTATTAAGGATATACCTCTTTTCCCTTTATTACAGACAGTTATTGGCCTCTCTCTCCTCCTCTTATTCGTCATTTCAACCTTCGTATACGGCCACTTTAGGCTCGGAGAGAAAAGACCCGGGAAACAGTTAACAGCAAGTATTATCCAGGGAAATATCGAGCAGGACAAAAAGTGGGAGCTTTCTTATCAAAGCGCCGTTATGGAAGTCTATAAGGACCTTTCACTTAAGGCATCTTATTCCTCTCCATCGATAATTATCTGGCCGGAGACGGCAGCGCCGTTCTTATTTGAAACAGACAAGGAATATACAGAAAAACTTATTGATTTTCAAAAACAGCTTGATTCATACCTTCTTTTCGGAAGCGTACTCGTTAAGGGAAAAAATGATGGTGAAAATCTTCTTTCAAACAGCGCTGTTTTGCTTGATAAAGCTGGAAAGGTAACTTATATTTATGGTAAAATACATTTAGTTCCCTTTGGAGAATATGTCCCACTTCAAAAGATCCTGTTTTTTTTAGATAAACTTGTTGTGGGTATCGGGAACTATTGTAGCGGTGATCATTATCTTAAGGCTGAGACTCCATTTGGAAGTTTTGCCTCCCTGATATGCTATGAAATAATATTTCCCGGACTTGTAAGAAGATTTTACTCAAAAGATGGAGATTTTATTGTGAATATTACAAATGATGCATGGTTTGGAAAGACAACAGGTCCTTATCAACATTTCAGTATGGCAGTTTTTCGCGCTGTGGAAAACCGAAAACCTGTAATAAGGGCAGCAAATACAGGCATTTCTGGTTTCATTGACAGCAATGGCAGGATAATCTCACAAACCGATCTTTTTCAACGGATGATCTTAACAAGAAATATAATAACGGATAGCACAAGAAGCTTTTATTCAAAGTATGGTGATCTTTTTTCTTACATATGGATTGTTTTCTCTGTAGTATTATTGACAAACCTGTTTTGGCAAAGCCAGAAAGGTTTATAAGGAGGTAGAATGCTTTTACAGAACGAGCTAAAAGAAGAATTATTAAATCTCAGGGCTAAAACTGAGTCATTAAGAGGTTATCTTTGATTTACCGGGATTAAAAGGGGAAATTGAAAGTATTAAGAAAGACCTGACATCAGATAAAGTATGGTCTTCCCCTCAAGTAACCCGGCAGCTGTTGAAAAGAAAGTCAGAACTTGAGGATATAGTCCTACATTTTGAATCACTGTTTAATAAACTCATTTATCTGGAAGATTCAATAGGTATAATCGAGGAAGAAAGTGGAGATATCTTTCTGGATGACTTACAGAATGAGATTAAAAACTTAAAAGATGAGTTAGCGTCACTGGAGATACAGTATCTTCTTTCTGGCGAGATAGATAAAAATAATGCTATTCTCAGCATCCATCCAGGCGCCGGTGGTACGGAAAGTCAAGATTGGGCACAGATGCTTATGAGAATGTATCTCAGGTGGGCAGAAAGACATAAGTTTGGCACTCAGATTGTTGATCTACAGATAGGTGAAGGGGCCGGTATCAAAAGTGCGACTATTACGGTATCAGGTCCATATGCATATGGTTATCTGAAGGCCGAGGCAGGAGTACACAGGCTTGTTAGAATATCCCCTTATGACGCTAATAAAAGAAGGCATACATCCTTTGCAGCTGTCTTAGTTTATCCAGAGGTTGAAGACGACATCGATGTAGACATAAAAGAAGATGACATAAAAATGGATACATTCAGGGCTTCAGGCGCAGGAGGACAGCATGTAAATAAGACATCCTCAGCTGTGAGACTTACGCATATCCCGAGTGGCATTATTGTGAGCTGTCAGAACGAGCGCTCTCAGCATAAAAATAGAGCTATTGCTATGAAGATACTTAAGGCGCGCTTATATGACCTGAGGCTGAAGGAGCAGGAAAAAAAGCTAGAGGGTTTTGTAGGGGGTAAGAAGGGTATAGCGTGGGGAAATCAAATAAGGTCTTATATCCTGCAGCCGTACAGAACTGTAAAAGACCACAGAACGGGTGTCGAGATAGGCAATGTTGACGCTGTAATGGATGGTGGCATAGATGATTTTATGAAGGCTTATTTGAGAGGTAAATAAAAAATTTTTTTCTTTCTACTATAACTAGTCTTATTTAATTATATTTTAAAGCAGTAGTTATAGTAGAAAGTGTTTAAATGTTCAAAATATAGCTTAAACAGCAAGGAGCGCCAATCTTTGATGTTTATAAAAGGTTTAATAAAAGGTTTAATTTTTGACATTTTTTATGATCGGGATTAGCAACATTTTATTTAACAAGATAATAACAAAATGATAAAGGGTTTTCTTGTCTTAGCTGTTAGTATTTGGATATAATGATTACACCTCCCGCAAAGTTATTAACATATGTTAGTAAATTGTTAGGAATTCATAATTATGAATCTTGAAGATATTTGGAATAGCAGTCTTTCAAAGATTGAGAAGAAAGTAAGCAGTGGCAGTATACTTGATCTCTGGTTTAGACCCATCAAACTCTCTCAGATAAAGGAACAGCAGGCAACTATAGAGATTCCTAACAGGTTCTTTAAAGAATGGATTGAGGATAACTACCCAGACATAATAGCCGAGGCAATTGGGGAGACTGTAGGATACCCCGTAACAGTTCGTTACAGGATAGCAGAGAAAATAGACCCTGTTGTTAAGAAGACAGACATGCGGTTAGAAAGCCGGAGACAAAAACTGGCAAGCAGAGGTATATATCTTAATCCTAAATATACATTTGAGAATTTTGTAGTCGGGCCAAGCAACCAGTTCGCCCAGGCAGCAGCAAGGGCTGTTGCGGATACTCCTGGCAGGACCTATAATCCCTTATTTGTTTATGGAGGTGTAGGTCTTGGAAAGACGCACCTTATGAGCGCTATCGGAAATACTGTAATTGATAAGAGGCAGGATATTTCAGTACTGTTTGTCTCTGCCGAACAATTTACCAATGAGGTAGTATCTGCTATAAGACACGAGAAGATGAGTGAACTGAAGGAGAAATACAGGAATGTCGATCTCTTACTTCTTGACGATATACATTTTATAGCAAATAAAACACAAACGCAGGAAGAATTTTTTCATACATTTAATGCTCTTTACGAAAAACAGAAACAAATAGTGATTTCAAGCGACAGACCCCCAAAGGAGATAGGCGCTGTTACAGACAGGCTCAGGTCAAGATTTAGTATGGGGCTTATCGCTGATATTCAGCCTCCTGAGCTGGAGACAAAGATGGCGATATTACTTAAAAAGGCTGATATGGAAAAAATAAACATCTCTGAAGAAGTTGCTCACTATCTGGCATCAAAAGTAAAATCGAATATTCGGGAATTAGAAGGCTGTCTTATCCGCTTATGCGCTCAGGCTTCTTTAACAGGCAAGCCTATAGATGAAGAAATGGCAAAAGATGTCCTGCGGGATCTCATAGAGGAAGACGAGAAACCTTTATCAGTAGATCACTTGCAGAGAATAGTTTGCGAACATTTTGCCCTTAAACTCGCCGATATAAAGGCAAAGAAGAGAACAAAGGAAATAGCTCTGCCACGGCAGATAGCGATGTATCTAAGCAAGCAACTAACCAACTTGTCTCTTAGTGATATAGGGAAAAACTTTGGCGGTAAAGACCATGCAACCGTTATATATGCCTGTAAACAGATTGAAGAAAAGAGGGCAAAGGATGAGGCATTTAACAGGATGATAGAGAACTTTTTACGAAAGATAAAAATATGAGGTCAATGACTCTTAAAGAGCAGGAGGGATTATGAAATTAAAGGTGTCAAGGGATGAAATGCTGGAGAAGCTGTCGAACATTCAGAACATAGCTGAGAAAAGAAACACAATGCCTATATTGAGCCATTTTCTTCTTGATGCTGGCAAAGAAGGTTCATATATTACTGCTACTGACATCGAGACCGCTCTAAAAGAGCCGCTTGATGCAAAAGTCGAGGAAGAAGGGAAGCTCTGCATACCAGCAAGAAAGCTTTTTGAGATAGTCAAGGAGATGGAGGGAGATTTATCGTTAGAATCAGCTGAAGAGCAATGGCTCAAGGTCAGGTCCGGTACGAGCAACTTTAAGCTCGCATGTCTTTCCCCCGATGAATTTCCAGCATGGCCGGCCGCCTTAGGCGGAGGAGATGTTGAAAAGATAAAGATTAACGCCCTGATACTGCTGGAGATGATAGAAAAAACTATCTATTCTGCTGGAGAGAGTGATACAAGATATACACTTAATGGCCTTTTGTTTCATACAAAGCCACAGGATAAATCGCTTACCATTGTGGGTACAGACGGGCACAGGCTTGCATTAATAGTCAGGCAGATGGACGGTGAAATAAGAGAAGAAAAAAAGATAATCGTCCCCCGGAAGGCTGTCTCTGAACTGAGGCGATTCCTTGACAAAGAAGGAGAAGAGATTGATATCTCAATTGGAGAAAAACACTTGCTTTTCAGCGTGGGCTCCGTCTCAGGCGGAGTACAGTTCCTGACAAGGCTTATAGAAGGGACATACCCTAGTTATGAGAATGTTATTCCTCAGGCAAATGAAAAGAAGATGTTTATAGAGAGGGATACCTTTGCAAAAGTGCTGCGCAGGGTATCAGTCATGTCGAGGGAAAGGGCTAGTGCTGTCAGAGTCGATATTGGTGAAGATAAGCTTATTGTCTCATCTTCAAACCCTGACCTCGGCGAGGCAAGGGAAGAAGTTGCTATAGACTATAAAAATGACGAACTTTCTCTCGGCTTTAATGCAAGGTATGTGATAGATGTTCTTGGAGCGATGATGTCAGAAAAAGTTATCCTTGAATTGCAGGATCCATTAAGCCCTGTCCTCGTGAAAGAGGATGGAAACGATAATTATAAGTGTGTGATCATGCCGATGAGAATTTAACGACAGTCATTAAGTCAATAGTCATTAGTTACCTATAATTAATGACCAATGACCAATGACCAATGACCGATGACCAGTGACTATTTATTTTGTGAGGAGATATGGAAGAAAAAAATAACGAAAACGAAACATATACCGCTGAAGATATAAAGATACTTAAGGGCCTAACAGCGGTCAGAAAAAGGCCTGCGATGTTTATTGGATCTACTGGGATAGAAGGTCTGCACCACCTTGTATATGAAGTGGTTGACAACAGCGTTGATGAATCACTGGCAGGCTTTTGTAAGAACATAGAAGTGATTATCCATCTCGACGGGAGTTGTACTGTGGTAGACGATGGTCGGGGAATACCCACAGGTCCTCATCCATCGGATCCTGAAAGGCGTTCTGCAACAGAAATTGCGCTTACAGAATTACACGCGGGAGGAAAGTTTGAATCAAAGGCTTACAGGATATCCGGTGGATTGCACGGCGTAGGGGTATCTGTAGTAAATGCCCTTTCAGAGTGGCTGGACGTAGAAATAAAACAAAATGGAACAGTCTACCAGCAGCATTATGAACGAGGCTGTCCAACAGGCCCTCTCTCTGTAGTCGGAAAGACAAAAGTGAGAGGCACAAAGATTACATTTAAGCCCGACTCAGAGATATTTGAAATTTTAGATTTCAGCTATGACATCTTATCCCAGAGACTCAGAGAACTGGCATTTCTTAACAGAGGACTCACGATAACCTTGTCAGATGAAAGGACAGAAGAGAGAAAGGTATTCCATTATAGTGGAGGGATAGTTTCTTTCGTTGAACATCTCAATAAAAACAAGACCCCTATTCATCCTAAGCCTATTTATATATCAGGCGAAAAAGGAGATGTTATAGTTGAAATAGCGCTCCAGTATAATGACGGCTATGCAGAGACTATTTACACCTTTGCCAATAATATAAATACAAAAGAAGGCGGAACCCATCTTAGCGGTTTTAAGTCAGCGCTTACAAGGACGGTAAACAGCTATGCGATTTCCTCAGGGGCGCTTAAAAATGTTAGAGAGTCTCTTTCAGGCGAGGACATCAGAGAGGGACTAACATCTGTTATCAACGTCAAGCTTCTCTCGCCCCAGTTTGAGGGCCAGACAAAGATGAAACTCGGGAACAGTGAGGTAAAAGGCATAGTAGAATCCGTAGTGAATGATACGCTCAGCACATATTTCGAGGAAAACCCATCTGTAGTAAAAAAGGTTATTGAAAAGGCGCTCCAGGCAGCAAGAGCAAGGGATGCAGCAAGAAAAGCCAGGGAACTCACAAGAAGGAAGGGAGCTTTTGAAGATACAGGCCTGCCTGGAAAACTTGCAGACTGTTCGGAGAAAGATCCTGTATTAAGCGAAGTATTTATTGTCGAGGGAGATTCCGCAGGAGGCTCTGCAAAACAGGGCCGGGACAGGCGCACTCAGGCTATACTCCCCCTCAGGGGCAAAATACTAAATGTTGAGAAGGCAAGGTTTGATAAGATGCTCACTTCCGAGGAGATAAAAATTCTCATAACAGCATTAGGGACAGGCATAGGAGCTGATGATTTCGATATATCAAAGATAAGATATCACAAGGTTATCCTCATGACAGATGCTGATGTTGATGGCGCACATATAAGGACCTTGTTGCTGACTCTTTTCTACAGACAGATGCCCCAGTTGCTGGAAAAAGGTTATCTTTATATTGCCCAGCCCCCTCTATTTAAGGTTAAAAAGGGCAAGACAGAGAAATATATACAGAACGAAACAGAGATGCAGAACATGCTCTTTGAGCTAGCCTCAGATGATCTTGAGATTTCTATAAAAGGACAAGCCGTAAAAGGAAAGGCGCTTATTCCGCATCTTAAGAGACTATATAAGTTCGAGCGGTTGATAGGATGGTTTGAAAGGAGAAGAAAAGACCCTGAGCTTCTTTTGTTCTTGCTTTCATCAGAGATAAATAAGGATACTTTGAAAGAGAGGTTAAAAGTTGAAGAGATCCTGAGGATGATAAAGGAAAAATACCGGAACGTAAATATAGGGGAGATACAGCTTGATGAAGAACATCAGACCTATGGAGTGGAGATCATGAGGCATAACTATAGACTCAACCTGGACACTAACTTCATAACATCCCCCGAGTTCAGAGAGCTCAAAAATCTTTATAGCATCGTGAGAGATCTCGGAGAACCGCCTTATAACGTACAGACAAAAGATGGGCTGAAGGAAGTTAGAAAACCTGGAGAACTTCTTGAGCTAATACTCGAAACAGCTAAAAAGGGACTTACCATTCAGCGGTACAAAGGCCTGGGAGAAATGAATCCCCATCAACTCTGGGAAACAACAATGGACCCTGATAAGAGGACACTCCTTCAGGTTAATGTCCAGGACTCTATTAAGGCAAACGAGATATTTACAATACTCATGGGAGATCAGGTCGAACCAAGAAAGGAGTTTATTACCACACATGCGCTTGAAGCAAGGAACATTGATATATAAGCGTTACCTAAATTTAAAATCAAATGAAACACACATGCTGACAAGTTGGCACAAAGGGGAATGAAAATAAATACACACCCCTTTAATCCCCTCTTAATAGAGGGGAAACCGCAGAATTCCCCTCTATTAAGAGGGGTTGGGGGTGTGTTATAGAGGTATTTTCAGATGAAAAATTCATTTTTAATTTTTATTTATCTTATTACAGTCCTACTCCTTACATCCTGTGGAAAGGGGGAGGTTAAAAAGGTTTCCGGTGAGTCAAAGCTAGCACAAGAGGCTTTTGAACTCGCAGAGACCATTAGAAATGCCTATATAAAAAATGATCGCGAAACACTCGAAAGGAATTTTACAGCGGATGGCTATCGAGAGTTTATTGGAGCCATTAAAAATTGCGACAGCGCCGAACTCACATTTACTCCGCTATGGGTTGAGATAGAAGACTCGAGCGTTTCCCTTAATGTTTCATGGAAGGGCACCTGGATGGTTGAAGGAAAAAGAACAGAAGAAAGAGGCGTTGCAGTCTTTGTACTTGAGGGAAGACCTTTAAAACTTTCCCATACGCTGAGGGCAAATCCATTCCGCCAGCCGGAATAAATAACGTACTTATTTTAAAATCTCACAGAGTTTCTCTCTGAATTTGCTGGGATGGGTTCCCTCCCAGTAAATATTACCACAATCACTGCATTTCAGAAAGACATTGAAATTAAGAAATACAAACTCAGGGACGGAATCCTTTATCTTCATCTTATTTAAAATCTTTGTGAGCAGGCCGTTACATTTAACGCATCTGCTGAGAAGGTTGAACTGTCTTAATTTTAGTTTATCTATTACCTCAAGTAGCTGCTTAAAAGAATCATTTGCCTTTATCAGAAGAAAATCTTCAAGTCCTTTTATCTTTATAAGGCGTGTATCTCTTGTTAAGATAAACCTCCCTTGTTCCCTGGCAATCCTGATAAGTCTGCTGTCATCTATATCGGGGTAGTATAAAGTGTCAAACCCTAGAAACCTCATCCACCTTGCAAGTCTACCAAGCATGGCATCTGCGATGAAGCGCAAATCTTGGGTGCGAGGCGTAAAGGGCTTCTCTATCTCTTTACGCCTCACACATTCTTACTCTTCGGATATCGGTTCAGTAAGTAGCGGCTGGAATTCTCTCTCAACAAAGGTGTTTCTATATTTCGGCATGCCTGTGCCGGCAGGGATTATTCTTCCCATAATCACGTTCTCTTTAAGCCCCCTGAGTTCATCTACAGCGCCACTAATAGCAGCCTCTGTAAGAACTCTTGTTGTTTCCTGGAAGGAGGCAGCAGATACAAAGCTGTCGGTTGCTAAAGATGCTTTTGTTATCC
>Ga0172375_10003119_pt1 | contig 25404 bp, 27 predicted proteins | sample LakKiv1m_FD_114537 | JGI IMG/M metagenome (GOLD analysis project Ga0172375, IMG submission 114537) | Freshwater microbial communities from Kabuno Bay, South-Kivu, Congo - kab_092012_11.1m | ecosystem: Environmental > Aquatic > Freshwater > Lake | place: Democratic Republic of the Congo...
TAAACCGATAACCAATAACTGCATCATTCATATCAAAATCACCCATCGAAGGCCACAAATCTTCAAATGCCAGCGTTCCTGCTGTAGCAGGCCAGTAGTTGTTAAATGCGCGGAGCGGATCGTATGGGTAGTCATCGGAAATGTTGACAATCCCATCACCATCAGTATCGACGTTTCCAATCCAGTCAGGTGAAACCAAAGTTCCATCCAGGGCTGTGTCGCCAGTCAGGTTATCCGTAGTAGTGCCAGTTCCTTCTTCCATTGGCCAATAACCTGCCATTCCTGTGTATGGAGAAGTAATCGATCTTGTCATATAAGTGTTGATTTGCGATGCGGATCTCGCTGTATTCCAGAGCCTGACCTCATCAATAAGGCCTTCGAAATATGAATCGGGGTTCAAATCGCCCCATTTGCCGATGGTAAATAAGTTTACATCCGTTGGCAACAATGGTAAAAGTGATGTTTCTGTGGCTTCGAGTGTTCCATCCAAATAAAGTTTTGAACTATTTTCAGAGGCAAATACAACAGCTACATGGTGCCAGGCATCATCCGTAACAACTGTTATCCCTGTTTCTTCTTCATTTGAAGTGTCTTTCTTCGACCTGATAGTCAGTTTACCGTCGCTTCCGTTTACATACACACCAAATTGATATTCATCATTTGCCGAACTGCAATAACCCATAATTGCCATATCGCTATCATAACCTGCTGTTTTAAACCAGGCTTCCATTGTAAAGGGGTATGTTGTAATACCCGGGTTGCCGGTAATTACATGATCATATGCCGTATGATCAAAATAAAGTGCCCACTGCGCTGTTGCTACTGATTTGTAATCCGCGGGAAGCGCATAGGTAACTGTACCATTCTGGATATTTACAATATTCCCATTTATGGAAAGTTGCTGCGTAGTTTTTGGCATTCTGATGGTCATCTGATAACTATCTTCGATTCCCAACATTTTGGCGTATTGTCCTTCGCCATCAACAGTGGTGATTGTGAAAATCTTGTTTTGGGTATTTGTCAGAAGGATATTTACATCCTTCCACATGCTCCAGTCAAAGCTGGGATTGATGGATTGTTGCCAGGTTAAAGGCTCTTCAGTTGTAACCGGATCATTTTTGGAAACGTCTTTTTTACAACCAAAAAAGATAATCATTAATCCTGCTAAGAAAATGGTAAGTGTCTTTCTCATTTTTTTGGGAATTTTTACTATAAATACATTAAAATCATTTTTTGCCTGAAATGTTCTGATAATCATTAATCAAAAATCATTCCTTTAGCCCATTAAGTATTTATCTGTCAGTGATTCAAATGGATGTATTTTAAGAAAATAGTAATATTAATTCCAGTTTGGGAAATGTCCTCCAAAATTTGGATAAATTCGAGGTTTATCCGTGTCCAGGCTACAAAAAATGGGTACGTTATTAATGATAAATCAGCAGAAAGAGTATTGGAATAATAATACCAGCAACAGTTAGCCAGGCACCACGACGTGTTATTCCATTTTTCCCTTTCAGAATGAAAAGACCCGAAATGGCAAGTAACACCAAACCAATTGCATAAAAATCAGAAAACCAGGTCCACCATTTTCCCGGATTATAATGAAGGTAATTCATGGAGTGCAGGATCGGACGACGTCGCAGTTTTTCGATATTTCCTACCCCGGTATTCATGTCGATGAGAACACTACCTCCATCCAGGAATACCTTAAGCGTTTCCGGGTTAGGAAAATAGTATTTTTTATAATTCCCTTTTTCACCATATTGGTCCAAAATATCAAGTACATCCTGTTTATTGATATTCAGGTCGATTGAATGTCCCAACTGAAAAGGTATATTTGTGACAACATAATTGGGATTCCAGTCGTTCAAATGATTAATTGCAACGCCTGATATTCCGTAGATTACGCTCATAGCGAAAAAGAAATATCCAAGGTCGCGGTGGATTGCACGGTTATACTTTCTCCATTTTATATCAATCATCTTCAAAAAATATATTTTTTATAAAAAAAGGTCAAGAAATAGTATTCTTGACCTTAAAATATTACACCAATTCAAATTATTTCTTTTCTTCGTATTTACTGGCAATTACAGTGTAGAATGATAGATGATCCATCCCGCTTTCGGCAAGCTGTGTTCTTAAGTTATTTACCTGTTCAAGTTCAGCACCTACGTCGCCTTCCTTGGCTTCATGACCAACCTGGCCTTCATGAATTTTAAAATCGGAGCCCGGATTGTTGGCCTTTATTTCATTTTCCCAATTTGTGAGATAGGTTTCGTCAACAATCAACTTACTGACTTTCCCACTAATAACCACATCACTTCCTTCAAGTTCGACAGGAAAACTTGGAATTTCTTCACCGGTTTCAACTTTTACCCTCTGTTCCGGGTCGGTACCAATAATGAAAAGTCTTTTTCCGCCTTCTTTACAAACATGGGTAGCAGTACCTGTGATTTGGATTGGTTTGTCAAGATACAAGTCTGGGTTTGCGTTGAAATCGTTTACAGTGATCATGGCAACTTCATCAGTTTTTTGCGTACTGGTATTGCCACATGCCGCAAAAAATAAAGCGATTACTGCCAATGAAAATAATTTTTTTAACATAGAGCCTCCGTGATTTTTTATTTAAGTTTACTTTTACTGATTTCTTAATTATTATAACTGAAAAATGATTGGAGTGCAAAGGTAAACTTTTTGCTCAAAACAGGCATTTAAAATGTGCTTTTTTTTGAAACTATCCCCAATCAAAATATAAATTAAAGTGTAAAATATGGAAAATCAGGAATTAGGAATCGGGTCACGGGTAAAGCACCCGGATTTTGGAATCGGTGTTATTACACAATTTACTTCGGAAGCCTATGAAATTGTTTTTGTAGAACATGGTTGGCGGAAAATCCTGAAATCCTTTACCGGATTGGAAGTCATTGACGCCATGGAACCCGACAGGGATTTAGTTAGTTATGAGCAGGTCGAAAATATGGTTGTAAAAGTTCTGAGGAAGTTTTCTGATATACAGGAGACTGTGCAAATGGGAGATAAATGGATTGGGGGTAAATTGATTCTTGAACCCGGACGATCAGACCTTGCCTCGAAAGAACTTCCCATTGATGCATTTTTCCATAAAATTGTAATGGTGCGGGACAGGGTCAGAGTAATGGAGCAACGGATAAACAGCAGCGACCTTCCAGATGAAGAAAAGGTAAACCTTCAACAATACATTACGAGAATTTACGGGAGTTTGACCACTTTTAACGTTCTCTTCCAGTATAAATCTGATCATTTTGTCGGTGAAAAAGGAGCCTGACAATATCATTTTATTTCAGATCAGGAGGCCATTTCGGTGCTGATTTTCTTCGGAATTAAGGTATTTTCGGGAGAAATATGTACCTTTTCTTTTGATGATGGAAATGAATAATCATTGTCTTTTAACGATCATTATTCATTCTCTTTGTTAATTTGTATTTGCTGTTCCATGAAAGTATTAAAAATGTTCCCGGTAATAAAAATGGCATTGATAAAGCAAAGGTGAATGTAAGTGTATTAAGTACATCAGAAAATGCTACAGTAATTCCCAGGGCGATACCACACAATAGTAATAAGGTCCCACCCACAATTTCAACAAACCATCCGATTATGTTGGCTACCAATGCAAATGAAAACAAAGTCAGGAGAAAAAGCAAATCATAATTGGAGTTTGAAGTTTTTATAACATCCAATGTCCTGCCAATAAAGAATGAAACAAAAAATACCAGGCCAAGAAATCCGGATAACCTTCCTGCCCAGCGATAAATCCTATATCTTTCCATCCTGATGAATTTTTAACTCAAATCGAACCTTAGCGGGTTTTCAACTTTTTCGGGAAGAAGGGCATATTTAATAACTTCCATCATGTTATCGACATACTGAAATTTCAAACCATTGATATATTTCTGGTTAATATCAAGAATGTCCTTTTCGTTTTCTTTTGATATGATAATAGTGTCGATTTTTGCACGTTTGGCTGCAAGGATTTTTTCTTTAATTCCACCTACAGGAAGTACTTTGCCCCTTAAAGTTATTTCACCGGTCATAGCTATTCTGGCTTTTACTTTACGTTGTGTAAATGCAGATGCCAGCGTCGTAAACATAGTTACACCCGCCGATGGCCCATCCTTTGGGGTTGCACCTTCGGGAATATGAATGTGTGCATTGTATTTTTGAAATACCTCCGTCGGGAGATCAAGCAAGGATGCATGCGATTTTAAATATTCGAGAGCAATGGTTGCCGATTCCTTCATTACATCACCAAGGTTGCCGGTTAGTGTAAGATTTCCTTTCCCACGGCTCAGGCTGGCTTCGACAAAAAGAATTTCACCACCTACAGCAGTCCATGCCAAACCGGTAACTACACCTGCAACGTCATTTGAAATCGCCTGTTCCTTCTGGAACCGGGGCCTGCCAATTATTCTGCTAAGATCATCCAATGATACTTTTACATCATATTTTTCGCCTTCGGCAATGTATCTGGCTTTGTTCCTGATTACCCTGGCAATATTTTTTTCAAGTAACCTTACTCCGGATTCACGGGTATAATCGTCGATAATTTTTTCGAGAATCTCTTTGCTGAAACTCAGTTGTGTTCTTTTTACACCATGTTCTTTTAATTGTTTGGGAACAAGATGCCTTTTGGCAATTTCAACCTTCTCTTCAAGTAAATAGCCGCTCAATTCGATTATTTCCATGCGGTCACGCAAAGCAGGATGCACCGTACTAAGCGTATTTGCAGTAGCTATAAAGAGCACTCTTGAGAGGTCGAATTCGAGTTCGAGGAAGTTATCGTAAAAAGTTGTGTTTTGTTCGGGGTCAAGTACTTCGAGCAAGGCTGCTGAAGGATCGCCGTTGTGGTTGGCACCAATAACCTTGTCGATTTCATCCAAAACGAAAACCGGATTTGCGGATTTGGCTTTCTTAATGCTTTGGATAATCCTGCCCGGCATGGCTCCAATGTATGTTTTCCGATGACCTCTTATTTCGGCTTCATCACGCAGGCCACCCAGCGACATCCTGATGTATTTTCTGCTTAATGATCGGGCTACCGATTTCCCCAAGGATGTTTTTCCGACTCCCGGAGGGCCAACAAGACAGAGGATGGGTGATTTCATATCGCCTTTGAGTTTTAAAACCGCCAGGTATTCGATGATACGTTCTTTAACTTTTTCCAGGCCGTAATGATCCTTATCGAGTACCTGCTGAGCGTGTTTTAAGTCGAAATTGTCTTTTGTAAATTCGTTCCAGGGCAGTTCGATCAGGGTCTCAAGGTAATTGAGCTGGATCGAATAATCCATGGCGGCAGGATTCAGCCGCATAAGTTTATTGATTTCTTTATCAAAGGTTTCGCCGACTTCCTTGCTCCATTTTTTCTTTTTACCTTTCTGACGGAGTTCCTCAATTTCCTGCTGCTGGCTGTTACCCCCGAGTTCTTCCTGAATAGTTTTGAGTTGCTGGTTAAGCATATAATCGCGCTGCTGTTTGTCGAGATCATGCTTAACCTTATCCTGAATCTGGTTTTTTAATTCAAGCATCTGTAATTCCTTGCTCAATGCCGCCAATACTTTAGTGGCCCGTTCTTTTACTTCAGGGACTTCAAGAAGTTTCTGTTTTTCCTCGAGATTGATATTGAGATTACTCGAAACAAAATTAACAAGGAACACCGGGCTTTCGATATTTTTGATCGCAAATGCCGCATCGCTTGGAATATTTGGTGAAAGCTTAATAATCTGGATGGCCAGATCCTTTAATGAAGAAATAAGTGCCTGAAAATTCCTGTCTTGCAAAACCTTCTTTTTACTTTCGAAATTGGAAACTTTAGCTTTAAAGTAAGGTTTATCGGTAACCATTTCTTCCAGTTTAAACCGCTTCTTTCCCTGTATGATAACTGTGGTGCTCCCATCAGGCATTTGTAAAATTTTCATGATGTTCGATACGGTTCCGATCTGGTAAAGATCGTCCGCGGTCGGGTCTTCAATTTCGGGATCTTTTTGAGCAACAACACCAATGGTTTTGGTCCCGCTATATGATTCACGGATAAGCTGTATGGATTTATCCCTGCCAACAGTAATAGGAATCACAACTCCGGGAAATAAAACAGTATTTCGTAATGGTAAGATGGGTAGGATTGCCGGTATTTCTTCGGCATTCATAATATCTTCATCTTCCTGCGAAAGCAATGGAATAAATTCGGCGTCGTGATCGACTATATCAGAAAACACAACTTTTTTTTCTATTGATCTGAACATATCTTTATTGTTTCTCTTTATTCAAAACGTCAGAATTTTAATAATCAAACATTTAGATAAATATTCTGGCGATTTGTTTATTTTCCGATCTCATTGTCAAGTTACGTGCCAGAATTATTTACAGGAAAACCTGACAGGTCACGGATAAAGTAAGAAAATTGGATTTTAGAATAAATTAACTTTTTTTCACGATTTAAAACCGCCGGTTTTCGTAAGATACCAGGTGAACATGCCGCAAAATTTTTTCATCGGCATCAGTAAACTCGATATGCCGGCGCTCATAAACCAAACGCGCCACCTTAAGCGCTTTTTCGATATCATAAGCAGTAAAACCCTGTGTACCTCCCCAGGAAAAGGACGCAATAAAATTTCGCTGGAAACCGGTTCCAAAGATATTCGAATTAACGCCAACCACAGTGCCGGTGTTAAACATCGTATTAATTCCGCATTTGGAATGGTCGGCCATGATTAATCCGCAAAACTGTAAACCTGTTGGAACAAACGACTGGTATGGATAATTCCAGAGTTTAACTTCTTCGTAATTATTTTTCAGGTTCGATGAATTGGTATCGGCACCAAGATTACACCACTCGCCAATTACTGAATTTCCTAAAAAACCATCGTGTGCTTTGTTTGAATATCCAAATATGACTACATTGTTCAACTCTCCACCAACTTTTGAATAGGGGCCTACAGTAGTCGGGCCGTAAATCTTAGCTGACATTTTTACCTCGGCATGATCGCAAAGGGCAAAAGGGCCACGGATAACGCTTCCTTCCATTACCTCTGCCTCTTTACCAATATAAATCGGGCCATTCTGAGTATTCAATATCGAACCCGAAACTCTGGCTCCTTTTTCGATGAAGATTTCCCCATTGCCAATCAGCATAATTGTTGAATTCGGTTTTTCGGATGTTCTTCCGTGTGTAAGTAAACGGAAATCAGCAAGAATTGCTTCACCATTTTTAGAAAAGATGTCCCAGATATTGTTTATTTTAAGGCAATGCTCAGCATATTCGAACTGTGTAATTTTTTCATTATCACTGTCAGGAGGTACGTCAAGATCATCGGCATTGATATGTTGTGCAATAATGCATTCGTCGTTTACGAGTGCTTCATTGGTTTCAAGCTGGTGTATTCTTTTAACCAGATCTTCGTTGGGAACAATGGAACCATTAATTAGAATGGTATCTTTCTCACGTTTAATCGGGAATTTTGTGCTGAGGTAATCTTCGGTTAGTGTAGATGTTTTTTCGTTTAAGAATTTTTCCCACTTTTCACGTATGGTCAAAATACCAAACCTGATATCAGCAACCGGTCGTGTAAAGGTTAATGGTAATAAATTGTTGCGGGAGTAATCGTCGAACAGTACGTAATTCATAACAAATTATTGAAAATTAATTGATAAACAAAGTTTTCGGATCAAGTGATTTTTTAATGTCAAAACTATGCAAAGCTATTAAAATAAATCTCAGCAAAAAGGATATTTGTCTGATTTAAATAATTGATCACAGTTTGCTTTGGCGTAAAAACAAAAAGACCCTCTGGAAAGGAGGGCCTGAACATATCTTTTTAATCGAAAGATTATTCCTGTTTTGCTTTGCTTTCGAAGTGCTTTGCATACTTGGTTTTAAACTTATCAACACGCCCTGCAGTATCAACAAGTTTCATCTTACCGGTGAAGAAAGGATGAGAAGTATGCGAAATTTCGAGTTTGATCAATGGATATTCCTTGCCATCTTCAAATTTGATAGTTTCTTTTGTATTGGCAGTCGATTTCGACATAAAGGTATAGCCGTTCGACATGTCCTGGAAAACCACAAACCTATAATCTTTTGGATGAATCTCTTTTTTCATATTAAATGTCTTTCTTTTTTCGGGTTGCAAAAATAGTATTTTTAAGTAATAAACAAGCCCGTGAATGTAATTTTTTTCAAAATTATATGGATAATAAAAATTTTATGGTGTCGATTCCATCAGCATATTCCCACAGATCGGGCGTTTGAGTGTTTCCGGGAGCAATCCGGTGTGCGATTCTTTCATCTACCGAAACAATACATTGTAACTGGTCTTTCATGTCGTGGAGAGTCACATTTAAATGTCTTAAATCAGCGTATTTCTCATAATAAAGTACCGAAATTGGTGAACTCAGACCCATATCTTCTTTTAAAATTAAAAAACCATTATCATAATGAGCAGTCTGATTAACAATATAAACTGCTTTGTTATAATCGTAGTTGTTTTTGTACCTCGAATGATTGATTACATCCACAAAATCGTTGATGCTTTCATAAAATGTATCGACAGAGAAGTTTTGGGGAACAAAAATCTTTGAAACATTACGGCATCCCAGGCCAAAGTACCTGAAAATATCGATGCCAAGTTTATGCAGGTCTTCACTGGTTTCGCGCCCATTGAGTACGGCGATGCTATTCCTGTTTTTGCGGATGATGTGCGGGTATTTCCCGAAATAATATTCGAAATATCGGGAAGTATTCGTACTGCCTGTTGCTATAATGGCGTCGAAATGTTCGAGTTTCACCTCGCAAAAATGGATCCTGTTCTTAAATTCAGGCTCAATTTTTAAAAGGATTTTGCTAAGTAATGGCAATAATTTATTGTCGTCGCCCGAAAGTTTTATTAATATGCTGTTTCCCGAGATGAGGGTCGAAACAAAGTCGTGGAAGCCTACCAGAGGAATATTTCCGGCCATAACAACGGCAACAGTCCGGCGTTTATGTTTCTCTATTTTATCAGGATTGTAAGCATTGATCCATTTTTCGAGCTTTTTGCGGTTCAGGCTTTTGCCAATCGCCATAAGCGCTGATTTCACACTTTCGGTGGTAAACCAGGGATTGTAATGCTGACTATTTACCAATAAATCCCGTAGCTGGCCGATTTCACTAATAAAACTCCTGAAACTTTCAAGGTCAGGATTACTGATAATTTCTCCTAATTTGGCAAATGCACTTACCCGGTTAGCAAGGTTCATCTGTAAAACGGTATTTTTGCCAAAAATAATCATTTCGAATTTCCGTTTTGCAAACCTGATAAAATGATTCGGAATTATTCCGGTAACGGTTTGTAGTCAATATTGGTTATTTGCTCAATATCAGAAGAATAAATTGGAAAGATGAACTCCGTTATAGGGATAAATGTTTTAAGAATCAGCAAATGAAAAAAATTCTTTTTTTTACACTCTTTGTCCTGATGTGCCCGATAATTAAGGCACAACTCCCCGAAACAGCAACTATCGACTCAATCCGGCAACATGTACACAAACTTTACGATAATGCACCGGATTCGTTAAAAAAAATACTGAATTCCAGGGTTGAAGAGTTGATCGATAAATTCCTTCAAACAACCAGGTCAATCGGTTATCGTTTCGATTCACTGAAGTTTTTAAAGGTCGTTGCCCCTGATGATAATGCCTTCAGATTGTTAACCTGGGTAGTTCCACTGAGCGACGGATCATTTCTGTATTCGGGTTATTTGCAGATGTCCGGTAAAAAAAACGTCAGCGGAACTCTATTTAAACTTGTGAGCTTGACAGGTGAACCTGATGTATTTAGCAGTTATTCATGTGAAAACTGGCCTGGGGCTGTGTATTACAAGATGATCGGGAATAGGACAGGGAAAGTAAAATGCTATACGCTTTTTGGTTGGATGGGGAGCGAGCCGGGCACCACCCGACGCATTATCGAAACTTTGTATTTTGATGAAAGCGGAAGCCCTGTTTTTGGAAAACAGGTTTTTTTTAATGTGACTGCAAAGCCGCAAAATCGAATTATTTTTAGGTACACCGATCAGATGCCATTTCAACTGGCATACGAAAAACAACTTGTTCCGGGCAGTAAGAAAAAAAAGCAGGACATGATCGTGTTTAATCGTTTGGCAGGCAGTAAACCTGAAATGGGTATCAGGCCTGGAACAATGGTACCCGATTACAGCACATTTGATGGCTTTATTTTTAAAAAGGGTTCGTGGATTTTTATTGAGGATATTGATGCCAGGATGCCCGCTCAAAAAAAGCAAAGTGTTAATCCACCGGCTGAATTGGAGTTATCACCCAGTCATGGCAAAAAATGAAATCATCAGATAATTTAGAGAAAACCGGCAGACTTTTAAAATTAGTTATATTTTCCGGGATGAGTTTTAAACCTGAACTTAACAATTATACGATAAGACTGGTACTTTGCCTGTTGGTAAAGGTATAGACATCAGAAAGACATACCCGGCTTTTGTTTAACTTAAAGAGTTGGAAACAGCGCGTATTGACAGACTTTTCGCGATAATTAAAAATATTTCCCGATCACATATTTCCACCAAATTATTTTACCTTTGCCCACCTAAAACGTTTGTTTTTATTTCAACCAAAAAAAAATTATTGAGTCATGAAAAAACATAATTTTTATGCAGGGCCATCTATCCTGCCGCAGTTTACGCTTGATGAAACTACCAAAGCTATTCTGAATTTTGCCGGAACAGGTCTCTCATTGATGGAAATTTCTCACCGCAGCAAGGAATTTGTAGCCGTAATGGACGAAACTGTTGCTTTGTTCAAAGAGTTACTCAACATTCCAGAGGGTTATTCGGTGATATTTTTAGGAGGTGGTGCAAGTCTTCAGTTTGCCATGGTTCCATACAACCTTATGCGGACGAAAGCAGCCTATTTAAACACTGGTGAGTGGGCTTCGAAAGCTCAAAAGGAAGCAAAGCTTTTTGGCGAAGTTGTTGAAGTTGGCTCTTCAAAAGACAAAATGTTCAGCTACATTCCAAAGGGATGGAGTGTTCCTGATGATGCCGATTATCTCCACATTACAACCAACAATACCATTTACGGTACCGAAATCAGGCAGGATTTTGATGTAAAGGTTCCTTTGGTTGCCGACATGTCGTCGGACATTTTTAGCCGGCCCGTTGATGTTTCAAAATATGCATTGATTTATGGTGGCGCACAGAAAAATCTTGCACCGGCAGGCGTTACTTTCATAATTGTTCGCAATGATGTACTTGGCAAGGTTGACCGTCCCATCCCGACAATGTTAAAATACCAGACCCATATCGATAAAGAATCCATGTTTAATACACCACCATGTGTACCTGTTTTCGCTGCACTTCAAACATTAAAATGGCTTAAGAGTAAGGGCGGTGTTGCTGAGATGGAAAAAATCAACATCAAAAAGGCGAATCTGTTGTACGACGAAATCGACAGGAACCCAATGTTCAGGGGAACTGTTGTAAAAGAAGATCGTTCGCTCATGAATATTTGTTTCGTAATGGACGAAAAATACGCTCAGTTTGAGAAAGATTTCCTCGATCTGGCGGCAGCACGTGGCTTGGTCGGATTAAAGGGTCACCGTTCGGTTGGCGGATTCCGGGCTTCGACTTACAACGCGCTTCCGATAGAAAGTGTTCAGGCACTTGTGGATGCTATGAAAGAATTTGAAAAAATGAAGGCATAAGTTTAAGGAGAAATTGAAATGAAAAAAGTTTTAGTTGCAACAGATAAGCCATTTGCGCCGGTTGCAGTTCAGCAAATCAGGAAAATAGTAGAAGATGCAGGTTATGAACTTCTGCTTTTAGAAAAATATTCTTCAAAATCTGACCTTTTAAAAGCAGTCGAAAATGTTGACGCCATGATTATCCGCAGCGACATCGCCGACAAGGAAGTATTTGAAGCCGGGAAAAACCTGAAAATTATAGTCAGGGCCGGGGCAGGTTACGACAATATCGACCTTGAAGCGGCCACAGCAAAGGGAGTAGTTGCCATGAATACCCCGGGACAAAACTCGAATGCAGTTGCAGAACTGGCATTGGGGATGATGGTTTTTACAGCCCGTAACCAGTTCAATGGTACTTCAGGGAAAGAACTCCGAGGGAAATCGTTGGGAATTCATGCTTTTGGAAATGTTGGGAAATATGTTGCCGAAATTGCCAAAGGATTTGGAATGAAGCTCTTTGCTTTCGATCCCTTTGTGGCTGATGATGAAATGATAAAGTGCGGCGTTACACCGCTTGGTTCCGAAGTTGAATTGTACAGCAAATGCCAGTATATTTCACTTCATATTCCGGCAACCGAAAAAACCAAAAAATCCATCGGCTTTGAACTACTTTCAAAGATGCCTAAAAATGCAGTACTTGTAAATACTGCCCGCAAAGAGGTAATCGATGAACAGGGTTTGCTTAAAATGTTTGCAGAACGTGACGATTTTAAATACCTGTCGGATATCGAACCAGCCTGCAAGACCGAAATCGAAGCCGCTTACCAGGGCAGATTCTTCTTTACTCCCAAGAAAATGGGTGCTCAGACTTCCGAAGCAAATATCAACGCAGGGCTTGCCGCAGCGAAACAAATTGTGGGTTACTTCGAAAAAGGAGATACAACTTTTAAGGTAAATAAATAATTTTATTATTTTTGCCAGTCAATCAGACCTGACAATATTTTTATTGTCAGGTCTGATTGTTACTTAACACTTGAAAACACCCTAATACTTATTTGCACTATGGAAAATGATGCTGACAAAATTTTGACTTTCTTCAGGTTTGAGGACCTCCGGGTTTATCACAAAGCGCTCGATTACATCGAATGGGTGCACTCAAATACCAGCCTTTTCCCCGAAAATGAACTGAACAATCTCACCGGGAAATTTGTAAATTCAGCTCAGGCCATTGCCCTTCAGATAGCCGAAGGTTCATCGCGAAACAAAACACAATTTATCTACTACCTAAAAATGGCTAAAAGTTCAATTCGCGAATGTGTGGTTTATACGGCCATTTCACGCAGTTTAAACTACATGACCGATGTCTCGATGGATGAATCACGCGGTCAGCTTATGGAATTAACTAAAATGATCGGAGCACTTATCGGTTCGTTGCAAAGAAGTGCAGGTGTTAATTACGAAGAAAAATAATTCCAGTCCAGGCCTCAGGCCTGCAAAATATTAAATAATCGAAATTTTTTTATCATGGCAGTTTTAAAAGCTTTTAAAGGATTACGCCCACCAGGGACTATAGTCAGACAATTGGCCTCCAGGCCTTATGATGTATTAAACTCAGAAGAAGCAAGAGTTGAAGCCCGGGGAAATGAGTATTCGCTCCTGCACATTATTAAACCCGAAATTGACCTCCCTAAGGATATCGACCATTATGCACAGGAAGTTTACGACAAAGCCAGGGAAAACTTCGGTTTGTTCCGCTCCAAAGGATGGCTCGTTCCTGATGATGAAGCACATCTTTACATCTACGCCCAGACCATGAACGGAAAAACACAATATGGCCTTGTGGGATGCGCTGCTGTTGAAGATTACCTTAACAATGTAATTAAAAAACATGAGCTTACCCGTAAGGTAAAGGAAGAAGACCGTATGAAGCATGTTCGTGTGACCAATGCCAACATGGAACCGGTATTTTTTACCTACCCTGCAAAAAAGGAAATCGACGAAATCGTCGAAAAATGGGTTAAAGAAAATAAAGTCGAATACGATTTTATTTCTGATGATGGCTTTGGACACCATTTCTGGGTTATCGACAACAAGGCTGTAAACGATAAGCTGATTTCACTCTTTAAAGAAATTCCCTCGACCTATGTTGCCGATGGCCATCACCGGACTGCTGCCGCTGCTTTAGTCGGAAATGAGAAGAAACTCAATAATCCGAACCATCGTGGCGATGAAGAATATAATTTTTTCCTGGCTGTTCATTTTCCTGACAACCAGCTTACCATCATCGATTATAATCGACTGGTTACCGACTTAAACGGCTTGTCCGGCGAACAATTTATCGATAAGCTGAAAGATAATTTTACAATTGAAGAAAAGGGAGCTTCGGTTTACAAGCCTGATAAACTCCATAATTTCAGCCTGTACCTGGAAGGCAAATGGTATTCGCTCACTGCCAAGTCCGGAACTTTCAACGATCACGACCCGATTGGTGCATTGGACGTTACCATACTTTCGAAGCTTGTTCTGGAACCCTTGCTCGATATTAAAGATCTGAGGACTTCCGATCGAATCGATTTTGTGGGCGGCATCCGGGGATTAGGTGAACTCAGAAAGCGGGTCGATTCAGGTGAAATGAAGGCTGCTTTTGCACTTTACCCCGTTTCGATGAAGCAACTGATCGACATTGCCGATACGGGAAACATCATGCCTCCAAAAACAACATGGTTCGAACCAAAGCTCAGGAGTGGACTGGTGGTTCATCTTTTGGATTGATTGAACCATGAACGAAATTTCTGGTTAATGGAATCTAAAACTCAGTATTGTAAAGAAATATTCCGGAATTTTAATAAACTTAAAATGTAAGCAAATGGAAATAAAAGAAATCGTACTGAAAACCCTCCTCGAGTCAGGGGCGCCGTTAAAAGGCGGCGAAATTGCCGAAAAATCAGGACTCGATAAAAAAGAAGTCGATAAAGCCATAAAAGTTCTGGTGAAGGAGGACAAAATACACTCTCCCATCCGGTGCTTTTATGCACCAAAATAAATACAAAAGGAAGCCGCCGGGCTTCCTTTTGTGTTTTAAATGATATCAAACTTAAAAGACCATCAAAATCGAAATATATCACAAATCATACTAAGTCAAGTATTATTAAAATATTTTCTTTAACCTTTTCAATCAGATCAGCTGGTAAATTCCCGAGTTTATTAATCAGGCGTTTATTATCAATTGCCCTGATTTGGTCGATCATAATATCACAAGATTCGTTCAAATTTGCCATCCCTTTCTCAAGATGCACCCTCAAAATGTCTGCTTCCTGCTCAATATTTGTTGTGAGCGGACAAATGATGGTAGAAGGATGAGAAATTTTATTCAGCAAATTTGTCTGGATTACCAATACCGGCCTTGTCTTTCCGGGTTCAGTTCCTATCTGTGGATTTAAATCTGCAATCCAGATTTCAAATTGTTTAATTGCCATAATCAATCTGTTCAAATTCATTGAGAACATTTAGTGATTCAGTTTTCACCAAATCTGACTCATTTTTAAGTTTCTTCTCCAGAATTGCTCGCTTTTGAAGCCGGTTGTAATAATCAATCGCATCATTAATATAGCGATTTCGCGGCTTCTTAATCCACGAAAGTATTTTTTCGGTTTCTCCAAAAATAGAATCGTCAACTTTTAAAGATATGATTTTCATTTTACAAAAAATTTCTCGCGCAAAGGTATATCAAATAAGTATATCTTTCAGGGATATCTAATTTTTAATTGAATTATTTTAAACTGCAAATAGATGTCTCCTGACTTGAAAATGAGTGCAGTAAAATTCAATACATTAATTTCAAAATATTATTATAGAATAACTTAAAAATGACAAGCCTGCTAAAAACAAATTGCATCAGAAAAAATACACTCACCAATCCGGTGCTTTTATGCACCAAAATAAACCAAAGAGGAAGCCGCCGGGCTTCCTTTTGTGTTTCAAATTCCTGTAGCATTCATGTCTTTAAAGTTTATCAGGAATTTTCATGTATTTGGAAAATAAGTCTTACCTTTGAAAAAGAACTTTAAAAAATCATTCCATGAAAAAAATTGTCTCTTTGCTGCTTTTCTTGCTGGCTATGATAATTCATGAAAGCCAGGCTCAAAGTTATCATCCTGTAATCAGAACCAATAAATTTTGGGATGTGGTTAATAATTTTGATAATGGCTCCCCATGTATGTGCCATTGTTCCGGCCTTCGCTATTTTTATACCGGAGATGACACAATAATTGAAAATGTAGAATACGCGATATTCAAAGCTTCACCCTTGCGCTCAGCTTATGGTTCTGCAGGGCCATTTTGCCCGCCATATTATGCCGATACACTTTCAGGTTTAAGTGGAATTTTCCTACATGAAGACAGTTTCGCTCAGAAGGTATTCATTTATGATTGCTATTCTCATCAGGATTACTTGCTTTATGATTTTTCGTTGGAAGCCGGCGACACATTGGTTTCCGGTTATACCACGGGTAGCCGTCCGGCTATTGTTCAATCCATCGAGAACATTACGCTGAATAATGGTGATATCGTCAAAAAATTCAATTTTGTTGATTATGATGCATTTTATATCGAAAGCATTGGAGGAAGTCAGGGTTTGGCTGGCGGCCTTTTAATGCCTGAGATACCTGACGAATTATATTGTGTGGAAGATCAGGGTATTGGTTTAGTTAACGATTGTGCCGGTTGGGTTGAAACCGGCGAAATACTGATCAGCGATGCAATTCTGGTTATTCCCAATCCCGCCGTTGATTTCATCCGGATCACAGGATCGAAAACCACCGGCATTACCTTAATTAAAATTTACAATGGTTTAGGTACGGAGATCATCAACATAAATGTATCCGGCAACACCGAAACCATCGATGTTTCGCAATTTCCAAACGGTTGCTATCTTTTAAGAGCTGGTAATAATGGATATTATTCAACCACAAAATTTATTATCAGGCGTTAGATTCCTCCATCTTTCCTAAAGGGATAAACGCACTTGCCAGGTCAGAGCGACCGAGATTCCATATATTCGTAGCGGGAACGATGAATTCCATTCGTTAATTATTCAAAAAATAATCTGATTGCTTCTTTTGGTAACCGGTTTGATTCCCATTGTTTTTCATAATTTTGCACGTTATAAAAAAAACATTATAATATGGCAAGTTACGGAAAATGGATCGGTGGCGGATTAGGCTGGGTACTCGGTGGACCAATTGGCGGTTTATTAGGCTTTATGTTTGGTTCGATGTTCGATGGGATGCAAACTGGAGTTTATCAGTATCAGCCAGCCAACGATGGGGGTAACCCACCTTATGGTTATGGAAGGACAACCACCACCCAGACCCAAACCGGCGACTTTACGGTTAGCTTACTGGTTCTGGCTGCCGCCGTGATGAAAGCCGACGGTAAAGTAACCAAATCGGAACTCGAATTTGTCCGTTCATTCCTGAACCGGCAGTTTGGTACTGAGGTAAGTAACCAGCATATCCTCCTGCTTCGCGAGATGCTTAAAAAAGATTTCGACCTGCGAGAGATTTCATCCCAGATAGGACGTTTCATGGATTATTCGTCGAAACTCCAGTTATTGCATTTCCTTTTCGGAATTTCCCAGGCAGATGGCTTTACTCACCAGTCAGAAGTTGATGTCATCGAAACGATTTCACGCTTCATCAACATCCAAAGCGGAGATTTTACCTCCATTAAAGCCATGTTTGTAAAGGATAACTTTAAAAATTATAAGATATTAGAGATAACCCCGGATGCCAACAACGACGAAGTGAAGAAAGCATATCGCAGGATGGCAACCAAATACCACCCCGATAAAGTGACTCACCTGGGTACTGAAATTCAGGAGGCTTCAAAGGAAAAATTCCAGGAACTCAACGCTGCCTACGAACAAATCAAAAAAGAAAGAGGAATTGTTTAACTGCTGAAAACCCGGGAAGATAAAACGTTTTCTTGCTTCCTTACTAATTATTCATATTTCCTTAAACTTATCATAATTTTGTAATTTCACAGTTTATTAGGAATATAGTGGCATGGTGCTTGGTAAGCCATTTTAAGAAAATTGTAATCAACAAGTAAATCGCCAATCCTATCTTACAAAGAATATTAAAAATAGTGGTGTTCCTGATCACTTTTGTGATCTCCGTTCCGCTGGTGCTTGGGCTTTTGCTTCATAACCCGGAAGTACAGACCATGGCTACTAAGTTTGCGGCTGCATTCCTCTCAAAACAGGTCGGAACGGAAGTTTTAGTAGGCGGAATTCACATCAGCCTGCGGGGTACACTTTTACTTAATGATTTATCGATAAAGGATAACAAAGGCGCCAACTTGCTGGCTGTTAACACGCTTGAGACCTCACTGGGCCGTATCGACAGAATAAATAAGCGTATTACAGTCGGAAAGCTTCGCCTGGTGGGACTCGATTTTGAAATAAGGAAGTACCAATCGGACGACAGGCTTAACCTCGACCGTTTCCTGCAAAATTTCAGCACTGGAGGAAACGATTCGTCTGTTGTTGCCGATTCGGCCAAACCCTGGAAAATAAACATCCAGAGTCTTCGGATAAATACAAGCCATTTTGTTTATGAAGACCAGGATTATAAATCACCTGGCCAGGGGATCGATTTTAGTGATATCGAACTGAATGACCTTGATATCGATATCGAAAACCTTGTTCTCAATGGTGATACCGTTTCAGGATCGGTACAAAACATTGCCTTTACCGAAAAGAGTGGTTTCGAATTGAAAGAATTTTGCAGCGATTTGCAATTCAATCCAAACAATATCATTGCACGGAACCTGGTCGCCGTAACAAACAATTCGAGCCTTAATTTGGATATGGCTTTTAAATACGACAGTTTCGACGACTTTAATGATTTTATAAACAAGGTTGCTTTTGATGCGACTTTCAGGCCAACAAACCTCGAAATGAGCGATATCGGCTATTTTGCTCCCATTATGTTTACCATGACTGATCTGATAAATATCGAAGGCGATTTTAGCGGGACTGTTGCTAATCTCAAAGGAACGGAATTCACGGTAGCTTACGGCGACCGTACCCGTTTTAACGGAACCGTCAGGATGAATGGCCTGCCGGATATTACCGAGACGTTTATCCACGCCAGTGTAAACAGTTTTACGACCACTGCCGGCGATGTAAGGCAATTTGCTCTACCGGGTGACACAGCTGTGTTTATTGCTGTTCCGAATTTGCTGACGCAAATGGGTGTGGTTTCGGTGAAAGGGAAATTTACAGGATTTTACAACGATTTTGTTTCGAGAGCTAATTTTGGAAGTCGTCTTGGTGGACTTTCCACCGACATCACACTTAGGAAAACCGGCGACAAACGGGAAATAGCTTATTCAGGAAAGCTAGTCGGGCAGGACCTTGATGTAGGGTCATTCTTTAATGTTAAGTCAACACTGGGTAAAACAAGTTTCGCCCTGAATGTTGATGGTGCCGGTGTAAAGCTGTCCGACCTCAGCATGACGATGAAAGGAACCGTAAATGCGATCGTTGTGAACAATTACAATTATGAAAACATCGTGGTTGACGGCTCACTTTCGGGGCAGGTTTTCAACGGAAGTTTGTGGGTAAAAGACGAAAACCTCGATTTCGCCTTTAACGGTCTGGTGGATTTCAACAAAGAGATGCCTGCATTTAATTTTCATTCTAAAATTATCAATGCCAACCTTTTTAAACTGAACCTATCGACCCGTGATTCGGCCATGCAGCTTTCAACGGTACTTCATTTCGACTTTACCGGCAATAATCTCGATAACCTCGACGGCCTCATCCAGATCGACAGTACAGTTTATGTAGAACATTCCAAAGCCTATCAACTCGATAAGCTAAGTCTTGAGAGTTTTCATGAAGTGGATGGACAGAAAAAACTTAAGCTGAGATCCGATTATGTGGACGCTGATTTTGAGGGCCAGTATAAATTCAGCAGTCTGCTGGCATCGGTCAAAAACTTTGTTATGAAATATTCCAATGTGGCTGCTGTCGAATTTCCATCTACCGGTTTTACCGATGAAGGACAATTGATCCGGTTCGATATAAACCTGAAGGAGACCGGCCACCTGACCGATTTGTTTGTCCCTAAACTTAAAGTGGCTAAGAATACCCGGATTCAGGGCCTTTTCGATTCGAAGATGAAGCGGCTCAATATAGATGGTTCCTCTGATTTAATTGAGGTTTCAGGTGTTGATTTTCACGATTGTAAAATTCTTGCAAATACCAGGGATCAGGATTTTAATTTCTCGGTGTTAAGTAGCCAGGTGATGTTTGCTAATGCAGGTGCCGGCGATTCATTAGGCATTGGTATCGATAGTCTCCAGTTAACCACAAGGCTCAAAGCCGATACTGTTTATTACAGGCTGTCCTGGAACGATTTAAGCAATACATCGGCCAATACCGGCGATTTTGAAGGTTTTGTCCAAATGGAAAACAAACATAAATTCAGCTCTAAATTAAACCGGGTAAATATGCTTGTTGACGGGAAACAATGGAAAGTACAACCCGATAACCTGTTTGTCGCCGATTCAGCTGGTATCTTTTTCAGGGATTTCGATTTTTACAGCGACAGCTCAGGATTCAGTATCCGGGGCGGCATTTCCAAAAATTCTGCCGACAGCCTCAAACTGGGTTTTACCGACCTCGATATTTCGCATCTCGACTTGCTGATGCCGGGTAATAAACTTGATGTTAACGGGATTTTAAATGGGAAAGCAACCTTTGTAAATCTTTATTCAAAACCCAACTTCTTAATCGATATCCGGTTGAAAGATTTGTTTTTTAACGGTAAGGATTTTGGGATGTTACGTATTAACACCAGTTGGGACGACAATAACAAAAGCCTGGGTGTCGACCTGGGAATTATAGAGACAGGAAATATCGGTACGAGCGAAATGCTGACCGTTACCGGCGATTATATGCCCGAAAACCGCAAACAGAATTTTAATTTTGATGTAAAACTGAATAATCTCAGCACCGCTGTCCTAAATCCCTTTGTATCGGATTATGTTGAAATCTCCAGGGAAAGTCTGGCCAGCGGCACGCTTAAGGTTACCGGAACCGGGTCGAAACCTGTGGTGAAAGGAAAAGTTAACCTGATGCGGACGCAGGTTTTGGTTAAATACCTCAACGTATATTATTCTGCTGGCGGTACGGTTGACATCGGCGAAAATTACATTAATGTAAACGAACTTAATGTTTTCGATACGCGAGGACAGTCGGCCGTTTGTTCGGGGAATATTTTTCATGATTATTTCAGCAACTTCGTTTTCGATATCCGCATCGATCAGAAAAACTTCAGTGCATTAAATACCACGGCGAAGGATAACGATTTATTTTACGGAACGGCATATGTAACCGGTTCGGTGGATATTCAGGGGCCGGTTGATGATGTGAAGATGGATATCACTGCCCGTACCGAAAAAGGTACACGGGTCATGATCCCTATAAGCTCGTCGGTTTCAGTTGATCAAAACGACTTCATCATATTCATCAACAATACCGATTCAACAAATGTAAAGCGGCAATCCTACAATGTTAACCTGAAAGGTCTCACATTAACGCTCGATTTAAGTGTAACTTCCGCCGCCGATATCCAGATTTTCCTTCCTTACAATATGGGAAATATCAAGGGAAACGGTAATGGTGACCTGCGTCTTGGTATCAATCCGCACGGCGATTTCACGATCAACGGCGATTATACAATCAGTAAAGGATTGTTTCATTTTACACTCGAGAAACTCATCGGCCGCGAATTCGATATCATCGAAGGCAGCAAGATCGCCTGGACGGGAAGCCCCTATGATGCAACGGTTGATATAAAAGGCGTTCACATGGTTAAAACCACGCTTAACGGTCTTCAGTTACAAACCGATTCGACTTCGGTTTATGGCACAAGGGTGCAGGTTAAATGCGTCATCCAACTTAAAAATGAGCTTTTTAACCCGGATATTACCTTTTCGATCGACTTTGCCAATGTAGCCGAAGATGTAAAGCAGCTCATCTATGCCTCACTTGATACCACCGACCAGTCGGCCATGAGCCAGCAAATGCTCTCGCTGCTTGTGCTGGGGAGTTTCAGCTATTCAAATAATAACCCGAACATTGGTTCAACAGGCTTTAAGTTGTTGTCGAACCAGTTAAACGGCTGGCTGTCGAAGATAAGCAAGGATTTCGATATAGGCATAAATTACCAGCCCGGTTCAAAGCTTACCGAAGACGAACTGGAAGTGGCATTGCAGACCCAGTTGTTCAACGACAGGCTTTCGATCGACGGGAATTTCGGTGTCAGGGGCACCACATCGGTACAAAATACAAGCAGCGTGGTAGGCGACATCAATGTTGAATACAAAATTACAAACGATGGCCGGTTCAGGGTCAGGGCTTTCAACCGCACCAACGACATTAGTTTCCTCGAAGACAATGCACCCTATACGCAGGGTGTCGGCGTTTTTTACCGCAAGGAATTTGAAAGATTCGGCGATTTGCTGAAATCGGAAAAAGAGAAAAAACGGAAAGAACGAAGAAACAAACCGAAAGAAAAGGATTCGGTTTCCAAACAATCCGCCAAACGCGAAGACGACGAATAAAGCTTGCCGATCGTTAAACTGTAAATTCCTGAAGTAAACCTGGCAACAGGCTGACGGAGGTTAGGTTTTGTCTTTTTATCCCGATCCTACTAATGTATGTTGTTTCCAACCCGTTCGATGGAGATGGGAGGGAAAGTTTTATTTTATTCGTACGGAATACTGATCTGCGCGATCCTGTTTTTTTAATCCGGTTTAGCCGATATAGTCCATACTACAAAAAAACTCCAGGCATTACAAAGCATGTTTGCCGGCTTTGGCTCCTTTTAGTTTAGCAACAATTTCCTTATCCGGCCTGAATTGCATCCTAACATTTTTGATGCTTTTATGGCTTACTTCATCCGGATTATCATGGCACTCACTTTTAAACGAAAGCGAAAAAATCCCTAAAGGCGGGATATGAACGCTATGGTTTTGGAGTAAAAGTTCAGGCACTACATCGGCAAATGCTTCCAGTACGGCAATCACATCAATCGAACTCACTGTGGAACGGTCGGAAATCATCTTGCTGATCATACGGAAGTCGGCCTTACTCCGCTTGTCCGGGCGTGCAATATATTTTACTGCACCCCCCTGATTCAGGTGGCCCTTAACGGGTGAAACCTTGAAAATTAGCTGCATGTGTTTCTGTTTTAAGTTTTGATGTTGTATTCGATACGAACGACTTTAGTGGATGTGTAATACAAAAATACTATTTTAATCTATAACAAATAAAATTTTGACATATATTAAAAATATGTTTGACATATGTTAAAAATAATTATGACATATGTTAAAAGCATATTTAATATAAAATAAATCATCAATATCGTACTTCAAAATGATCTGATTGTGCTTAGGATAGGCGGGAGTGATGGTTTGTAAGTAAACTTGTTTTGCAATGCCTGCAAAGGCACTATCATTGCACTTCGTTAATCCAACCGGTTTGATCGAATACCGGACAGGTTGGAAATAACTCTTTCTGAGGGATTTTATTGGCCATAAAATTATTCGATTATTTTGGCCTGCTTATGATGTGTTGGCTGGAGGGGTATTTTTTAATTGTCTAGCCGGCTTGACTATTACTTTCACGATAACTTTGATGACATGAAGTTTATAGATTAATAAACCCCATTGTAGCAAAACAAGAAGATAAATTATGTCGAATTTTTTATAACGGAATTATTCGTTCTCGGATTGAAATTGAAAACTGACGTCCTTTTGAATGAGTTGCGTAACATCAATAACAGGAAGAAAAAACTTATTAAAGTGCGTATTTTCAGTTTTTGCATGCAATACACCTCGGCAAGTTCCGATAGTTAATACGGATAGGTGAGTTATAAAACCTTTGGGCACGATAAGTTTTAAGGTTTCATTATCGTAGATTTCCGACCATGTTTTATCTTCAATCTTAAAATGACATCCAACTTCCAATATTATAAATGAATTTGAATCCGATTCAAACCTGAAACTTGCAAAAATTGAAATTAATTGTGATGTATTGTTTGAACTAAATCTTAAATTCGAACCAAGTTGTATTGTCGCATTTTCGGAAAATGATTCTTTAATAATCTCAAATTTCTCAGTAGTAATAGCAGCCAAAGCAAAACTCATATTATTCAAACCTGTAGGCATTATAAGTCCTCCTAACTTTTATATTTCGACTGACAAATTGGTTGAGTATAATTGCCAAAGGGATACTTGTAAGTCATTTCAGAAATTGTTTCGGTATGCCCATTTTTTATTTGAAGAAAAACCGGACTCTGTAAATCAGACACTATGATTTCCCGGCAATTTTCATTGGAAGGAATTTCAATTAATTTGATGCATAGTGCGTTTTCGATTTTAGAGATAGTTTCCAGTGAAAGGTTTTCTTTTCCTTTTACAATCTTATTGATATATTGAGGGGAAACACCAATTTTTTCAGCAAGCTCTTTTTGGGATAGTTGAATTTCCCTTAATTTCCTGAGAATTTTCAATGCAATTAGTGCGGATTTATCTAACCATTCTTCATTGGCTTCATACAACTTTATGTTGTTTAGCAAAACCGAAGGTTCTTTAGAAACAATTATTTCAAGTTTCTCTCTTAAAGTATTCTTTTTCATAGTCCTAACCAATTTCCATTAATTCAATCATACCATCCTCATCTAATACTCCTATGTCTTTTAAATATTGTTTGCAGCGATCAATTTTAATGAGTTCAGCCATTGTATGTTCACGTTCATTCATTGTGCGGGTCAACTTAATTGCTCCACCGGTTACTAAAAAACTGTCTTCGCCTATTTTTAAAGCATAAATCCGCAACCAGGTTTTTGCATTCGATCCATATGCTTTTTTCTTTGGTAAAAACCCGTCTTCTATCTTTCCCTTGCTCAAGGGATGAAAGAGATTTTTAAAAATTTTTATTCTTTCTTTTTTGGATTTTTTTGATAATGATAAGAGAAATTTAAAAAAAATCCTAGCATCGTTTCTTGTTTTAATTACAGCATCTTCGATCGAATAATTTTTCCATTCTCCAACCAGGTCGGTTTGATTCGTGGTAAAAAAATCTTCCAGAAATTCAATGTCTGTCCATTCATCCTGAAGTTTCGTAAACTCATCAATTCCATTTTTTTCAAAATTGATAGTCAATAAACAAATATCAGTGGCAAAAATAGGGACAATTTCCATTAAATCAACCTAAAAGTTTATTTTATTAGCAATTTTTATCTTTTCTAAATAAAAACTAATGATTGGCAAATAATTATTTGAATTCAAAGGTATCGTTAAATTGTATCGTATCAAAATCAGATGTTTTTGTTCCAACTAAAGGAAAAATATTTTCAACATGCTAAAAAGAAGCACTGTTTGAAAACAAATAAACCAACTTACTCTTCCTTCACCGGTGAGGATGTATTTTAATACATTGTCTTCATATACAAAGTTGCCAACGTAATCGATAGTTTGTTCCAATAGATGATCTATTCGTGTTTGTTTCATCAGTTTTTGGCCGTTTGCGGTGTAAAGGTAGTTAATTTCATCGGTACCATTGGAACAAACATTTTACCATTAACATCATAACCGTACTCAGA
>Ga0172375_10003120_pt1 | contig 25399 bp, 18 predicted proteins | sample LakKiv1m_FD_114537 | JGI IMG/M metagenome (GOLD analysis project Ga0172375, IMG submission 114537) | Freshwater microbial communities from Kabuno Bay, South-Kivu, Congo - kab_092012_11.1m | ecosystem: Environmental > Aquatic > Freshwater > Lake | place: Democratic Republic of the Congo...
GTATTCTCGCTGACGGCGCCATGTTCCTTGAGCGTCTGTCCGGGAACGTCAAGGATCTTCGTTTTCGCGGCATCGGCATAGACGACGTAGGCTTCATCAAGGATGGCCGAGGCTCCGGGCTGATCCAGGATCCGGGAGGCAATCATCCCGCCCGTGACGGATTCCGCCACCGAAACCTTGAGTTTGTTATGGACAAGCAGTTCGAAAAACGCTGTTTCCAGTTCCTGGTCCGGCTCCAGGAGCAAAAAATCCCTGAACCGGTCCCGGAACTGTCGCGACACTTTGGCGAGTTGTTTCTGATCGATGCCGTAAAGGACGACTTCTTCTTCGCCCTTCTCATCGGAGAAGACGGCCTGGATGTCTTCGAGTTTTCCGAAATGATGGTGGAACAGCAACATGGCCGCTTTCGGCTCGATACCGAAGAGGATGTATTTCTGCCGCATTCTGTTGGTGAATTCAGTCCTGGTTTCCATATTATACCTTTCTTCTAGACACTGAAACGGAAATGGAAGACATCCCCGTCCTGGGCCAGATAATCCTTGCCCTCGAGACGGAATTTGCCCAGTTCCTTGGCTCTCGCCTCCGAACCGGCGGCGACCAGATCGGCATAGGATATGGTCTCGGCCCGGATGAAGCCTTTTTCGAAATCGGTATGGATGATGCCGGCGCATTCCGGAGCCTTCATGCCTTTCTTGAAGGTCCAGGCCCGGACTTCCTTCTCGCCGGCGGTGAAAAAGGTCTGCAGGCCCAAAAGATCGTAACTTTTGCGGATCAGGTCGAAAAGACCCGATTCCTGCATGCCGAAATCGGCGAGGAACGCCTGGCGGTCCTCATCGGTCAATTCGGAAAGTTCCTGTTCGATCTTGGCGCTGATCACGGTCACGCGGGCATTTTCCCGACCGGCTCTTTCCATGACCGATTTCACCATGTCGTTCTGGGAGTAATCCGCCATTTCGGTCTCGTCGATATTGCAGACGTACAAAGTCGGTTTGGCGGTCAGGAAATTGAAGTTTCGGATCCCTCTCTCCTCTTCGGGGCTCAGCCCGACCGCCCTGATCGGCAGCCCTTTTTCCAAGGCTTCCTTCAATTTTTCCAAAATGGAATATTCCAGAACGGATTCGAGATCGGTCTTCATCAGGGCTTTTTTCTGGATTTTCGGCATCCGTTTCTCGATCGAATCCAGATCGGCGAAGATCAGTTCGATCTGGATCGTTTCCATATCGCGTAGCGGATCGACGGAGCCGTCCACATGCGCGACGTTGGCGTCTTCGAAACAACGTACCACCTGACAGATGGCATCGCAGTTCCGGATGTGGGACAGAAACTGATTGCCCAGACCCTCGCCTTTGGAGGCGCCTCTGACGAGGCCGGCGACATCGGTGAATTCGAACGTGGTGTAGATGGTCTTTTTCGGATTGTACATCTTGGTCAGGATGTCGACCCTGTCATCTGGCACTTCGACGACGCCGACATTGGGTTCGATGGTCGCAAACGGATAGTTGGCGGCCAGAACCCTGGATTTGGTTATCGCATTGAACAAGGTCGATTTGCCGACGTTTGGCAAGCCGATGATTCCGGCGGTCAGACCCATGGATATCGCTCCTTCATTGGTATATGGATCAGTGGCTGATCCGGAACAGCTTCATGGCGTTTGCTGTCGTCTTCTGGGCGATGGTTTCAAAATCCATGCCCTTGATCGAGGCGATCGCCTTAGCTGTTTCCGGCAGATATTTCGGTTCGTTCATCTTGCCCCGGTAGGGATGCGGGGTGAGATAGGGGGCGTCCGTTTCGATAAGCAAGTCATCGATATCGATCGCTTCCGCCACCGCTTTCGGGGTTTTTGCGTTTTTGAATGTCACCGGTCCCGCGAGTGAGATCTTCAGGCCGAGAGCCAGAAAGTCACGCATGGACTCGACGCTACCAGAATAGCAATGCATGACGCCTTCCAAAGCTTTGGGCTTATGCTTCTTGATCAGGTCCAGGGTGTCTCCGGAGGCGTCGCGCATGTGCACGACGATCGGCAGATCATGAAAGGATGCGATCTCGATCTGTCTCGTGAAGACTGCTTTTTGCTTTTCAACGAACGTTTTGTCCCAATAGTAATCGAGTCCGATTTCGCCCACCGCCACGACTTTCTCGTGGCTGAGATTGGCTTCGAGCCAGGCAAAGTCGCTTTCGACGATTTGTTGGGCGTTTTCGGGATGGAAGCCGATCGCGGCGTAGACCTCTGGATATTTTTCCGCGAGTTCGATCGCCTTAAAACTCGAGGCTGCATCATAACCGATGCAGACGAAAAATCCGACCCCTGCGTCAATGGCTCGTTGAATCACCTGATCATGGATCGGATATAGCCTGTCGTCGTTCAGATGGACGTGCGAATCGAAAAGCATGCCTATTTCCTCAGTTTCAGATATGTGTTGGCCACATTTTCCACGGTGAACCCGAAATGGGTCAGGACATCATCAAGCGGAGCGCTGACTCCGAAGGTGTCGATCCCCAGGACATGACGGGAATAACGGTACCATAAGCCGGTACTGCCCATTTCGATCGCCAGCCGGTTGGTTATGTTCGCGGGAAGCACCTGTTCTTGAACCGATTCCGGCTGTCTCGCGAACAGTTCCATCGACGGCATCGAAACGACGCGGACGGGGATGTTATGCTGTTTCAGAAGGTAATCCTGGGCTTTGACGGCCAGTTCGACTTCGGATCCGGTCGCGATCAGGATGCCTTCGAAATCGGGTTTGTCGGAGGCGACATAAGCTCCCTGAAGGAACATCTCGTAGTCGGATTGATGCTCCACGGTTATGTCTTGTCGGGAAAGTGCCAGGATGGTCGGGGCTGTTTTCGCTTCCAAGGCGTAACGGAAGGCATATCTGGTCTCGTTGCTGTTGGCGGGGCGGATTGTGACCACGTTCGGTGTTTCACGAAACATCGCCAGCTGTTCGACCGGTTCGTGGGTCGGTCCGTCTTCACCGACTCCGACGGAATCGTGGGTGAAGATGAAGACCGATGGAATCCCCATCAGGGCGGCGATTCTGATGGCGGGCTTCATGTAATCGGAAAAGATGAAGAACCCGCCCGAAAATGCCTTCAGATGGTGCAGGGTCAGTCCATTTGTGATCGCGCCCATGGCGTGTTCCCGGACACCATAATTGATATTGCGACCCAAAGGATTCTCTTTCGTGAAATTGCCGCCGATGCCCTTGACCTTGGTCGAAGCGGTCAAGTCGGCGGATCCGCCGACAAGCGCCACAGAGCGTTCCGAAAGCTTGGGGATGATCTTGCCGATCGAATTCCTGGTGGCCTCCTTGAAACCAAGGGCGTCCTCTTTAAGGAAATCTGTCCAGGAAATGGAAAGCTTTCCGTCGATGATATCCGCCAGCGCTTCGGCTTCGGCGGGATATTGCCTGCGATATTCCTCGAACATGAAGTTCCAGACTTCATGGGCTTCCTCGCCGCGTTTTCCAAACCGCGTCCGGAAGTGTTCGACGACTTCGGGATCGATATGGAAAGGTTCTTCGGGATAGTGGGCGACCTTTTTCATCCTGAGGGTCTCCTCCATACCCAAGGGAGCGCCATGGACGGCGCTTGTGCCTTGTTTGGTGGCACCTTCGCCGATCACGCTCTTGATTTCGATGAAAGCCGGTTTGCCGGCTTGTTTGGCCTTTTCGATAGCGATGGATACTCCCAGGACGTCGTCGGCGTCGTCGACAAACAGATAGTTGAATCCGACGCTTTCCATCTTCATCCTGATGTTTTCGGAAACGGCGTTTTTCGTCGGGCCGTCAAGCTGAACATCGTTGGAATCGAAAAGGACGATCAGTTTGTTTAACTGCAGATGGCCGGCCAGACTCAAGGCTTCCATGGCGACGCCTTCCTGAAGGTCGCCGTCCCCACAGAGCACATAGGTGTAGTGATCGACAAGCCGGAGCCCCTCCTTGTTGAAGGTGGCGCCAAGATATGTCTCCGCCAGGGCGATGCCTACGCCCATGCCGATGCCTTGGCCGAGCGGTCCGGTCGTGGCTTCGACTCCCGGAGTGTGCCGGTACTCGGGATGTCCGGGTGTCATCGATCCCAGTTGGCGGAACCGTTTCAGTTCGGAAAGAGGTATATCGTATCCGGCGAGAAAAAGGCTCGCGTAAAGCAGCGCCGACCCATGCCCGGCCGACAGGACGAACCGGTCGCGGTTGAACCATTCCGGATCTTTGGCCGAAGCGTTCAGATGATACTGGAACAGAGAATATAGAACCGGAGCGGCGCCAAGAACGATGCCGGGGTGGCCGCTGTTGGCGGCGTTGATCATGTCAAGTCCGAGAAATCTGATGTTTTGAATTGCTTTTTCCATATAATGTACCCATCTCCCTGAGAATGCGGATTTTTCACAAGTATTATAACATATTTGGCTTGAATATCGTCACCCTTTGCGACAAATGCGAAAAAAAGGGATGCTTGGCATCCCTGGTTTTTTTTGCTATTCGATGATCTGGATTACCGAGCCGGCGCCGACAGTGTGGCCGCCTTCACGGATGGAGAACTTGGTTCCCTGTTCCAGAGCGATCGGGTGGATAAGTTCCACGACCATCTCGGTGTTGTCGCCGGGCATGACCATTTCAATGCCTTCCGGAAGGTTGATGACTCCGGTGATGTCGGTCGTACGGAAATAGAACTGCGGACGGTAGTTGGAGAAGAACGGAGTGTGGCGGCCGCCTTCCTCTTTCGTCAGGACATAGACCTGGGCTGTGAATTTCGTATGCGGCGTGACCGATTTCGGTTTCGCTATGACTTGTCCACGTTGGACTTCATCTCTGGAGATACCTCTCAGAAGCAGACCGACGTTGTCGCCAGCCTGAGCGTAGTCAAGCAGTTTTCTGAACATTTCGACACCGGTGACGACCGATGCTTTGGTCGGCTTGATGCCGATGATCTCAACCGGATCGTTGACTTTGATCGTTCCGCGGTCGACACGGCCGGTAACGACGGTGCCACGACCGGTGATGGTGAAGACGTCTTCGATCGGCATGAGGAAAGGCTTGTCGGTGGCACGTTCCGGAAGGGGAATGTAGGAATCGACGGCGTCCATGAGTTCAAGGATGCTCTTTTGGGCCTGTTCGTCGCCTTCGAGGGCTTTCAGAGCCGAACCGACGATGATCGGGGTTTCGTCTCCGGGGAATCCGTACTCGTCAAGGAGTTCGCGGATTTCCATTTCCACGAGTTCGATGAGTTCAGGATCATCGACCATATCCGCTTTGTTCAGATAGACGACCATTTTGGGAACGCCGACCTGGCCGGCGAGCAGGATGTGCTCTCTGGTCTGGGGCATGGCGCCGTCAGCCGCGGAAACAACGAGGATGGCTCCGTCCATCTGGGCGGCACCGGTGATCATGTTCTTGACATAGTCGGCATGTCCCGGGCAGTCGACATGGGCGTAGTGGCGGTTCTTGGTCTCATACTCGATGTGAGCGGTGTTGATCGTGATGCCTCTGGCCTTTTCTTCCGGAGCGGAGTCAATCGACGCATAGTCTTTGACCTGGGCGAGTCCCTGCTTGGAAAGAACGAGGGTGATAGCGGCTGTGAGCGTGGTTTTTCCATGGTCTACGTGGCCGATAGTACCGATATTGACATGGGGTTTCGTACGTTCGAATTTAGCTTTTGCCATTTTTTATATTCTCCTTTATTAATTTTTTTCGCTTTGGCTAGTGTTTCATATTAATCGATAATATTTTATAACAATATCCCGAATAATGCAATACTTTACTTTCAACCGAGCATGCTGGGAATGAGCCCGGGATCAATTGTTCCGTTTGGTGATGATTTCTTCGGCGATCGACTTCGGGCATTCCTCATAGTGCGAGAACTGCATCGTGTGGGTCGCCCGGCCCTGGGTGTTCGAACGCAAGGCTGTGGCATAGCCGAACATCGTGGCCAGAGGCACCTTGGCGGAAACCTTCTGGGCCTTGCCTTGGGTATCCTGGGCTTCGATCCTTCCGCGCCTGGAAGTCAGGTCGCCGATAACGTTGCCCAGATACTCGTCGGGAGTGACGACGTCCACGCTCATGATCGGTTCGAGCAGGGTCGGTTTGCATTTGTCTTTCGTCTGTTTCAAAGCCATCGAGGCCGCAATCCGGAAAGCCATTTCCGAGGAGTCGACCTCATGGTAGGAGCCATCGAAGAGCGTGGCTTTGATGTCGAGGACCGGATAACCGGCCACGATACCACCGGGCAACGCTTCCTGGATGCCTTTGTCGACGACGGAGATGTATTCTCTCGGAACCACGCCGCCGACGATCTTGTCGACGAACTCGTATCCCTTGCCGGGATTGGGTTCGAACTTGATCCAGACGTGTCCGTATTGGCCTCTTCCGCCCGATTGACGGATGAATTTGCCTTCGCAGGCGGCTTCATGACGGATCGTTTCGCGATAGGAGACCTGCGGATTGCCGACGGTGGCTTCGACCTTGAATTCGCGCCGCATCCGGTCGACGATGATCTCCAGGTGCAATTCGCCCATGCCGGAGATGATCGTCTGTCCGGTTTCGGAATCGGTGTAAGTCCGGAAAGTCGGATCCTCCTCGGCCAGTTTGGAGAGCGCTATGCCCATCTTGTCCTGGTCGTTTTTCGTCTTCGGTTCGATCGCGACGGAAATCACGGGTTCGGGGAATTTCATCGATTCGAGGATGACGAAGTTCTTGTCGGAACAGATCGTGTCGCCGGTAACGGTGTCCTTGAACCCGATGGCGGCGGCGATATCGCCCGAATAGACGGCATCGATCTCGGTACGGTGGTTCGCATGCATCTGCAGGATCCGGCCGAGACGCTCCTTCTTGTCTTTCGAAGTGTTGACGACATACGATCCTTTTTGGGCGACTCCCGCATAGACCCGGAAGAAAGTCAGCTTGCCGACGAAGGGATCGGTCATGACTTTGAAAGCCAGGGCGACGAACGGCTTGTTGTCGTCATGAACGATGACGACTTCCTGACCGTTGCGATTGATGCCGCGGATCTGCGGTACTTCGATCGGCGAAGGCAGATAATCGATGACGGCGTCAAGCATTAGTTTGACACCCTTGTTCTTGAAGGCCGATCCGCAGATGACCGGGAAGAATTCGACTGTCAGCGTCGCTTTTCGAATCGCTTTCTTCAGCATCTTTTCGGTGATCTCTTCGCCTTCGAGGTAGGAAAGCATGAGTTCTTCATCGAAATCGGCTACCGCCTCGATGAGACGGGTCCTTCTGTCCTCGATCGTTTTTTTGAGATTGGCGGGGATGGGTATTTCATAAAAGTTTTCTTCCGGCTCGCCATCGTAATGATAGGCTTTGATGGCGACGATGTCAACGATGCCGGTGAAGAGTTCTTCAGCGCCGATCGGCCATTGGATGGCCTCGGCCTTGGCACCGAGCCGGTTGTGGATGGATTTGATCGCATCTGCGAAATCCGCGCCGGTCTTGTCCATCTTGTTGGCGAACACCACGCGGGGGACGTGATATTCGTTGGCCTGACGCCAGACGGTTTCCGTCTGCGGTTCGACGCCGGCCTGGGCGTCAAGTACGGTTATGGCACCGTCCAATACGCGGAGGGAGCGGGATACTTCGACGGTGAAGTCGACGTGGCCCGGAGTGTCGATGATGTTCACCCGGTAGTTTTTCCAGAAAGCTGTCGTCGCTGCGGCAGTGATGGTGATGCCACGTTCCTGTTCCTGTTCCATCCAGTCCATCTGCGAGGCGCCATCATGCGTCTCGCCCATTTTGTGGATTTTTCCGGTATGGTAAAGAACACGCTCCGTTGTCGTGGTTTTTCCGGCGTCAATGTGCGCCATTATACCGATGTTGCGTGTCTTGTCCAGACTGAATTCACGTGCCATAACTGTTTCCTTTCAGATTAAAAACGATAATGGGCGAAAGCCTTGTTGGCTTCGGCCATGCGGTGCATGTCTTCTTTTTTCTTGACCGATGAACCGACTCCGTTCGCAGCGTCGACGATTTCTTTCGCGAGTCTTTCTTCCATGGTTTTTTCATTACGGAGTCTTGAGTATTGTACGAGCCATCTTAGTCCAAGCGTGACCCTTCTGTCGTTTCTCACTTCTCCGGGAACCTGATAGTTCTGTCCGCCGATACGGCGGCTTCTTACTTCCAGAACCGGCATGATGTTGTTGAGCGCGTCATTGAAGACATCGACAGGTTCTTTGCCCGTTGCTTCCCTGACGCGTTCGAATGCGTTGTAGAGAATATTCTGGGCGAGATTCTTTTTCCCGTTCAGCATGATGCCGTTGATTAGTTTGGTTACTAGTTTTGAGTTGTAGATCGGATCCGGTAATACGTCCCTTTTCACAACTTTACCTTTACGAGGCATAAGGTAGTTCCTCCTTTCGAAAATGATGTATGTTTGAGAATTTTCGTGCTAACCTTATTTTTTTGCCGGAGCCGGTCTCTTCGCTCCATATTTGGAACGGCCTTGCTTTCTATCTTGAACAGCAGTCGTATCCAAGGTACCGCGGATGATGTGGTATCTGACACCAGGAAGGTCTTTTACACGACCGCCACGAATCAGGACAACGCTATGCTCTTGCAATTTGTGACCGATACCAGGGATGTAGGCGTTGACTTCGCCGCCGTTCGACAGGCGGACACGTGCGTATTTGCGCAGAGCGGAGTTCGGTTTCTTCGGTGTCATCGTCGCGACACGGACACAGACGCCGCGTTTCTGCGGACTGTTGAGTTCCGTATAACGTTTCTGCAGGCTGTTGAAGCCGATGTTTAACTGCGGTGCTTTGGATTTCTTGGTTTTGTCATGACGTCCCTGTTTGATCAACTGATTGATAGTAGGCATTTCAGTTTCCTCCTTTCATACCCACACACCCGGGAGGTGCGTTTGTCTCATTTTTATTAAGGTTGCGGGGCAACCTCGGTTTGATGATTTTTTGCAGCAACATTATTATACACCACGAGTCTAGGTGTGTCAAACAATTTTATTCAGAAATTGAATGTGTGATAAATGAAGTCCAATTCCATTTCATTCGAGCCAAAAAAGACAAAGAACGACTTCATATCAGAGCATATTTGCTGTTAAAAAACCTTAAAAAAGAATATCAGGTTCTATGTTGACATTTTATTTTTGATATGGTATATTTGATTTGAGAATAATAACGAAACGTTTCGTTTTTGCCATAAAATCACACTATAGAGGTAAAAACAGATGGATCTAAAAACAGATTTGCTCTATGACGAACGAAGGAATGGAATCGTCTCTATTTGTTCGTCCAATACCTACGTTTTGAAAGCTGCAATGAAAGAAGCTCTCGAAAACGACTATCCCGCACTGATCGAAGCAACCGCAAATCAAGTCAATCAATTTGGTGGATATACCGGTATGACTCCGGCAATGTTCCGTGATTATGTTCATGAGTTGGCGGCGAAAATTGGTTTGAACAAAGATAAAATCGTCTTAGGCGGTGATCATCTAGGTCCATTGATTTGGCAGGATCTCCCTGAAACCGAGGCGATGAGACTTGCAGAAGACTTAGTAATAGAATATGTCTCTGCAGGGTTCAAGAAGATACATATAGATACAACAATGAAATTGGCTGACGATAAGTTGAATCACAAACTTGATGACCAAACAATAGCGCGCAGAGCAGTAAGATTGATTTCTGCATGTGAAAAAGTACGATCCGGGAGTCTAGTATACGTTATCGGAAGTGAAGTTCCGATTCCCGGAGGAGCTACATCAAGTAGCGGAGAGATTCAATTGACTTCGGTGTCCAATCTTGTTGAACAACTAAGGCTTTTTCGCAGCGAATTATCAAAATCCGGACTTGATCGCGTTCTTTCAGATGTTGTCGCTGTTGTTGTTCAGCCCGGGGTTGAGTTTGGCGATGATGAAGTGATTGAATATGACAGTGATGCAGCTCATAATTTGCATGATTTTCTAATCACTCAGGGCAGCTTATCCTTCGAAGGTCATTCTACGGATTACCAATTAAAGGAAATGCTAAGGCAAATGGTTGATGACGGTGTCAGGATTTTAAAAGTAGGTCCGGCATTGACTTTTGCTTTTCGCCAAGCAATATACGGATTAGAGAATATTGAGCGCGAATTTGAGTTTGATCAATACTCAAGAATAAAAGATACATATGAAAAAGTCATGATAGCTCATCCGGAAAAATGGGTTAATTATTACTATGGCAACGAATCAGAATTGCATATAAAACGACACTATAGCTATTGTGATCGTATAAGATATTACGCAAACTATTCCGAAGTCGAAAAAGCAACAATAAAACTGATAGATAACCTGTCAAATATAAAAATTCCTCTCTCTATGGTTTCAGACTATTTTCCAAATCAATATACGAGAATACGAAAAGGCGAAATCGAACTCGATCCCGAAGAGATCATAATAGATAGAATCAGGGATTGGATAAAAGATTATATTTATGCCGTAACTAAAGAAAAGGAAAATGAGAATGTATAGTATCAATGCAATAGATCCAATATTAGTTCCTAAAAGAAAATTGTATACCGGAGCGGTCATGCCAGCAATTGGAATGGGCACTTTTGGCTCGGACCGGTTTTCGGCAGAGCAGGTATCCCAAGCGGTTCTAGGCGCGGCAAGAATAGGCTACAGACTTTTCGACTGCGCATCAGTGTATGAAAACGAGCAAATGATCGGGGATGTTTTGCTTCAAGCAAGAAAAGAAGGGATCCCAAGAGAGGATTTGTTCATTCAAAGTAAAGTATGGAATGACATGCATAAACCCGGTGATGTTCTTCTTTCATGCGCAAAAACCCTGAAAGACTTGAAGCTGGAATACCTAGATATGCTATTCGTTCATTGGCCATTTAGAAACCATCATGTCCCGGGGGCGAAAGTCACCGATCGCGACACAAAATCGCATGCGTATATACATGATGAATTTATGGAAACTTGGCGAGAGATGGAAAAGCTTCAAAAAATGGGTCTTGTAAGGCATATCGGCACTTCGAACATGTCTATCGCAAAAATGAGATTGTTACTTAGGGACTGTGAAATTAAGCCTGCAGCAAATGAAATGGAATTGCATCCAACTTTTCAACAAGAGGATTTTTTCCATTTCTGCATAGATAATCAAATCCAACCGATCGGGTTCAGCCCTATTGGATCCCCTTCCCGGCCGGACAGGGACCGAACAGAAAGCGATTATGTCGATATAGAAGACCCAATAGTTGTCGATATTGCGAAAAAACATCAAGTACATCCCGCTGTTGTGTGTTTAAAATGGGCAGTCCAAAGAGGACAAATACCAATTCCTTTTTCAATCTATGAAAGAGAATACTCCAGCAACCTGCTTGCTGCTATAAAAGATCCTTTATCGGATGAAGAAATGAAAATGATGAAATCAGTAAACAAAAATTGCAGATTAATCAAAGGGCAAGTTTTTTTATGGGATGATATCGATGACTGGCGGATTCTTTGGGACGAAAACGGAGCCATCAGAAGCAAATAAACAGCATATGGAGGAGACAAATGTGAAAACCGATAATAAAATGGTGTTTTCAAACGATTTCGGCCTGGCCGGAATCGCATATCAGAATAACTCGGTTACCCATACCATTACCGCTGAAAACAAAACAGGAGAAAAAGGAGGAGCCTGTCGGGCTGTTAATGGGACCGGCGCTCACGCAGCAAGAGATCTCGGCAAAGGCTATAAAATATCGCCTTCAATTATTGTAAATGGAAATACTACCGCAGTAATCGCTGATATTGCTACAGAGGGCTCCATTCAAAGTATTTGGTTTGGCGGAGATGTAACCAGAGATTTCATTATTCGCTTTTATTGGGATGGGGATTCTACCCCAGCAGTAGAATGTCCTTTGCCTGATTTTTTCGGAAACGGTTGGCTGAATAATCTGTCGTCTCCATTTAAAGGGCCTTTTTTCAATTTAAACTCGATTCCTGTATGTATAAACCCTAACAATGCCCTGCTTTGCTTCTGGCATATGCCTTTTCGCAAAGGGTTTAAGATCACAATCGAAAATCGATCCGATAAAAATTTATGTACATTTTATCAAATTAATTATTGTGAAAAATCAATTCCTGATGATTTTCTGTATTTTCATGCTCAGTTTCGCAGAACAAACCCCATTCCTTTTAAAGAGAATCACATTATTCTTGATGAAGTTAAGGCAAAAGGCAATTATGTAGGCACTTCTCTTTGCGTGGGTTTAAATAGCGGAGGAAACTGGTGGGGTGAAGGCGAAGTCAAATTTTATATCGACGGCGATAAGGAATATCCTTCGTTGTGTACAACAGGAACTGAAGATTATTTTGGCGGTTCTTTTGACTGGGAAGTAGATGGCAAATATACAACATATAGCACTCCTTTTTGCGGAATGCACTATTTTCGTGACTCCGATGGGTTATATAATCCTCAACAACGTTTTGCAATGTATCGATGGCATTTAGTGGATCCGATTTGCTTTAGGACTGACATACGAATCGAGATTCAAGATCTTGGTTGGTATAAACTTGGGGATAAATACATGCCTAGACAAGATGATTTTGCCAGTGTCGCCTTCTTTTACATAGACAAGTCATCAGCAACACTTCCGATATTACCAGATCGTAATTTTCTTTTAACAATATGATAACTTAAGTATAGGAGACTGATTATGAAAAGAATAACCTATTTTAAAAAACCATTCATCATTTTTCTTGTATTTGTCATCGGAAGTCTCTACGCCTGCGGAGTCGTAACATCAATCTCGACAAATACAACCACTTCTAGCCAAGCCACTGATTTGGAATCTACATCCACAACAACAGGCACTTATTCTGAAACAACGACAACTTATGAAAACACAACTATTTCATTTGTTGGTGTTCAAGATTCAGATATGTCAATATTGTTGAACGGGCTATCTGAAGAAGGAACCGGTGAAACTTTCCGAGATAATCGATGGACCCAATTATACCGAGACAAATTAAATGTAGAAATTGTCTATGATTGGATTGCACTAGGTTGGGACAATAAACGAGAAAAACTAGGTTTGGACCTTGTGGCGGGAGATATGTCGGATTGCATTGTGTTTGATGACATAGGAATGGCAATGGATACATATGACGCAGGTTTGACAATAAGTCTGCAAGATTTGTTTGAGGAATATGCTTCCGACCAAGTAAAAGAATTTTTTGCCACACCAGCGGCACAAAATCTACTGAGTTTATGTACGCTCGACGGGGAACTTATCGCAATTCCCGAAATTGCCAGTGATTTAGTTCAATCGCCGATGATGTTCATCCGTAAGGACTGGCTCGATAATCTTGGTCTGGCACTTCCTGAAAATCGTGAAGATGTATTAAACATTATAAAAGCTTTTCGCGATGATGATCCTGATAAAGACGGACTAAAAGACACATATGGCTTAGGTTTGACAGGAAATTTAGTCCAATATGTAGGAATCCTAAATGGTTTTGCTGAAATGTACAATAGTCTTCCTTATATATGGTATGAAGGAGACTCAAATCAGATTGAGTTCGGAGGAGTGCAGGAAAATTCCTTCACAGCGCTTGAAGAACTCGCTTCTCTCTACAACGATGACTATATTGACAAAGAGTTTATCACCAAAACCGAAACCACATTGAATGATGATATAGCCAACGGAAAAATAGGTCTCGTTTTTGCGCCAGAATGGTTATGCTGGAATGCGATCAAATCATCATATATTGTTAATCCGGAAGTTGAATGGGTTGTATTACCGGTACTCGATGGAGATGGTATTTCCAAGACGATCAATTCAGAAGTTTATGCAAGAGGATATATTGCTATTAACAAGGATTTTTCTCATCCGGAACGGATTATTCAAATGATCAATCTATATTTTGATACCGTTTGGGGCGAAGATGGAAATCCAGAGTATTATTTTTCTAATACAAAATATGACAACTTATGGCATTTATCTCCTCTTCAGTTTTTAAATCCTGTTGCTTCACAAGATTATGATATCTTGACGGGCTTGATTGCCGGAGAATTGACTCAAGAAGATGTAACAAGCGGGGAATGGGAAACATATCAGATCTACTTGAAACACGAAAATAACGAAACCTTGACCCCGAGCGAATATGCCTTATACATGTCAACTAGAACCGCAGAAGTCAAAAACCTCTACTATACTAGTGTTGATACAATTACAAGTTGGAAGTTGGTGCTGACAACCAGAACTACGATTGGAAATCTTCAGACTGACACATATATTCAAATAATACGCGGAGCAACATCAGGCACTGCAAGAGAGGCCTGGGACCAGTATGTTTCGGAATGGTACAGCCGTGGCGGCACTGCTTTGCTACAAGAATATAACGACTGGTTCGCAAACATAAAACCTAACGGATAATATATAGGATATGAAAAAGTTCTTGAAACAGCTTAAAACACAATGGATATTCCATTTGTTTATCTGGCCGCCCCTGATAATGCTGATTATATTTCATTTCATTCCGCTTTTTCAAGGTATTCGGATGTCATTTCAGGACTTTAAACCGGCAAAAGGTTTTTTTGGAGAACAGCAATGGATCGGACTAGATAATTATCGATACCTTTTTGAGTTGCCAACATTCTCTCAAGCGCTCGTGAACACGATAATTATCTCAATTATAAAAATTTTCTTGATGATCGTGGTTCCTGTGCTTGTTGCTGTTTTACTTGATGAAGTATCTTCTAGAAAACTCAGGAAACTTATTCAAACTTCTATAACTCTACCGCATTTTATATCGTGGGTTCTTTTGGCGGGTATATATATTAACATATTGTCTCCATCCGAAGGCGGAGTCAACGTAATTCTAAATAAACTAGGACTAGAATCAATTTATTTTCTGGGCGATGGAAGATATTTCAAAGCCACCATCATCATTACGGATGTGCTTAAAGAATTCGGGTTTGCAACCATAGTGTATCTAGCTGCAATCGCCAATATTGATCAGGAACAATACGAAGCAGCTGAGGTAGACGGAGCAAAAAGATATCAGAGAATATGGTATATCACATTGCCCAACATGCAAATGATCATCGTACTCATGACCGTTCTTAGCCTTGGTCAGATACTAAACGCAGGATTTGATCAGGTATATAATATGCTGAACAGCGCCGTGACCAAAGAAGGAGAAATTCTTGACACCCTGATATACAAAATGGGCTTTACTCAATTTGAGTATAGTTTATCAACCGCCGCAAATATGTTCAAATCAATTGTATCTCTGATTTTGATCGGGACTGCATATTTATACGCCTACAAGCGTCATAATTATGTCGTATTCTAGGGTGATTACTATGACAAAGACCCGTAGGCATAAAAGGTTCGATTTCCCACTCCTTATAATCACTATCTCGCTAATCATCCTTACGTTTATTACGATCTTTCCGTTGATCAACATATTGGCAGTATCGCTTAGTTCTTCCACTCAGGCATCAAGCGTCGTATTTTTACCAAAAGAGTTCACATTGCAATCCTATGCGTACATAATCAAGAATACTGCATTTTGGCGAGCTGCGGGAATATCTGTCCTTAGGATCATTGCTGGGCCATCTGTAAATTTGTTATTCGCGATCTTCCCTGCCTATGCTTTAAGCAAATCATCAAAGCAGTTTAGAGGCAGAACTATTTATGCTTGGATTTTCTTTATATCAACCATATTTGGCGGCGGTGTCGTTCCATGGTTCATGATGATAAGGGCGGTTGGTCTTTACAACAATTTTTGGGGGCTAATAATCCCTGGCGCAGTAGCTGTCGGCAATATCATTCTGCTATTGAATTTCTTTCGTCAGGTTCCCAAAGAACTTGAAGAGGCAGCAATCATGGATGGCGCAAGCCACTTTCGGATTCTTGTGCAAATCTATTTGCCAATTTCAAAACCTGCAATTGCGACAATTCTTCTTTTTTCAATTGTGGGCCACTGGAATGGTTGGTTTGATGGTATGGTTTTGATGAAAGATCCAGAAAAATACCCCTTGCAAACCTATCTGCAATCCATTGTCGTCAAACAACCACAAATGTCTCAATCGAACGTCGACTGGTCGACATATGACAATATTTCCCAGAAAACAACCAATGCTGCGCAAATATTCATCTCTGTGTTGCCAATGCTGATTTTTTATCCTTTCATGCAGAAATATTTTGTCAAGGGACTTGTCATCGGCAGCGTAAAATAAAAAACCTTTTAAAGGAGGATGCGATGAAAAAAGTTATCTTGTTCATTTTGCTTACTGTTTTCAGCGGTCTGCTAGCGGGATGCAATTCATCACCATCACAATCAACAACAACGGGTTCCCCCATAACTTCTGCATCTACATCACAGCCAATATCGTCTACCGAGACAACCACGGTTCCAATATCCTATTTTGATGATGAATACATAAATCCCTTAAAAGACAACAATGTGGGAGGTGTTGATTCCTTGTATCTTAACATCGAAGACAAAACAGCGACTATGGAAAACGAATATATCAGAATCATTTTCAATATGAGTAACGGTTCAATTAAGGAAATATGTAATAAAATCGCAAAAGTCTATTTGACGCAAAACAACCTCTATAGTTTTGGAATCAAGATACAGAAAATAGACAAAGAATTGATTGCTTTCCGAAACTTTACTCTTCAAGCGATAAATGACGATTCTGATATGAAGAAAATCAGACTAACATGGGAATTCGAAAACAATTTGATGGCAATAGTAGAAGCGTCCCTTGCCGAATCTTCACACGAGGTCTTATTCAGCCTCAAACTGCAAAACAATCAGGCGGATGATTCTGTCATCAGTGTTGAATATCCCACCATTGATAATATTGGGTCTCTTTATAAGCCAGAACAAGATATGTTCTTATCTCCGCTAGCAACGGGATACTTATTCCAAAACCCTACCGAAAACTTCAATCTAAGCAATTTCAATGGCATTACCAAGGACTTTGGAAAGTATCCTTCCGGTTGGGAGTATCCCATGCAGATGATGGCGTATTATAGCCAAGGGATAGGCGGTTTTGCTTTGTGGACAAAAGATTCAGGGACAACAATCAAAAGCTTTGCTTTTACAGGCGCCGGACATGGCAAGTTAAGAACCGGTATATATCATTATCTAGACAATTCAGCTGATGAGAACGTGGATTTTGCATATGATATTTCAATATCGTGTCTTGATGAGGGCGTTTGGGAAGAAGCCGCGGAAATATATAGATCGTGGTCACTAACCCAGCCTTGGGCACAAAAGGGGGCTTTGAATACTCGTTCCGATATTGATATTGACCTATTTGAAAAAACCGGTCTGGTCAACTTTGGAATTCCAGGCCAAGCCTCGTTGTATTGGCCTGATCTGCCACAAATTTATGAAACAATCCACAACAGCGTCAATGCTGAAATATTCAATATATTTCTTAATAGCTGGCAAAGAATTCACATCTCAAACGAATTCAACTCGGACTGGGATTCTTACTTCCCAGCTAATCTAAATTATAATTTCATTACCCAAATCAATGACTATGGAGATAGTTTTGTCCTGTTTGAATTCAACACTTTATACAACAAAAATTATTATCGGGTCATTTTGGATGGATGGGCAGATCGGGCAATCGAAATGATTAACGATCAAAAAGCTTTGTTTACATGGTCTAGCGGAAGCGATTTCAGGGAGTGGTATTTCATTTGCCCTTCCTGTCCTGAATGGGTTGCTTTCTCTCTTGAAAAAGATCAGGAAATCTTGGAATATGGATCGAGCGGTTTATACCATGACGTAGGAACAGCTGCAGTTGCGCCCATGCAGTGTTATGATTCATCCCATCCGCATGGAGCGCGAGTCAACATTATCCCTGATTATATCGAACTCGAGCGCCTTAGCAAACAACTTGCTCTGGATAATGGATATTATTCCGTAGGCCAAGAATTGATTTATGAACAGTTGTTGCCTTATGTTGATTTTTATCAAGCCAGAGCCAATGCTGGCTTGATGTCTTGGATGGAAGGCGACCGAATACGTGTTCTTTTGGAAAATGGCAGCGCATCCAAAGTACCATTGTTTGATTATGTATATCATACACTTGGCGGGTTACGTATCGATGGATTCATGATGCCATTGACTGAACTTGGCGGTGGGTATTACTACACTTTGGCCAAAACCGTTCTTGAAGGAGGCCTTCCGGAATTCAATTTTGAATTTTTGGCCGGAACACTGCAATATGACGAGATCGACATGGACATGTTGTCTTTTGTCGGCGAACTCGCTCAAGCAAGGACAACATATGGAAAAGAATATCTTGTATATGGTGAAATGGCCCGGGCTCCAAAAACTGGAGCAGGAAAGATCGAGTACAGTTTCGTGAATACTAATGTTGTTTCTGGGTCCTCTTTCCTGCAAGGAGATGTTGTGGTAGACAAAATTGTAACTTCCGCCTTTCGCCAAGGCAATGAAACGGCTATTTTCTTATGCAATATTACTGATTCTCCGATCGATACTTCATTTGTGGTTAATGCTGGCAGAGACTATGGAATCGAATCTGGAGAAGTCTACTTATATGATGAATTGATTTCTTCTTTCTCAGATGGAAAAGTATATCTTAATCTTTCTCTTGAACCCAGAAAAGTATATATGATTATTATTCGATGATGAAAACAAATGAAAAGAAGTAAAAAAATATAACAATATGAAAGGAGAACTTATGGAAACAAGAATCAAAAAAAGCTTCCTGGCATTAATGGTCTTGGTTGCATTTGCTTTTGTAAGTGCTTGTACAGGAGTTACGACAACCGGATCAACTACCACAACGACATCAACTACGACTACTACTACAACGACAGTCGCGCCGACAACTAGCGCGACCACAACTACTGAATCAGAAGAAACAACAACGACTGAATCGGGTCCAATCGTTGGTCCAGAGGATACTTTGGTCGACAGTCTGGATTCTACAATTGCCTTCTATCGTTTCAATGAAGGTGAGGGGATCATGCTTGCGGACGAAACCGGGAATCATGATGGAACATTTGTCAACGCAGGGGATAATATCTGGGTGGAAGGAGAATATGGTGCAGCTCTTAACTTTACTGGCCCGGACAATCAATATGTACAAGTTCCGCAATCCCAGGAATTTGCCCCAATCAACCTGACAATTGAAATGATAATCAAAATGCCTGATGCATCTAGATATCGGGCTGATCACCGTCTAATATTCAAAGATGGGCAATTCGATATTCATCTCTGGAATCCGACCTCAGGTGGTACCGGGATCTATTTCATGCTCAGAACTAAAAGCGATCAGAGTTGGACTGACAGAATTATACTTGATGGAAACATCTATGATGGTCAGTTTCACCATATCGCAATGGCCTATAATGGCTATACCGGAAAAATGGATGCCTATTTCGACTATAATTTGGAAAATAGCACGAATATAGGTCCGGGACGCGTGCTTGACATGGATAATGATCTCTATATCGGAGGTGCCTACTGGGCCGGTGCTCCGCAACAATGCAGTACTTCAATAATCGATACTGTTCGTTTTAGTGCAGACTATCTTGCACCATCAGAATTTTTGGGAAGCACTTCGACAGTCGATACAACCGATCCCGGTACCCCTGGAGACCAACTTGTCGTTGACTATGAATTCGACGCAGCGGATACCGTCTCGGTCGCAGACAAATACGGACGGTTCCCTGGAACGCTTGTAAACGTCGAGAATCCAACACTAGTATACAGTACTGTAGATGATTCCTCTGTTATTAGTTTTAACGGCGATAATCAGTATCTGCAATCTTCATACGAACAATCTTTGCTTACTGGTGATATTAGCGTGGAAACTCGGTTCAAACTTAATCCCGAGGACAAGGCTCCTGGTGATTATGCCTTGATTTTCAAGGATTTGGCCTATTTAATTAACTTATGGGTTAATGGCGATGATTGCAACGTTGTTTTCAAATTCGGAGTTAATGACGAATTTAACACCGAAAACTTTGTCACATATGAGCTTTTCGATGGCCAGTTCCACCATCTTGCTTTCGTCTACAGCCATGAAACCGCAATCTTGACAGCTTATATTGATTATACTCAAGTCATGACTTTGGACTTTTCATCAAAAGCGGACAAGACCGCCAATTTCGGATTAGATACTCTTTATCTTGGCGCTGGATATTGGGCTGACGCACTGCAAAGGCCAGCTCCGGTTACATTTGATTTCTTCAAGGTATACAACTATCCTGTTGCGCTAGAAGATATGACTGGGTACGTTCCTCCTTCGGGACTAATCCTTGATTACGATTTTGCATACGTCGACGGGACTAGCGTAATTGACCAATCCGGCCACGATCTAAACGGAGAAATGATCAACTGCACAACTGATGGCGAGGCCGTAGTTGTAAACAACTCTAGAACCGACACCGATCAAGGAGTAAAAGTACTAAACAGTGATTTCTTCAAGAGCCCTTCCTTATCTGTGGAAATGGTTCTCAAGATGGATCCTTCCGCTATGTCTGGAGACCATCGATTGATCTTTAAAGATTTAGTTTTTGATATTCATATCTGGGTTGACGGAACGACACCAAAAATAATTCCTATGTTGGTTACAGCAGATTACGGGTGGTCTGATATTGCTCTGGTCGAATGCCCGCAATTATTTGACGGTGAATATCACCATATTGCCTTTGTATACGACAGTATTACGGGGGAATTCTCGTTCTATATCGATTACGTTGAAGCTGCGACAGCCACATTGGGCGGAGCCGTTGTGTCTAATGCAAACGATTTATATATTGGTGCTGCCTATTGGGCAGACGCTCTGCAACAAGGCTCTGATTCAATGATTAAGAATGTAAGAATCAGCAATCATCCCGTGGCAGTATCCGATTTTATTGGCTTTTCCGAACAGGAACGCGTCATTCTTGACTATGATTTCAACTATGTGGAAGGTAATACGGTTCTTGATCAATCCGGAAATAGCCTCAACGGAGAAATGATTAACTGCACCGCGGCGGATGGAATCCTAGTTGTCAACAATGATCGTTCTTCATCAGATCAGGGTGTAAAAGTACTGAACAACGACTTGTTCGTGACCTCATCGATGACAATCGAAATGATTGTAATGATGGATCCAACCGCAATGACTGGTGATCATCGACTCATTTTCAAGGATTTAGCGTTCGATATGCATATCTGGGTAGATGGAACCACCCCAAAGCTGATTCCGATGTTGGGAACAGATTCTACGAATTGGTCCGATCTCGCCTTATATGAGTGCGCATCATTATTTGATGGACAATTCCATCATCTTGCATTCACATATGATGCCCTGACCGGCGCCTGGACCCTTTATGTAGATTACGCCCAAGTAGCATCCGGAATGATTGGCGGTTCAGTAAAAGTTAACGCCAATGATGTATATATTGGCGCCGCTTATTGGGCCGGAACTTTCCAACAGGGTTCGGACGCTGAATTCCAGCGGATAAGAATAACGAATTATGTTGTTGCATCAGAGAACTTTATTGAAATGTCCAACCCCGCATGATAAAATATCTTGTACGATAGGTTAATTATTGCATTATTGACGATGGGACATGTGCTGCTTGCATGTCCCGCCGTCAAATATAGGGGGAAATATACATGACAATCAAAGACATCGCCAAAAAAACAGGATATTCTCTTTCCACAATATCCAAGTACATTAACGGTGGCAGAGTCAAAAAAAATTATGCCGAAAACATCCGCAAAGTTATCGAAGAAATGAATTTTAAGCCCAATTACTTCGCCAAGGCATTAAGAAGCAATAAGAGTTATACCATCGGCGTCTTGGTACCGATGCTGGATAATTTGTTTTCGATGAGCATCGTCTCATCATTGGAATGGGAACTTCAAAAATCCAGTTATTGTACCATCGTCTGCGATTGCGCAAACAATGTTAGTTATGAACGAGAAAAACTGCAATTTTTACTGGATAAGCAGGTGGCCGGCCTTGTTATACAGCCCTGTAGTTACATGGGAAAACATATTGCTGATGTCGTTAGTCAGGATATTCCTGTAGTTTTGATTGATAGGATATGCGAAGACGTCGAATTCGATTCAGTAATCATTAACAATCTTGAAGTATCTATGCGGGCAACCGAGCATTTGTTGCATTCGACAAAAAAGGTAGCAATCATATGTTCACAAAATATTTATACTGCTGACGAGAGAAAAAAAGGCTATCTTCAAGCCCATGAAATTCACAAGATTCCAATAAACAAAAACTACATTAAATTAGGAAACAATACGATTGATGGTGGTTATCATGCCATGATGGAGCTATGGAACGAACCGTCTCGTCCAGAAGCATTATTCATCACCAATTACGAGATGACAATTGGTGCTATGATGGCGATTAACGAATTGGGAATAAATATTACTACCGATATTTCAATAATCGGTTTTGACAGCATTGATCTGGTAAAGATTGTGAAACCTTCCCTGACAGCAATCTGTCAACCGATGGCTGACATTGGCATTGAAGCGGCAAAACAAATAATGAAACGTGTGCGCCAAACACACTCAACCCCGCCAAAGAAGATAGTACTGGAAGCGTTACTAGACATCAAATGATTCGAAATACATTAATATAGTTAGGTGATGTTATATTGAAACAGCCATTATTGCTTGGCATTGATATTGGAACCTCCTCATGTAAGCTTGGATTATTTGCTATCGATGGCACCATGACCGGCGAAGCGGTTGCGTATTATGATACCCATTACTTCTCTTGCGGAAAGGTGCAGCAGAATGCAGAAGACTGGTATGAAGGCGTCAAGATAGCCTTTCAGTCTTTGCTTGGACAGAAAACAGAACTGGCGGAAAATATAATCGGAGTGGGTATTGCCGGAATAGGATGGTCGTTCGTTCCTGTCGACGAAGCCGGATCCGCATTGGCTCCGGTATCTATTTGGCTTGATACTTCATCTCATGATCAGATTGAAGAAATGAAAAACTCGGTTCCCGAAAACGAGATCTTTACACTATCAGGGAACCCATTAAGCCCCAATTACGTAACTCCAAAATTGATGAAGTTTAAACGTGAATTTCCAGAAATATACGCAAAGACATATAAATTCCTTCCTTCCAACAGCTATATCGCCTATCGCCTTACCGGAAAAATGACCCAAGAATACAGTCAGGCATATGGTTTGCACTTTTTTGATCTTCAAAATAAGGTTTTTAATTTTGACTTCTGTACTCGTTTTGGTCTTGATCCTGACAAATTCCCCGATTTACACACTTCACATTCAATAATTGGTGTCGTCAGTGAGCTTGCCGCCCGCGATACAGGATTGACCGCAGGAACTCCGGTCGTAGCAGGCGGACTTGATGCTGCCTGTGCTGCTCTGGGAATTGGTGCTATTTATCATGGTGATACACAAGAACAAGGAGGCCAAGCCGGAGGAATGGGAATCTGTATGTCCGAATATTTGCCAAAGAGGGAATTAATCTCTGGATGTCATGTCATTCCTGATAAGTGGTTGCTTCAGGGAGGAACGGTTGGTGGAGGTAACGCCCTTCGCTGGTTAAAAGAAATCATGCTGAAAGAATCAAATCTGTGTTATGGTGATCTTGACGCTATCGCTGAACAAGTATCCCCGGGCTGTGACGGACTAATATTCCTTCCTTATCTTCAAGGTGAGCGAACTCCTATCTGGGACGCTTACGCCAAAGGGACATTCTATGGCGTTACATATCAGACGACGAAAGCGCATTTTCTTCGATCCGTAATGGAAGGCGTGGCTTATTCCCTGCGTCACAATCTAGAAGCTGCAGAATCTGATTCATTTCAAATAAAAGCATTGTTGTCAACAGGGGGTTCATCGCAAAGTCCTCTTTGGCTACAAATAAAAGCTGATGTCACTGGTTTGCCCATTCGCTCCACAAATCGCAACATTGCCACCCCTCTCGGCGCAGCCTTGCTTGCCGGAGTTGGAATTGGAGCATATTCCAATTTTCGCTCAGCAGTAAATAAAACTGTAAAATATGATATCATACATTTTCCCAACATCGACAATTACCATATCTATACAGAATCATATCAAAAATATCTTGAATTATATGTGCGAATAAAAGGATTGTGATCTCATGAAAGCTGGAGTATTGACAAAAAACGGAACTATAGAATATAAAGATGTTTCAATGCCGGCGCTGTCACATGACATGGCCATGGTTAGGGTTAAAGCCGCCGGAATATGCGGATCTGACATTCCTCGTGTTTTCCAAAATAAAGCCCATCACTACCCTCTGATTCTTGGCCATGAATTTTCTGGTGAAATAGTTGAAATTGGTTCAAAAGTGTCCAAACTTAAGGTTGGCGATCGAATTGTCGGCGCACCACTTTTGCCCTGCATGAAGTGCGATGCATGTAAAAATGGTAATTATTCATTATGTCATAACTATTCTTTCGTTGGATCCAGAATTGACGGAGCTTTCGCCGAATACGTAGCCTTGCCAGAAAAAAATCTAGTAAAAATAAGTCCTGATGTTGACTATACCAATGCTGTGTTCTTTGAGCCCTCAACTGTTGCACTCCACGCCCTGCTCCATGCTGGCGGAGTTAAGAATGCCAATATAGCTGTTATCGGCTGTGGAACGATAGGGATTTTCGTGATCCAATGGGCAAAAATATTAGGCGCTAAATCAGTTTGTGCTATTGACATCAGTTCGGAGAGACTTCGTCTTGCGATCGAAATGGGTGCGGATTATACTGTTGACACAACGATAAGTGACCCGATTCACGCTTCCGAATTGTTGACCAAAGGACGATTATTCGATCTCTTGATTGAGGCTGCCGGAAGTGTCAAAACAATCAAAATGAGTTTCTCATTGATTGGAAATAAAGGGCGAATATGCAATATTGGCACGCCAAAGGAAGAAGTATGCTTTCCGCCAGATACTTTCGAACAGTTGAATCGCAAGGAGTTTTCCTTGACTGGTTCTTGGATGTCGTATTCAAGACCATTTCCTGGAATTGAGTGGGAGATGACTTCCAAACATCTTGCAGATGGTACACTTAAGATTTGTGATTCTTTCATATTTAGAAAATTACCTCTTAGTCATGTTGACGAAGCATTTTCATTATTTTTATACCCGGAACAGATAAAAGGCAAGGTGATATTGATAAATGATTGATTTTGCCCTCTTCGAGGCTATCTTTTTGGCAAGATTTTAAAATATCTTGCTTTTTTTATATCTTCTTGCTTTACATTATTTTCAAAAAAATGTTTTATAAAAAAAGAAAAAACCCTGGATCTCTCCACGGTTTTTTAAGAGAAAGCGGCCTGGCAACGACCTACTCTCGCACGAACGTACTACCATCGGCGCGGAAGTGCTTAACTTCTGTGTTCGGGATGGGAACAGGTGTGTCCACTTCGCCATCGTCACCAGACCA
>Ga0172375_10003121_pt1 | contig 25399 bp, 26 predicted proteins | sample LakKiv1m_FD_114537 | JGI IMG/M metagenome (GOLD analysis project Ga0172375, IMG submission 114537) | Freshwater microbial communities from Kabuno Bay, South-Kivu, Congo - kab_092012_11.1m | ecosystem: Environmental > Aquatic > Freshwater > Lake | place: Democratic Republic of the Congo...
GGCGATAAAAACTGCTGAGGAATTGGGAGAGAAAGAGAAAATTCAGAGAGATGTAAGAGATCCTCTTGTAGTGCTTACAGCTGTTGAAAACGGGGATAATGATAGTATATTGAAACAATACATAGATGCTATAAAAAAGACAGCTGGGGAAGTAAAAGCAAATAAAATTGTTCTATATCCGTATGCGCATCTATCCAATAATCTTGCAAATCCAGATACAGCAAAAGAGTATATGGTTGAAGCGGAGGAAGTTCTTGGAAAAGAGGGATTTGAAGTTACACGAGCACCATTTGGGTATTATAAGGAATTTGAGCTTAAGTGTAAAGGACATCCTTTAAGTGAATTGAGCAAGGAGTTTAGGGTTGGGGGAGTTAGAGAATTACAAAAAGAAGAGATTGCTAAGCTTGCGAAGGCTAAAGCTAAAGGACAGACTGAAGAAAAAGAGAAAAGTCCCGGCGAGTTGCTGAGAGAAATTTCCAGATCTAAACTAGACACTTCTAAGCTGAAAGATAATGACCACAGAATTCTTGGACAAAAGATGGATTTGTTCTCATTTAATGAGGTTGCGCCGGGAATGGTCTTTTGGCATGATAAGGGGCTCCTAATTTATAATGAACTTGTGGCTTTTTGGAGAGAAGAGCACAGAAAAAGAGGGTATATTGAAGTTTCGACTCCTCAAATAATGGACAGAAAGCTTTGGGAAATATCGGGTCATTGGAAATTGTACAAAGACAATATATTTACTACGCAATATGAAGGTAGAGATTTTGCCGTTAAACCCATGAGTTGCCCAGGGGGAATGTTAATTTATAGAACCAAGACTAGAAGTTATAGAGATTTGCCTATGAGGGTTTCTGAGCTTGGTAAAGTTCACAGGCTTGAGTTATCGGGAGTTTTGGCTGGGCTATTTAGAGTTATACAATTTACTCAAGATGATGCACATATATTTTGCACTGAAGAGCAACTCGAATCGGAGATAAGTATGGTCGTTAATATGTTCAGAGAAATATTGAGTAAGTTTGGATTTAAAGACTACCAATTTAGTTTAAGTACAAGAAGTGAAGAAAAGAAAGACAAATATTTGGGTGGTGATGAACTTTGGAATACTGCAGAAGATACTATAAGAAAGGTTATGAAAAAGTTAAAGGTTTCGTTTGAAACTGTTCCTGGAGAGGCAAAGTTTTATGGTCCGTCGCTTGATGTTTTAATAAAGGATTCGCTTGGTAGGCAATGGCAGTGTTCAACAATCCAGCTCGATTTCAATAATCCAAAAAGATTCGAACTAGAATATGTAGGCGCGGATGGTAAAATGCATACTCCGATAATGCTCCATCATGTCGTTTATGGTTCGTTAGAGAGATTCATAGGAGTATTGTTAGAGCACACGAATGGCTCCTTGCCTGTTTGGTTATCTCCTGTGCAAGTGAGAGTGATTAACTTTACAGATAGAAACACTGCTGCGGCTGAGAAAATAGTTGAAAGAATAAAGAAAGAGATTCCAAATGTAAGGGTTGAATCTGATTTCAGGAATACAACTGTTAATGATAAAGTAAGAGATGCTGCAATGATGAAAATCCCGTATTTGATAACTATTGGTGATAAAGAAGAAGAGAAGAATGCGCTTGCTGTAAAAAGAAGAGAGGATGCAAAGCCAGAATTTGGAGTCAAACTAGAGTCCTTCATTAAAGAGCTCAAAGATAAAATAGAAAAGAGGGTTTGATTTCTTATGGACGAAAAAGAGTTTAAGAAATTAGTTGATAAAAAGAAATATCAGGTTTTTGTTTTTACTTCTCCTGTACCTATTCCTTTTTGCTTTGCTGTGCATACCTGGTTTGTTTTGTGTAAAAAGGGAAAAATAGATAGATGGGAGGCTGGAAGATTCTTTTTTATAGATAAAACAGATAATTTAGTAAGGAGAGTATTTAGAAAAGCTAGGTCTAAAACAGATGTATTCCATAATTTTTACAAAAATCCTGTGCTCGGAATGAATCTGAATCCATTCTATCATGAGCCAAGATTTGGCAATAAACTCATTGGGCAAATAGAGGGAAGCACTGCTGAAAAAATGATAAAATTTATAGAGAAAAGCCCAAAAATATATCCTTACAAAAAGTTATACAAGTTATATCCGGGTCCTAATAGTAATACTTATCCTCAATGGGTTATAAATCACTTTCCCCAATCTAAACTAAAACTTCCGTGGAATGCCTTTGGAAAGGCATATGCCAAAAGGATAAAAGACTAAAAACTAAAGATAGAAAGATTTAAATATACCAAGTATACTTGGTATACTATGGAAACAACTGTTAAAGTGCAACAAGAAACAAAGAAAAGATTACTAAGACTAGATATATGTGAAAAAGGCAAGACTTTTGATATGATTATTAATGATTTAATATCAAATTATCAGCATACATACAAAGACTATAAGAAAAATGTTAGTGACTGGAAGAAAAGTATGGAAGAGCATGGAAAAAGAGTAGAAAATTATAATAAAGAAAAGGTAATGTGGGATAGATTGCTGAAGTGGGCAAAATCTAAGGGCTTTAAAGGGTAGACCTAAATACTTTTAAACCACAAATGTTTGTTTAAAATAGAGTATAAAAAAGATGAAAATACAGCCATATGTCAACAGACTTGAAAAATCAAAGGAATATAAGAGTTTTCAGAAAGAGCATAAAAATGCATTTCTAAGCGCCGGGTTTTTTGTTCTTGACTTTGAAGAAAAGAAAAATATACATCAGTTAGATTTCTATGTTCCTAAAGAAAAGAAAATGGCCGCTTTTACTTTGGATAAAGGAGTGAAATTGCAATTGCTTGATTTAGTTAATGAGAAAGTTCCGGATAAATTAGATATCAAAGTCAAAACAGACTTAGATGCTTTATATGGTATTTTAGAAGATGAGATGAAGAACAGAAGCATAACGGAGAACATAAAGAAAATTGTTGCTGTTTTACAAAATATTGATGGAAAGAGATTATGGAATCTTACATGTATACTTTCAGGAATGGAGATATTAAGATCGCATGTTGATGATGAGACTCGCTCAGTTCTTAAGATGGAAAAGTTTTCAATGATGGATTTAGTGAAGAAAGTTCCTGGAAGTGCTCTTGCACAGATGCAGAAGACAAAAATGCAAATGCCTGCTATGAAAAATGTAAATGAAGATGGAGAGGTTGAAGAGTCCGCTCCTATTACTGGGGCAAAGCCTGCTGAGCAGAAAATAGATGATCAAATAAAACAGATAGACAGAATAGAAGGTGTATTGGAAAAGAAAAAAGAAGAACTAAAGAAAATGGCTGAAAAAGAAAATGCTTTCAATAAAGAAAAGAAAGATTTTGGCAAACTTGAAGAAAAAAGCACAAAGAAAGCAAAAAAGAAATAATTCTGATAAAGAGATTGTCTTATGCAACTAAGGACTAATAACTCATCTGATTTAATGGATTTACTATGCTAACTATATACTACTAAATAGATGGGCATTAGATAACAATTAGGTATAAAAATACGAAAAGAAAAAGCAAAAAAATAAAAAAATAAAAATTTGGTTTTATGTGCAGGCAATAGTTTCAACCTGCGATGATGTGCATGTTGCCTCTTCGCCAGAAGATGTCTTGATAACTCCCACTGCTGATGCTGTCAAATCAGTTGCAGTAGTTGATATTCCTCCTATGAGAAGAACATCTGCTGTTGCAGTTCCGAGAAGTGATGTTGGAACGCTAGCTGTTGAATTAATAACATTCAATCCCGATTTATCAGCTACTATTACATTCATCTTTGAAAGAGTTACATCTCCAGCTTCCCACTGGACAGTCACAGTTGCCTTTTTGGTAGTAGCATTAAAATTACTAACGTTACAACTTGTTGGTTTAAGCTTTAAAGCGAAGCAGTCTGTCGCAGCGCCTATTTGTTCTCCGCCTGTTTCGATTGGCTTCTTGATGAAGCTCCAGATTAAAACAACGGCAGCAATCGCAAGGAGAATTATTAGAACGGTAGTTATGATATCACTCAATGCTCTTTTATTCATTTTTATTTACATAACCTCCTTTCACATATCCTATTTGGGCTAATATATTGCTGTTTAAATATGTTTTGATATTGAGGGGCATAACGATTACAAATAGGTTATAAAACAGATTAAATACTAAAGGGCTGCATGTTTAGATAATGGTAGCTAGACAAGGAAGGGGTTTATTGGTGTTTCCTTACTCATGCGCGAACCAGAAATTGACTTTTTCCCTTGGATTAAAGCAGGCATATCCCAAAGATCTGAAATAAACAATATCTCCTTCTTTGAGGCTTTTTATCTTTATATCGCTGTCTCCTTTTTTTATTTTTGCATCTGGCATTAAAATTTCTATCTTGCCCTTCTTAGATTCCTCAAAGGATGCGCCTATCGATTTGTCTTTTATCAGTTTCCTGTTGAAATTATCCAAAACTCTGAAGAAATCTTCCCTTGAAATAACCTTATCAACACCGCTTAAACCTCTTTGGGACACCATGAGGGCAAAAGCTTCCGGCTGATAGCCCCTTCTCTTAAAGTTTCTTACTAATGGCAGTCTTATGTCGTCCCAGCCTGAGAACTCTCCATTCTTTATTCTCTCCGATATTTTTGTTTTTGATATTTCAAAATCTGTAAATTTATATCTCCCTAAAAAATAACTGCGCGGTTTTTTGATTTTAAGGGCATCAAATATCATTTCCTGCCTTTTTGCATTATCCTGATGCTCTTTTCCCCTGATTATATGGGTGCATTTTTGCTCAATGTCGTCATATGTGACACAGAGGTTCATCAGAGGCCATACCCTGTAGCTGTTTCCCTGCCTTGGATGCTTTGATAAATTAACTCTCGCCAAAGGGAAATCAATTAATGCAGGATTTGTTATTCTTTCAGGGCTTGAAGTTTTGAATCTTAGGACAGCCTCTCCTTCTCCAAATCCTTTCTTATCTAGCATCTTTTTCCATTTTTCCTGATTGTCTTTTATTTTATTGTTTCTGCAATCACATAGATGTCTTGGTTTATGCTGTTCTTTTTTATATTCAGAATCTTCGTCATGCTCTTCTTTCTCGCATATGCAGACAAATGCAAATCCTTTTTTTATTAATTCTTCTGCAAAAGAATAATATTTTTCCATTCTGTCTGACTGCGCATACCATTCTGTAACATTGCCGAATATCCAGTCTGCTTCTTCCGGAAATGATTTATAGCATTCAGCTGTTGTCTTTTCAGGGTTTGTGTCTTCTATCCTTAAGTAGAATTTCCCGCCGTATCTTTTAACATACAAAGAAGAGGGCATGCCTGTGAATATGTGCCCGATGTGAAACGCAGACGCGCTTGATGATGGGGAGAATCTTGTTATAATTCCGTTTTTTGAAACATCAGTGAGTTCAGGCATTTCTGTTGTATCCCTGCCTTCATCCCTTTCATGCACCAAATCTTTAAGAGATTCAAATTCTTTTTCTTTCTCAGCAGCCTTTAGCTTATTAACTTCATGGACTATTTTTTGTATCTCAGGCATTATTTTTCCGATATCTTTTTTTTCCAAGCCGTGATTGAACAATTTCGGAAGAACTTTTCCAGCGTCTGCCTTCCCATGCTCAATTGCATTTCTTAAAGCATATGCCCTAATCTCTTTATCAAATTTCATAAATGAGCTAATAGAATGTAGTTTAAAAGGGTTTTTATAAAACCTTTTTTTCACATGATTATTTATGATTTTGAGCTAAAGTATAATTACCCTATAATCAATGTTAGCATATTAAAAAGAAACATATTTATTAATCATATTTATTACATGCTGGTTGATTGTTTATGTTATGTGCTATAACATATCTAAGTTACTTTGTCTTCAAAGCTTGAGAGTTTTGATGTAATCAAATCAAGGGTTTCTGTTAATTTTGATAATTTGTATTCCAAATCATCTAGTTTGACTTTTAATGCTGATATGTCTGAATTATCTGACGATGCTGATAATGGTGTGGTGGATGATTGATTGCCATAATAATTTGCATCTGCCGAGGATGTTGTTGAGGATGCTGTTTGTGCTGATTGCTGGGCTCCAGGAACATTATCCCAGAAGCTTGAAAATGTTGGTGTTGGAGATGATTGCTGAATGGGGGATGATTGGGCTGATGATTGATTGGATGATGCAGTTCCAACAATTTGATTAATTTTATCCTGCCCGATTGCTGAAAAATCTATGAATCCGTCTTTGCTTACGGGAACTGCATGATTAATTATTTCTTTCTTCTTTATTAATCCTCTTTTCTCTAAAGCGGTGTAGTCTATCAAATCAGGAGAGTCGCCCATTTTTTTGTTTTATTGCCTCCAGATTGATAGTAATGCATTTTATTTAAATCTTGGGATAGTTTTGAATGCCTAATAACAAGGCTTAAATAAAGGATTTCTTTATTTATTTTGAGGTAAAAAAGAAGATGGCAGTTGATGTAAACAGGCTTATTGCGGCTATAAATCCCAAATTGTATTGCGATGATGCCATTGGCCTGGATGGAGATTCGCCTTACAAGCAAGTCGCAAAAATAGTTAAAGAGGGATTGAAAGAAGCTGAAGAAAAGCAGGACAAGGGGAAGATAAAAAAAGAAGATGCTGACAGGGAAATTGTCAGAGTTTATCTCAAAGCTGCTGAAAAAGCGAAGTTAAAAGTCGGGGATTTTATGGATTTGGAAGAAATAGACAACAGAGATACGGGCTCAACAAAAAAAACATCAAAAAATGCTGTTGAGCAGCATACATTAGTTTACGACGCATTTGGAGAATCTTTGGAGCCAATTTATTTCTGGATATTGGACAATTTAAGAGGTGAAAAAATAAAGATTGTTGATAATTTCTCCGCCTCTCCTGCTTCAGGAGCTTACGGGGAGCTTGGAATGAGGGCAACAAAAATGCAGGAAGAGGCAATGAAAATACTTGGAAGCGTGAATGTTGTTATAAAATCTGTTTTGAACATTATATATGATTTGAAAGAATTTAAAATAAGACTTGATATTTACAAGGATTCACATTCTGAGGACAAGGCAAAAAGGAATTCTGCTTTGCTTTCATTAAAGCAGATATGGCTTGACCAGGTTGATATCAAAAGGGGGAACACTTCGATAAAGGGATTGTCTCAGCAGTTTGATTATGTCACATTGATTGACGCATTCATGGCGTCTGAATCTGTTGAACAGCTGAACAAAAAGGAAGGAGAAGAAGGATACATTGATTTAAATGAGAGAGTCAGAAGGTTATTGCTGCAAAGATATGGAGAATATGACAGATGGCTTGAAGAATCTGAAAAAGAACTGAACAAGAGATTTAACATAGAAAAAAATTATCTGAAAAGCCAGATGGCTTCCCTGCAATTATATGCAAGATGGATGAAGCCATATTTGAAAGCTGCACAGCAGTTGGAAATAACGGAAAAGCGGAGAGAGCCTAATTTGATAAATGCGTTTAACAGCATGATGCTTGAACTTGTATTATTGGTTAAGGACAAATATGAGCCTTTGAATGATATAAAAATAGGGAATCTGCCTTCTGTTTTCAAGAAAATGCTTGAAAAAAACCAGATAAGAAAATATAGTTCAATAATGATTGTTGAATTTAAATTCAGAAGCTCTCCTGAAAGAATGAATCAGGGAGGATATGGATTCAGGGGAAAAATTGAAGTTACATTTACGAGCTATGCACTAGATGATGATGAAATAAATATTCTTCTTCAGGCTGTTGAGGAAGATGACGCGGGCGATTCACTAAGGCTAATAGAACAAGCAACAGGAGAGAGCATAGAATCAATACAAAAAGATATTGATGAGTTTCTTAGCGATAAAAAGCCTGAATATGAAAAAGAAGAAACTGAAAATGAAGATGTGAATCCCTTCTCAGCTCTGTTCTCATTTATTCCATTAAGCAGAAAGAAAGAAGAAAATAAAGAAAAAACACTTCCTATAAAAATGAAAAAGGAAAGCTATGCTGAGGAAGTCATAAGGGGGAATGCGATTGTTTCTGCAAGGAAAGGATGCAGAAAGTTCTATGACATTTACAAGAAAGCACACAGCATGCCTGCTTTTCCAGGCAGCTAAGAGCAGTTACAGATTATGTAAAAATAGTTATCTTATAGATTATATCATAATGTTGAACAAAGTATTTATGAATTGTATCTTTGGTATGCCACATATATTCATTAATAATTTATTTTGATTGATAATCGTTTGTGATTAAAATTGGCTTTGCCAATTTTAATAGGTTTTAAATATTAGTGTTATCTTTTATTAAAATGGGCAGAAAGAGCAAAGCTGAAAAGGGAAAAATGAAGATAAAGCTAGTTGAATCTAAAATAAAAATTAAAGAAATCGGAGAGGAAGAGACACTTGAACAGGAATTGAGCGAGGAGGGAAGAGAGCAATTTGGAGAATTCATGGAAACGGGAGAGATGAGGGCTCCTGTGCTTGAAACGGGGCAGGGGGAGCAAGGAGGAAGGGGTGTTGAATCTGCTGTTAGTGGAGAAAGGACTGCTGAAGGTGCGCGGGCTGGGAGAGAGGCGGGGGCGACAGTTAGCCCTGAATTTTCAATGTATGAAATCGCAAGAGGATTAGGAAGAAGAGAAGCTACCGGAGAAACAACAAGATATACTGCTACAAGGGGCGCTGGAGATGCTGTAATGCAAAAAAGGATTCCCAGACCGACAACGGATGAAATGCAATCTAATCTTGCTAATACAAAAGAAAGATTTGAAAATCCAGAATTGGAAAGACTGAGGGCAGGAGATGACAGGGGAGGAAAATATTACGAAGCGGCATTTAGGGGAGAAGAAGCAAAAAGCAAAAGAAAAATGCCCTGGGAAGCATAATGATAGCCAAAATAAATGATTATCTCATAGAACATATTGCTCGATGATGTTGATAAATCAAAAGATTATTAACTAAAAATAGAGAGAATATATGGGGCATTTATATGGATGGTATTTTAGATAATATAATTTTTGTTTTGAATAAGTTTAAATAAATGAATTTCTTGTTTATTGAAGATAAAAATGGGCGAAGAGAATTTGTATGCCGGCTCTAAAGCAAGTTATGGACTTAGTCCAAGCTATGGAATCAGTGAAACTTATGGAGAATCATTTTTTGGACGGGAATATAGGCAGCCAACTGGAAGTTTTGCGATGACTACTGACCCAAGGTCTGCGAATATATTAAAAGAAGTTTCTGCAAAATTGAATACTGGGGCAAAGTCAGTAGAAATAACCTCCTTGCAGCCAAATTTATTCGAATCTATACCTCAGCAACATTTAGAGGAAGTAAATAGATTAAGAAAGCTTGCTGGGATGGAATTAACTTTGCATGGGCCATTGATAGAGGCGTCTGGACTGTCAAAAGAAGGAGTTGATGAATCAAGAAGAAGGCAATCAGAAGTGCAAATGGCGCAAGTAATGGAAAGGGCAAATAAGCTTGATCCTAAGGGAAATGTTGTAGTGACTTTTCACACGACTTCTGGGCTTCCTGAAATGGTTTCCAGAAATCTTGTGGAAGAAGGAGGAGAAAAAAAGGAAAAAGTCAGCGAGATGTACATAATAAGCGAGAGAGACGGCGGGATTAATATATTGAAGCCAAAGCCGGATTATCTTGAGCAGGGTGGAAAAACTATTGATCCTTATAAGGAATTGGAAAAATTTAATGAAAAACAGTGGGAAGAGCAGTTAAGCCATGTCAGCCATTATGCCCATATCGGAAGAAGTGAGATATTTCATGCATTGAAGACTCCTGCTGAAGAAAAAGCCAAGGAAACTGGGGGGCCAGGAATACTTGATTTGTATGAAAGATATAATACTAAACAAACAAAAAAAGATTTAGAAGGCATGGAGCCGGAAATACGGCGCGAGTTTGAAGAAAGAATAAACAAACTTAATTATGGAGAAATTTATGTCAGGGATGCTTATGGGAAACTCCAAAATACATTTAATCAAGTATGGGAGTTTGCAAAGAAAAATAACAACAAAGAAGACCTTGCCACATTGGAAAAAATCAGAGATGATATTACAAAAGCAAAGGAAAATTTCAAGGATAAGAAGGGACTTCCTGATTTTGCTGAAAGTGTTGTTAATGGCATCAGCATGCTGAATAATTTAAAGCAAGTCCCACAACTATTTGTGCCTTTGCAGGATTTTATTGTTGATAAGTCATCTGAGACATTTTCAAATGTTGCTTTGAATACATATCAAAAATTCAAAGAAAATTCACCCATAATTAGCCTTGAGAATCCGCCGATTGGAATGGGTATTGGAAGAGCAGAAGATTTGAAAAATTTGATTGACGAATCCAGAAGAAAACTTTCTGAGAAACTAATAAGAGAAGAAAGAATGAGCAAGGAAGAAGCAAAAAAAGAGGCTGAAAAATTAATTGGCGCTACCTGGGATGTCGGGCATATAAATATGATGAAGCAATATGGATACAAAGATGAGGATATTGTAAAAGAGACTGAAAAAATTGCAAAATATGTGAATAAAATACATCTTTCTGATAATTTTGGGATGGAGCACACGGAAATTCCTATGGGGATGGGAAATGTGCCCATGCCAGAACATTTGAAAGAATTGAAAAAAGCACATGGGAATAAATTAGAAAAGATAAAAAAAGTTATTGAGGCGGGAGATTGGTATCAGCATTTTCAGGTTTCTCCTTTTCAGAAAACACTGCAGACATTTGGCTCCCCGATTTATGGAATGGAGATGGCATCATACTGGAATCAGACTCCAAAAATGAATGCGAGCTATTTCTCAGGATATGGGATGATGCTCCCTGAACAGCATTTCTCAATGTATGGTGCTGGATTTTCAAGCCTGCCTGTTGAGCTTGGAGGGCAGATGTCCGGGAAATCAAGAATGACTGGAAACCCAATGGAATAATTTTGAGAGCGCTTTAAAAAATTGTTATTAAAATAAAATTAGATTTTTCTACGAAAAATCTAATGGGTTGTTTATTGATTATTATATGAAAAAATAGATTAGGTTATATCTTAAGAAGTATTAGATGTTAATTATATATTGATTATCATATGAAAAGCTAGATTGATAGATTAAGATATTAATTGTATGCTATGATTATTTGGCTTGTAGATTAATAGCATGAAGATGAAAAGGGTTACAAAGCCAGAGTAGTAAAGATTTATAAATAAATTAATCCTTGAAGAATAGTAAGAGCAATATGGTTAAAAAAGAGGATTCTAAGAAGGAGAAGCCAAAAATTGTCAAGATTGCGAGCCCTGCCAAACATATGCCTAAAAGTGAAAAGGATATAGCGATGGATTTTGCATTGAAAGCTCACAGAAGATTTGACAGAATGATAAAAGCATCCATACTTTTTGGCTCGCAGGTAAAAAATGAGGAGTCTGCAAGCTCAGATATTGACATAATTTTGATTATAGATGACTCATCTATAAAATGGGACTTGGAATTAATTGCATGGTACAGGGAAGAGCTTGGAAAGCTTATTGCTGACCAGTCTTACAGGGGCGATTTGCATATTAACACTGTTAAACTAACAACTTGGTGGCAGGATTTGCTTCAGGGGGATCCTGTTGTTATAAATATATTAAGATATGGGGAGCCATTGATAGACAGCGGAGGATTTTTCAATCCACTAAAGGCGTTGTTGGAAGAGGGGAGGGTAAAATCTACTCCTGAGGCGGTTTATACTGCATTAGAAAGAGCGCCGATACATCTTGCCAGAAGCAAGGCTGCTGAAATGGGGGCTGTAGAGGGTGTTTATTGGTGCATAATTGATGCGTCGCAGGCTGCTTTAATGATGGCTGGGAAAGCACCTCCGAGCCCTGAAAAAATACCTCAAATGCTGACGGAGACATTTGTTGATTCTGGAATGCTTAAAATGGACTTGGTGAAAAATGCCAGAGATATTTATTTATTGCACAAGTCAATAACACATGGGGAAGTTTCACAGATTAACGGCTCAAATATAGAAAGCTGGCAGAAAATAGCGGAAAAATTCATTTCTGAAATGACAAGAATAATTAATCAATTAATTGATGCGAAGAAATAACTTGAATTAAACGCCATTAATTAGTAAAGAATTATCTTGTGATATTTTGCTCTATTGATTAAGAAGGTTATAATTGATAGTCTGGATGGACATCAGATAACAACCCTGCTAAAGCTCTTTAAATCAGAAAATAAATTAAACTTTTGTTCCGTATACTTCTTCTTCTGGGTCTAGAGTTCTACCTACTCCTGCGAATTCTCTGTCTTCAGCTCTTTCCTGCATATCATCATAGTCATCTCCGTAATAGCTCTTAACATCTTCTATATATCCTGGACGCTCTGCTTTTTCAGTTGCAGACAGAATATCCAAACCAAATGGATTAAGAGCATACTTTCTCATATCATTCTTTCTGCCTCTATCTTCCTCATCATCATGAAGTCTCCATCCTTCTTCGTAGCTTCTTTTAACTATGTTCTTTGATTTCCTGACATCATATTCTCCGTCTTTTTTACGTATTGTCAATGCGGCCAAGGTATTAACTCTTTTGGCTTTTGACATTAATGCTAATTCCTGGACTGCTGGGTCCCATAAATAATTATTTAGAAGCTCCTTGCCCCATTCTGACAAATGTTCGTTTTCATTAACATCTTTTTGAAGTATTTTGTCTAATTTGGCTCTTTTTCCCTGCTGAAATTCCTGAACCGCTTTGTCTAGTTCAAATTTAGTCATTACACGCTCATACACTTCATTATGCTCTGAATCTCCACGAATTTTATACACTCTTCCCTTGCCAATTATTAATTCTTCCAATAAAGGACCTGCGAGTTCTGAAGAATCTTCTATTGCATCCATGCACTGGTTCAGGTTTTTTCTGACGAAGGCAGCTGCATTTGCTGGAAGTTCTCTTCTTGCTTTTCTTGCAATAGCTCTCACAGACATTTCGTCCATTTTTGTCGCAAGTTTTTCTGCGATAGCCCTATTAGCCCTATTTCCGATTAGAGGAACAATAAGATCGTTGACCATGCTCGCATTTGGTCTTCCTTCTTTCTTATGAATTGCATTAGCATAATCTATTGTCTTTAATAAATTGTGAGTTCTAACAACTAATTCATTGGAATTATAAGACATATTAGGGTCAAACAAACGTCTAGCTAAAAGATCATCTTTTTTCAGTTGCTCTTCTGATTCAGCTAATTCGTCTTTTTCCATAAAATACCCATTATAGATGGGTATTTAAAGCTTTCTATTTTGTTGTATCTAAATAGGGGTAACAAAGCCAGCAGAATGGCTTATTCCTTCTTTTCTTCGTCGAAAAGCTCTGATTCTATGGGGATGGCGTCATTTAAAGCGGGAATATCCTTCCTTGGCTTTTCCATTCCTGGATTGTAGTCTCCGCCGTTGCCGCCGCCATTTTCCCTGACATCTGGAGATTCATCAAGCTCCTGAAGAATTATCTGCTCTATGTCTTCCTCGTTCTTCGCATTGTTTATTATATCTGGGTTTATTGTTAATTTTGGCTCTTCAGTGCTTATTATATTTTTTATTGTTTCTATTGGCTTTGATAGGATGTCTTTGACTTCTTCTTTTAGCTTTTCAGCTGCATTTGATATTTCAGAGATTGCTGAAATCCCGTGCTCTGATTCTATTTTTGATATGACCTCGCTGATATTATACGCCGCGTCTGCATTCACAGAAACAGAATCTATTCCTTCCTGGACTAAAAATGATGCCATTTCGGGCTTGCTTGCTGCCTGTCCGCATATGGATGTTTCGACACCATATTTCTTACATCTCCTTATAACATAGCTCAAAGAAGAAAGGACTGCAGGGCTCATCTCATTATAGAGATTCTGAATTGATTCGTTATTTCTATCTATTGCCAATGTAAATTGAGTTAAGTCGTTCGTTCCAAAGGAAATGAAATCCATTCCATCCTCGCAGAGAGAATTAATTATCTGCACAGCGGCAGGCGTTTCAACCATTATGCCTATTTTCACATTTCCTTTTCCTCTTTCTATTCCTATTTCCCCGGCTATTTCTTTTGTCTCTTTTAACTCATCCAAGGAAATTAACTGCGGCACCATTATTCCGAATATTTTTTCAGGATGCTTGTGAGCTAACATAGATATTGCTTTGATTTCTGATTTCATTATGTCTTTGTGGGTCAATGAAAACCTGACGCCATGATTGCCGAGCATTGGATTATCTTCCTTGTTCTGAGGAGCTCCTTTAAGATGCTGAAATTCGTCGCTTCTTATGTCGGATGTTCTAATCCATATTTCCTGGAAATGCTGGGCTATTCTTGACAATCCCTCAAATAAAATAGAGGTATAATCTCTTGCCTTGTTTTCTTTTACAAAATAGTAGGGGTGATAGCCGGATTCGCCTATTATTCCTTCCAATCTCACCAAACCGATAGATTTTGAACCTGTTTTTGCAGCTCTCTCCGCATAATCGGGCAAATCAACAATAACTTTTATTTTTGTTCTTGTAGGCAGTATTTGTTTTATCTCCACTTTCTGCTCTTTTCCATGCCCTTCATAGACTTTTCCTGCAAATCCATCAACTGTGATAATCATTTCGTCTCTTAGCATCTTTGTCGCTTTTCCTGTTCCAACGACACAGGGAATTCCCATCTCCCTTGAAACAATAGATGCGTGAGAGGTGATTCCGCCTTCATCTGTCACAATTGCAGCGGCTTTCTGCATGTCAACAACCATATCCGGATTTGTCATTTCTGTGACAAGAACATCCCCTTTCTTTATCTTGCTCAAGTCAGCAAGAGAATAAACGACTTTTACGGGACCGGAAGCAATCCCGGGAGAGGCGCCCAAGCCAGAAAGCACAGCATCTCCAGACATTTCTTTTTTATTTTCCTGTTTAAATGATGTTGTTATTGGACGCGATTGAACAATGAAAATATCCCTACCAGATATTGCAAATTCTATATCCTGCGGTTTTTTATAATGCTTTTCTAATTTTTTTGAATAATCTGCAAGTATTTTTATTTCATATCCTGAAAGAACCTGCCTTTTTCTCATGTCTTCATTTAATTTTATTTTTTGATTTTCCCCTGAGGAATTTCTTACAATTGCTATTCTCTTTTCAGTTATTTTCATCTCTTTTATCTTGAAATTGGTTAAATCGCTGTCAACAATGTAATTGTCGGGATTTATAATCCCTGAAACAACCCCCTCACCGAGCCCAAATCCTGCCTCTATCATTATTTCGTCCGTATTTGAAACAGGATTTCTTGAGAAGATTACTCCTGACTTATCACTGTTAATCATTTTCTGGACAACTATGGCTAATTTTGCTTCTGTGGGGGAAAATCCTTTTTTATGCCGGTAGTAAATTGCTCTTGCTGTAAACAAAGATGAAAAGCACTTTTTCACAGATTCTATTAGCTGTTTGTTTCCTTTAATACTAAGAAAAGATTCTTGTTGGCCTGCAAAACTAGCATCTGCCAAATCTTCTGTTGTAGCAGAGCTTCTTACAGCAACAAATATATTTTCCCTGGATCTTGATAAAATTCCAAGGGCTGCTGGGGTGGCGCCTTCCAATGCTGATTTGTCTGTGCTTAAAATATCATAATTTTCTATTATTTCTTCTTCCAATTCTTTTGGAAGAGGAGAAAGCTCTATTGCTTTCCTGACTTCTTTTGATTTTTCCTCCAGAACTTTTGTATTTTCATAATCAAAATTGCCTAAAATAGCCCTTATTCTTTCTTTTAATCCTGCTTTTTCTATAAAGAACTCGTATGCCTGTGCTGTGATTATAAATCCTGGAGGGATTGGAAAATGAGAATTGTACATTTCTGCTAAAGATGCTCCTTTCCCGCCTGCAATAGAAACATCCTTGTTTGACAGTTCAGAAAACCACTTTATCAGTCCCTGGAAATGCACTTCTTTCTTTTCCTCTTTATTCATATTTTGCTAAATCAAAAGAGGTTAATAAATTTAATGTTAAATTTATTGGAGGATTATAGAACCTATTTTTATAATGTTAGAATATGCTATATTATATTAATTAATAGCTAAATTATAAAGTTAATATATTGCAAGCGGTATCTAATGACTAAATTAATAATATTATATTTAAGATAATCTTTTAAGTTATTTGATTATAATTTTATTTCAAGCCGTGGCGCATTATCGGCTTTTCTTCGTAGTTTCTTCCGTGGAAAAGAATAAAGATGCCTGCAAGAATGAAAAATATCCCAAAGAAAGAGCCTATTGAGGAATATACTCCCTCGGATATTGCATTTCCTGTGACATTTGCCATATTTTCCAGACTATTTACGGAAATTAAGAATCCGATAATCAGAGCGATGGCTCCAATTATTTCAAGCTTATTTGCCATGCTTTAACAAGCAGTTTAGAGTTAATAAAAGTTGCTTTTATCATCTTGGATAATTTATACGAAATAGGTTATCTTAAACAACTAATTGATTTGATTAAAACTTAGATAATCGTGCTAAATGATTATTAACTGATAAATATAATGATTCATTATTTTATATAATTGGCTCATAATATACAATTATAATTTGGCAAAGACTATTTTTGTTTTTGCAGGTATTTTTGTTTTTATTGTATGCAAAGCATCCCTTGCCAATCTTGCTGTTTTTTCATCAGTACAGGAAACAATAAAAATTGGGCTACCTGGGGAAACAATTGCTGCCCTGCCTATTACCTGCCCGTATGACTGAGTCATTCCTGTTGAAATTCTGTCTGCTCCAGCCATTCCTCCTGCTGATTTGTTTTCCCTTAGAAAATGATGCGGGACTACTTTTACTCTTATGAAATATAATCCAGGGGCATTGTCTTCAAGCATTTTATGGAGATGCATTCTCCCTGATTCAAGAGCATTATCTCTCACTTGAACTCTTTCCTCTGAAATCATTGAAACGATAAATTTGTGGCTTCCCTCCCTGAAAGCTTTTCCATCGCCGGCAGTATATTTTACTATCTTTGAGAATGGAGTTACTTTTATGTATGCCTTTGTTTTGCTCCTTGATTTTCTTGTGAAAGGGCGCGCTATTCTATGGGAGTATGAGGATGCTTTTCTTAATGTCATCTTATAAACACCCCATTCTTTTTCTCTATATAAACAAAATTTTGGGGAGACATTCCCAATAATAATATCATCGTGCTCTCCGCAGTTTGATTTACAGCTTGTCCAAATCCCTTGCTCCCCAAGCATCCCCAAGCCAAACTATAAGTTTTGTTTAGATTAATACTAACATTTTGCATCTTTGATGCGTCAAGAATAAATTCTCCCCTTCTTAAACCATCAAAATAAGGTTCTATGTTATCAACTTGCATCACTAATCTTGTTGCCATCTTATTTAACCTCCACATTAGAAAGGATTGCCTGTCCTGGAAGCCCGGATTCAAAAATAGCCCTTACTAATCCTTTTGTTCCGTGCGCGTCGCTGATTTTTCCTGAGATTATTTTTCCAGCTGAAGATTTCCACTCAACAATCTTGCCAACTGCCTTTTTTGCTTCTTCCCTTGAACTAAATCCAAGGTCTAACAAATAGTGCCTTTGGTGTATTGTATGCCTTCCTCTTCTGAACTGAACAACTATTCCTTTCATATTTCTGTTTAGAAATGTGGGTTTTTAAAACTTGTTAGTGCTATTCATAATTGTCGCTGCCGCCCAACCAGGTGCAATGCCCGTACAAATAACAACTGTCTTCATTATTTATTGTTTCACATCCACCATCATCAGTGCATTCAATCCATTGACAGCTAGCAGAATAGGTATTTATACATTCATACTCTTCATAACTAATGCAATAATCTGCGCCTGTGCAATAGCCTGCTTCAGCGCAGTTTTTGTCCCCACAACTTTCCTGCATGTTGCTGCATGTTTCATTGGTTTCATTGTCGTCTATACAGGGAGGGCAATCTCCAAAACAATTATCGGGAGTTTCTTCGTTGTTGCATATTCCGTCCCCGCATTCTGTTCCGTCTGGCTGGCATGTTCCTCCGTCTGGCGCTGAGCGTCCTGCGCATGTTAACTTATCTGCGCAGTCTGTTTTTCCGTCTGCGTCATTGTCTTTATTGTCGTTGCAGATTGTTTCTCCAGATGGCTCGCATGTTTCCCCCTTGGAACCTATAAGACCTGCGCAATCTGTATCCACGCAGTCTGTTTTTCCGTCACCATCATCATCTTTGTTGTTGCCGCATATTTCTCTATTAGCAACCGGAGGTATCAGAGTTATTTCACTGCTGCTTGACACAGAATAAGAAACGGGTGCTCCGGTAAATATTTTCCCCGATGAACTAAGAATAATCGGAGCAATAATTATTTCTGTTATGTTTGACAAACTGTAATTTGAATAATTTATCGGGCCTATTTTCAAAGTTTCCAGTTCATTGATGGTTTGATTATATTTTATTGAAGCCGTTGTTTGATTTATATCTTTCAGAACTACAAGAATTGCCGAAAGCTTTTCTGTGCCAGCGTCCCTTTTAACTACGAAAGAAATGGAAGTATTGGTCTTATTAACCATTATGCTTTGCTTGGGGATAGAAAGAGCTGTTTTTGACAGAGCTGCTTCTATCTGGAAGCCCGCGTTTGACAGATTAGTTCTGATAAAACTCCAAACAACAACTATTGCGGCGATAGCAACAAGAATAATAAGAACTGTTGTTACTATATCGCTCAAGCCTCTTTTCGCCATTTAAGACTGAGCAAAACGGCATTTAAATATTCTTTTATCTTGAAAACAAGCTGATTGTTATCTATAATACTCTTAACAATTTGAACAACAACTAATGATATCTGTTATTTCACAGATAAACCGCTTAAAAAACAATCTCAAAATGGCCGAGCTCTTTCTCAAGAACTTTAAAGACATTGGCACTTACCTGCGTTGTCAGCTTTCCCTTGTTTTCATTGAATATCCTGTCAAATTCCTCTTTCTTCACAGAAACAAGCTTTGCATCTGTAATTCTTTTTATTATATTCCCTTCAATCAAGAAATTATCCTTTCCAAATAAAACCAACTCGGCTTTTCTTCCTTTATAGAGAACCTGCGTAGTGCCTTTTTCCTTGACTATCAAGTCGCTTCTTTGCGCGTATTCTGTCAAATCATTTATTAATTCAATTGCATCTTTCTTCACAGAATCAACCTCTCTTGAAGATAATTTGCCTAATTTTATCTTTACTTTGTTGGCAGCAAGCTCTTTTAATATGTGCTTGAATCTTGGGCGTATCTTTCCTCTTGAAATTAATCTTAAGTCAAATTCTTTTATTAATTCGTGCTGCTGTTTACTGCCAAAGAATGTCTTTAGCAATTTGAACACTTGCTCATACAAATCATCAAATGTTTTTTCAGACATTCTCTTTTCTATTTTGTTTCTTATTTCTTTCAGTCTTTTGTTGTAAGCAAGGCACTCTTTCAGGAAAATATCTATATCCTTTCCAGGATATTCTTTTATTTTTCCATATTCATACTGCTTGAACAAATAAACAGCTTTTTCGATTATTTTCAGATCTTCCAGGGACATTATTTTTTCCTTTTCAAAGAAATGCTTTCTGACTTCCTGAACAAGAACTTTGGGAACCGGAGGAGCTTCCCCTGCAAGCATCATCAAAGCCTGTGTCGGAGTTACAACGCCATAATAAATATCAACCATCGCATCTAACAATCTTCGCTTTACAAATTCCTCAGTTTGTTCTCCCTGCTTCATGTACAAATCTATTGCTTCAGCGGATGGCTTTATTCTCCCAGAAAGAAGAAGAAGCTTCCAGGGAATAAATGTTCCTCTGTCATAGAGAGGAATTCCATCTCTTATGAAAGTGAATGCAACCGGCTCGACATCCCTGACTCTCTGCCAGAAATCAGTCAATAACGACACTTGCACATTAAGAATATTTTTAACACCTGCAAGAGCTGTCGCTTCCCTTATGTAATCATAAATTATTCCCCTTAACTTTTCCAATAATTCCATTCGCGGCATTCTTTTTACATCAGTGTCATCAATGACTACAAAGACATCAACATCAGAGTCTTTGTCAGCCGTTCCTCTGACTAATGAGCCAGCGATAAAGTAACTGGCTACATATTTCTCGAACTTTCTTAAAACAAGAGATTTATGTATTGATGCGACTCTTAATGCTCCGAGAAAACCTGTGTCAAAAATGGGGAAACTCGCAGATAATGCATCAAGCAAATCAAACTTTGAATCCAAGCCATAGTTCCAGATATCAACAGGCGTTTTTATGTCGAGCCAGATGTTTTCTTTTGTTTCTTTTAATAATTTTAGGATTTCTGGTTTTATTTTGGGGATATTCTTGAATTCGTCTTCCGGAATTATCATTGCCAGATGAATTGGTTTTGTATCTGTGATTTCTTTTGGAAGCGCCTCATCTTCTTCAAACAAAGGACAGGCATTTGCAGGAAGCAGACAGAGAGCCATTGTAAATTTGTATTTCTTTACAACTTTTTTCCTGAAATCATCAAGCTTGTTCTTCAATTTTTCAAACTGGTGCTGCGCCTTTTCTATTTCTTCTTTCGATGGAGCTCCTGGAATCATATTTGGGGCAGACTCGTATTTTCTCTGATTCGGAATTTGAGCCAAATTAGAAGGTTTTTTCTCTTCCATGTTTATATTAAAATGAATGTGTTTTTAAAACTTCACTTTATGCAAAGTCAACTATCAAAATTTATATCAACAACAATCAATGTATTATTGCGTCTGATTTAATAGTCTATAATTAGGGTTTATTTAACATCTTGGTGAATAAATCTATTAAAAATCAACTTAAATCAACTTTTCTTTTTGCAATTTTAATGTCCCAATGAAAAGTATTTTCCCGGTCTTTAAGTTTTGCTCCGGCTATATCGAATTGTTTCCTAAGTTCCTGAGGAAGTTCTTCGGTTCCATTTAAAGTATAGACTAAAACATCTTTCTCATTAAACTTCATAATCTCTCTTAAACATTTGAATTCTGCTCCAGAAGGGCTATTGCAATATTTATAGTTTGGAATTGCAACAGCATAATAATTATCTCTATGGACTATAACTTGCCCCATTCTTCCCGAGAAATCCCCCTTTATAATCAGGGCCAATTCCAGCAGTGCCATAAAAATGCATTGATTCGGAATATAAAAAGATATAGATTATGCAGAACAATATGGCGGGACTATAGCATTAAAAACAACAGAATCAATTGTTCTCTCTTAATACACTTAACATAGCTGATTGGCTAAAAGCAATTATTATCTTAGTTTGAAATACGCCCCTAAAATGGCCCCAGAGGGAATCGAACCCTCGCTCTCTCCACGTGAAAGAGATGTTCTGCCATTAGACTATGGGGCCTAATGGTTAAATTGAATTATGAAAGATAATAAATTTAACTGAATTTAAAATGGCCCCACGCGGGATCGAACCGCGGACTACTCGGTGTAAACGAATCGTTTTAGCCACTAGACTATGGGGCCAATATAGTATGAGCAAGAAGAATGTTTTTAAAGCTATTCTTTCTACAAAAAACTATGGCAACATTATATACAACGACAGATGAAGGGGAAGCAAGGGAATTGCTTCGACTTAAAGGGCGCAAAGAGTTTGTTTTCTTTAATTATGATGCCAAAGCAGGAATGCTTGAAGCTGAGAATAAAAATCTCCTATTTAACCCTATGAGTATGATGGTAATTGTTGGTGCAAATCTTGATAACCTTAAGATGTTTGATGAATTTGCCAGAAAACTAGCAGTTCATAGAGTATGGTCGGCTATTCAATTTGATGGAAGGATATATCATTATGGTATAAAGCAACTAAATACGCCAAGAGTTGCAGAACTTAAAGGATTTGACGGAAGATATGCTTCTAGAAAATAACTAATTTTAAACACCAAAAATCTTCGATTTTCTTGGCTTAAAAGTTGCTCAGGCAACTTTTAAATAACCTGCTTAATAGGTTTTATTAAGCGATACTAGTTAATCGGTATAACACATCGTTGCCAATAACGAGAACATCCTGTTCTCAGGATGTTCGCTAACGCAAACACGATGGATGCAGGGTTCAATTCCCTGGTATCGCATTTCTGGGGCTTTAATAGAATTTTAAATGCGGTTGTTTGACAGGCTTAATTCAATCCTTTTTGAAGGATTTGAACCGGATGAAGTTAAAAGTCTTTTTTTGGCGTTGTACCAATAGATATCGAATGAGTGCGAATCCAACACAGCCATTTTATGATCTACATTTCTGCCGCCAATAGAAGGTTCATTTTGCCCTCTGTAAATGTCATCCCCATCAATATTTTCAGGGGCTACTTTTATGCCCCTTAGATTAAGATAGCTTATGAGAGCTTCATAAGTAGGGCTTCTTGTTTGAGATATACTTCCCACAAACATTGGCAAATGAACTATTGACTTAAATGCTTTTTTTGGTTCATCAAATCCTGTTAAAAATGAGTCTATCGTAGTTCTGCCAAATTCTGCTGAAAAATTAGCCGGAACATAAAGCATTCCTCTCCTTATCACACTCTTATTTCTTTCAGCAATAGCCAATACTGCTCCATAATGTATTTCCTGCGCGTTAAAAATGGCTAATGAATCTTCTGTTAGTTCATAGCTTCCTATTGCTACATTTACAGGATATGGTTCTTTTTCGTCAGATAGTAATCGTTCAGGCATAAAAAAGGGCATAAATCAGAATATATAAATCATTCGGTTTGTAGTCACTTTAAAGTTACTGGTATCTTTGCCTGAGTGCTCTGTGCTTTGCTAAATAATCTTCAATTGAGGGCACATAATGGTTTATTGCTACACCAGATTCCATTTCTCTTGGCAATAATGCTGCTTGGTTTTTTATATGCTCGTAAATTTGCCCGACAAATTCCAAGCCAGGAACCATTCTAAATAACCTTGGATTTGACTGATTTGGTATAATTCTTTGGTTATCTGGTTCGATGGTGTTATAGTCAAAATTGAATGCATCAACTTTATTTTTATTCTGCTCGAATATAGATTTTAGTTTTTTCATCTCTGAATAAGATATTCTTTCATCATCATCGAGCATGAGAACCCATGGGGTTCTTATTCTTTTCAGCATTATTGTCCTTGCCTGTCCAAACCCGTCAAATCTTGCTCCTGTAATTCTTAATTTCTTTCCTTCTCTAACCATGCTTTCAAGTAATTGATATGTCTTGTCTGTAGAACCAGTATCAACAATTACTGCCTCGCGAACATACGGCAGAATATGCCCTACAAAATTTGCAATTCCCCCGCCTCTGGCTGAACAGGAGTTCCTTAGTATTGCCCCCATGCTTACTATATTTTTAAATGAATCTTCCATAAAACTCAATAAATGGCAGGGTATAAAAGGTTTGCTATTTGTAGTTACTGAATAGTTACTATTAATGTGACTTATGCAGGCTATTATACTTTCTATGAGCTAAGAAGGCAGTTCTGCTAGCCTCGGCTCTTATCTTTCTAACTGCGGACATCAACCTTTCTGTGTTTAATTTAATATTTTTAGACAATTCCGGCTGCGCCACCGTTGGATGATAATGCCTATGCAAATTAATTGGTTCTGCGTATAACAAGTGGTTTAGTTTCCTTTTTACTAAATCGTATCTTTTTCCGATTTCTTTAGAACTTTGAACTGCCCAAAGAGCAGGCCAACTTGAATAACCGGTATCATTAGCAACATGTTTAAATAAATCCTCGTCACTACCCTCATACCATTCTTTAATCCTTTTTGCCTCGGTTTCTTCATAATTATGCCTACTTTTTATAGCATGCAATTGATAGTCTGCTGTTCTACGTTTCGTAGCTAATTCTCTTGCCTGCCCCTCTGGACCAAGTCTGGCTCGGGCTAAAACAGATTCTAAGGTAATAACTAGCGTACTCGCGCCCACATTTGATGTATTTTTATCCATTTTAATGAAATCTTCGAGGAAGATTATAAAAATTGAAAAGGAGGGTATTTAAAGCTTGCTAATGTGTTTTTCAAAGCAGTGAAAACGGCTGGGCCCATAGTATAGTGGCCGTATGCATCGTTCGCGTGGTAGAATGATTTAATAATACAATCGGTTCTTTTGTTTTAAGGGCTTATAGTACAATGGTAGTACGATCCGTTCGCGTCGGATTGATCTGGGTTCAATTCCCAGTGAGTCCATTATCTTCTTCTACCCTTATTACGTAAATTATATCTTATCAAAAAATAAGCAAGAATAATTATCCCTATACCTATCAAAGCAGAACCTAAAACATAGTTTTGAATGTAGAATGAATAAACTCCACCTAGAAAACCAATACCTGCAAGAATATCCAAGAATGTAAAGAACGCTCTTCTTCTTTTTCGGTTATCATATCCTTCCTGATGTTTCATTAGAGCTATTTCTGCTTGGGCTTGTTCCATAGGTCTACCCCGAATCTTGACTCTCCCCTTGAATCTTGAACCTCTTAATGCCATGTTCTATTTTAGATTAATAAGATTATAAATGTAACTATTTTATTCATTTTATCCTATCCACGATAAGACATATTGAGTCTTCATGTACCATGTGTCAAGTATTATGTCTTTCATGTTTGAATCTCGAATCTATAGTGTCTTATTTATCAATAACACTATGTAAAATCTTAACAATAGGTTTTAGATCTCCTGTTAAGATTATTTTAGCACGATGCTTCCCATTCTTTAGTTTCCAACATTTATTTTGTACAAATATTTTGGGTTTCATTTTAATCTTAAGGGGACATAGTTTTTATTTGTTTCTATAAAATTGAGTAATGAAAACTTAATAAAATCTAAATACGATAATAAAAATATGGATAGTAAAACTCTAGACGAACAACATTTGTATTCATTTACTATTTTTCATAACATTTATAAACTCTGTTTTACTCAATAATTAGAGGATAATTAGTATGCAAGAAGATAAAAACAAAAAACAAATATTGGATTTGGATGAATTAGCAAAAGCGTTTATAGACATTCAGTTGTCTGAAGATAAAGATGTTGTTGCGATAATAAACAATGCGAAGATCACTCCATACGGAGAAGGTGGAGCTCATGTTACTATCCCATCAAAATATCGTACAGGACATATAGCAAAAGTTTTGATAAGAAAACAAAAAGCGGAGGGTACTAAGTAAATTATAATAAAAAACGTATTCAGTTATCTTGGAAGACGCACTGAATACGGCAACTGGTTTAAGTTACATGAATAATAATAAATCGTCCTTAATAAACTTTTTGAAAACATTAAAGGGTAAAAACCTTAAAATTGTTACGGCTGCTCAATTCTTTTACGAAACTTCAAACTTCGAATTTCTTGATGATAGTAGCATAACATTCACAGATAGACTTGGTAACAATGTTATGTTGTGTTTGTCCGAAATTGCACAGGTTATGGAGGTAAATAGATGACTGATAAAATA
>Ga0172375_10003123_pt1 | contig 25395 bp, 40 predicted proteins | sample LakKiv1m_FD_114537 | JGI IMG/M metagenome (GOLD analysis project Ga0172375, IMG submission 114537) | Freshwater microbial communities from Kabuno Bay, South-Kivu, Congo - kab_092012_11.1m | ecosystem: Environmental > Aquatic > Freshwater > Lake | place: Democratic Republic of the Congo...
CTTCTTCATTACTAAGATAATAAAAATCTGTTTGTTCGGTTATTTGATTGAACATATAATATTTTGGTATTCCATCTTCAACATTCCATTCTGGATCAGACCAAAACATGTCACTAAAATCATACTGCTCCCTTGTCATCCTTACTTTTTTTAATGTTATTAATCAGCACACATACCGCACCTTCAGTAATAAATTCTCTATTTATATTATTATCATCCAGATACTTCCACAAGTCTGGATCTTCAATTTTACAACCAATATATGCAAAATCTCTTAAATTTTTTCTTTGATATTTTTGATATATTTCATTATATGCTATCAAAATTTCGAGAATTTGTTTTTTAATTTCTCTTAATTCTGTAGATTTTTTTGAGAATATTTTGAGTTCTTTTGTTTTAGGTGACATAGGTAAAATTATTTCTTTCAATATTAAAGATAATTCATCTAAATGTTTACCTATTAAAGAATTTCTAAAAACTATACCGAGATATTGCTTTTCGTATATTTTTTTGTTAATTAGAAATGATAGTTCATGTTTTTTAAGTATATAATACTGGTCTTTATTGTATAATTTGCACAATTTATCAAGAAATTTTTCAAGTTTATCGTATTTATATTCCTGGTTATGTGCAGATATTTCCGTGTTTATAACTTTATTCTGTTCTGAAAGTTTTTTCAGTAATATGTCTTTTAATTTTAGTAAATTCCTTACATCATTTGCAGCATATGTTATTTGAGCATATGTCATTGGTCTTTTTAACCAATTAGACTTTTGTTCTGTCTTATCTAAGTCAATATTTAATTCTTGTTTTATAAGATTTTTCAAAGATATATCGTTTTTTACATTCGTAATCTCTTTATACAAAACATTAGTATCAATTACATTATGAATAATCAAATTATACTTTGAAAGGAAGGATAAATCAGATTCGCAAGAATGAAAGACTTTAGTAATATTATAGTTGTTGAAAATTTTTGATAATAAATCTATTTTTGAGCCTTTTTTTATAATTGATATTACATCAATTATATATGCATCTTTTCCATCAAATATTTGAATAAGACTTATTTTTTTACCTATTTCTTTGTTAAAATCATCAAACTCAATATCAACAGCAAGTTCATTAAAAGCCAAAAGATGATTAACAGAGTTTTGTAAACTCTTATAATCATCAATTAGTTTGATACCAGTTAATAATATAGAAACATCCATATACTATGAATTTTGAACATGTTTCTTCCAATTTTCAATATATGTAGATATATTTTTTGATCCTACTAGATTCATAGAATGAACATAATATATCGGATATTTAGCATTATGGTCTTGACAATAATCACATAACCATTTTGCACAATCATATCCAGTTTTCTCTCTATATTTTGAATAATCTATATCCTGTGGATTCATATCAGGATCTACATTATAGTGTTCTATACCAAGGTCATGGTCAAATGCAACCATTTCTGGTACACCATACTTTGTAACAACATTTATAAATTCAGTATAACTTCTTACAATCTCCCAATATTCATCTTTGAATGGTTTGTAAAATGTATAATGATAAGCACTTACCATACTGTGGTATGCTTTTTGTCCTTCAGGCATTTGATCCATAGTTATATATGGATATCTAATATCATCAAGGAATAGATTATATTTCATATTCTTTATATATTATTTTTTAAAAGGTATTTTTAAAAGGCTTTTTACATCTATAAATCACTTGCTTATAATAAATCGCTTTATATATTTGTGCTCGTTGTCAGTTAGTTTTAAAAGATAAATTCCGTTTGCAAAATTTGTTGTGTTAATTGAAAATATTTCGGAAAAATTATTATTTAATATTTTTGAGTAAACTACCTCACCTAAAATAGTATAAACTTCAATTTTATATTCAGTATTATCGTTATCACTAAAATTAATATTTAATATATTATTTGGCGGATTAGGATAAATGCTGATTTCGGTTTCGTCAGTATTTATAACTACTTCTAATTCGAGTGATTTTAAACAAGTTCCACCGGAAATATTTGTTTTACGTTTTGTACAACCATTAGCATCAGTTACTGTAACACTATAGACGTTTCCTGAGCAAATATTTGTTGCAATTTGAGTAGTTTGACCATTACTCCACAAATAAGTGTATGGTGAATTTCCACCTGTAACATTTGCAGTTATAGTACCTTGACACCCAACAGCACAAGAAGTAATTGTAACAATTTTTATTTTATTAACATTTACTGTCGATTTTTTAGTTTTAAGCGAGTTACAAGCATCTGTAACTGAAACTTTATATGTTCCGCCTGCCAAGTTTGAAATAGTTTGTGTTGTGCTTCCATTATTCCATAAATATGTGTATGGAGATGTTCCGTTATTAGGAATTGCTGTAACCTGACCTGTATTTACACATGGCGAAGTTTTTATAATTAAACTACTTACACTAAGTACATTTGGTTGCGTAATTGTTATACTTTTTATAACTGTACTCGGCGTTGCATCTGTTATTGTTACACTATAAGTCCCTTGTGTTAAATTATTAATAGTTTGAGTTACTCCATTATTGCTCCAATGATATGTATAAGGAGTTGTTCCGCCGATTGGTTGGGCAGTTGCTGTACCATTATTTCCACCATTACAAGTAACGTTTGTTCCGCTAATTGTAGCATCAAAAGAAGAAACATAAACCGATGCTATTCTAATAGTATTACATTGGTCTTTTACTGTAACATTATAAGTTCCTGTACATAAGTTAACTGCTGTTTGAGTTGTTTGACCATTACTCCAAGTATAAAGATATGGAGTTGTTCCACCCGTTGCGTTAACTGTTGCACTTCCATTACAAGTGCTTGACGAAACCGAAGAAGTTGAAATTGCTAAAGCTGGACTTGTTGAAATTGTAGTAGTTCTTCTTTTTGTTGCACCACATGCATCTGTTACCGTAACTCTATATGTACCTACTCCAAGATTTAAAATAGTTTGTGTGGTAGCTCCTGTATTCCAAATATAAGTATAAGGTGCTGTACCATTAATTGGCAAGGCAGTTGCTTGCCCCGTATTTGAGCATGATGACGTTGGTACAGTAAGTATAGACAAACTTATAGCTAAAGGCTGAGTAATAGTAACATTTTTAATTATTGAATTTCCACACATATCAGTTACAGTAACCGAATAATTTTGAGGTAATAAATTGTTGATTGATTGTGTATTTGCCCCATTAGACCAGTAATAACTATAAGGGGTATTCCCGTTAAATGGATTTGCTGTTGCCGAGCCATTATTTCCTCCTCTACATGTAACATTTGTACTACTAATATTTGCATCTAAAGGTGGCTTCATACCTACAATGGCAGTATCTATTAATGTACAACCACTAGTACCTGTTATGGTACAAAAATAACTTCCAACATTTAAATTCGAAATTGTTTGAGTAGTTGCACCAGTTGACCATAAATAACTGTATGGTGCATTTCCATCTGATGCTGTTGCTGTTACAGAACCATCAAGCGATGGCATACTGCCTGCATCAACACATGACATTGGTGTAACAACAAAATGCACACTATCAAAGCAACCATATTTAGCAATAAATGCATCTCTTGTCCCTGGCTGTGCATTAATAATGTTTGTTGCGCCAATTTTTAACGTATCAGAGTAATATTCACCTACTGTAATAAAGTTTCTTGCAGTAGAGCTATAAATACAAGCATCGCCAAAATCGTTTAATTTTCCTGAAGCTTTTTTTGCATTAATAAAATTTCCATTTACATCACATTCAGCAATATATGCATCAGCATAACCATCATTTAGTAAAGTAAAGTTACCAAAACCGATTTTCCCTTCATATTTCCCTGTAAAAATAACTTTATTGTTTTTGTAATAAACTTTATTACCTGCTTCGTTTTTTGTGGTACCAGTAGATTTTGCCCATTGTAAAGTTCCGTTACTATTATATTTAATTAATGCTAAGTCAGACGTTCCGTTACTTGTATTATAAATATCTAATTTTGAAGTATCAATAGTTGTAGAATCAATAGTTAACTTAAAACCACTAAAATAAGATGTAATATACATGTTACCATTTTCATCAGATGCATGGTCGTAAATGTATAAATCTTTTGAGTTTGAAGTCATTGTTCTTACCCAAAGTCCGTTACCATTATTATCTGTTTTATATAAAAATCCATCTCTGTAGTTAGGAAGTTTAGAAGTAATTGTTCCTGCATCAAAATAAATTGAACCTATGTAATTTCCACTAAAATAATATTCGTTGTTAACCGAAGTTATTGTTCTAATAATTGATGTAGTATTATCTCCCATTATCATTTTTGCCCACAAAGTATTTCCATTTGAATCAAATTTTGCAATAAATTTTTGCACTAATATAGAATCATTTGAGTTAAGCGTTATTGTTCCGCCATAAAAAGTTACATTGTTAATAAATCCGCCCGATAATACAATATTCCCATCTTGGTCAACCGTAAATCTTGGATTTACTTGCTGATTAGTACCATAAGCGACATCCTTAACCCACGATAATGAGCCATCAAACAAGTATTTTGCAATATAAATATCGTATCCTCCTGTTGTTGTTAAGTAATTTCCTTCAATATTTGCCGTACCTGTATTAAAAAATAAAATATAAAAACCTAATTGGTCTTTTGATAATGCTATGTCAATTGCCGATTGCATAAGCGTTCCGCCTATTTGTTTTAGCCATTGTATTTGACCATTAGCATTATATTTTGACAAGAAAATATCTTGACCACCTGCCGAAGTTATAAATAAAGTATCTTGAGTAACAACATCTGTAAAATTCCCAACAATATAGTTATTCCCATTTACATCTTGAACAATGTTTTTAGGCATATTATGACCCGGACCGGTAAAGTTTTTTGCCCACATCCAATTTTGTGGATACGAAAATAGTGAAAGAAGTAAAATAGAAAACGTGAATATAATTTTAGTCATTGTGCTATATTATTTTTAAAAAGTATTTTTTAAAAGGCTTTACATCTGTAACAAACAAATATTTATTCTTTATATATTATTTTTTAAAAGGTATTTTTAAAAGGCTTTTTACATCTGTAACAAACAAATATAATTTTAAAGAATCTAAATTAGAAAAGTATTTTGAGAATGAATCGTTAGAGTTATCATCATATAGATATAATGATCCAGATATGTTATCAAAATATAGAAGAATACAAAAATTAAATAGATTAGTATGAGTAGTATGATTAAATTTATAAAAAGAATATTTGATTTAGATATTAAAATTTGTGATTGTCCTTATTGTAATGCTGAAAATCTTTGTAAGGGTGATTATGAAATCACTTAATTCACCAACTTTATCTAGTATTGCAGGTTGTCTTTCTAATTTATCAAAGAATCCTCTAATATAGAATTCAAATCTTCTATTAGTCATATCTTGATATTTGGTATCTGTATATACTATCCAATCATTATTTAATTCATCATTTTTGAAGTAATGGAATTTATCAAATGGTTTATCTACAATAACCCAAAAATGACCAGGACTTGATTGAAATGAAACAAAGTTGCAAGTTGCATTTTTTACAAAATGGTTGTATTTGTCTAATTCATCAATATCAAAAAACGGATACATTTGTCCTTTATACTGTGACATAATGTTCTGTCTTTATCTTCTCCTAAATTCTTCTATTGAACCAACTTTGATTCTTGTTTCAGAACCATATGAACCCCAAGAAGAATGCTCATACTCATATTTGAATACAAGTTCATTATTAATTACTCCAATATTCTTTCTCTTTTTTAAGATAATTAAAAGAATAGCCATCGATCTGGGTGAAGGCTACTAAAATAATCCCAATGGCTATTATAATAGAATGAATAAACATATTTTCTGTTGTTATTGACATTATTCTGTTTTTTTACCCATCGCATCACATTCTGAAAACTTCATAATGTCATCAAAGTATTTTAATGATTCAAAAGCTTTTCTCTTAGTAGGTTTTGACATCTGCTTGCTTTTGTAAACATGAGCTTTCATATGATTTAAACAAATTTCAGTAACCTTTTCTTTGTTAGTTGTAACATCAGAAAAAAGATGGAAGTATTTGTCAATGAAAGAAATACATTTGAATTCGTGTCCAATATTGTTAATTTTCACAGTACCATCATTTTTAGTAAAAACCTTTTTTGTTTCAGGTTTTCCAAGGTCATGAAAAATAGCAGAGACAAGTAAATCAACATCACTATTAAAATTCTTAACAGCGTGTTCAAATACTAATCTAATATGTTCAGTTACCCAAATTTCAGGATGATATTTTGGATCTTGTTCACAAGAATCGCAAGTAAACCTAATAGATTCTGGTAATCTATTCCATAATTCGTCAAATGTATAATTCTTATTTTTCATATTGCAAATATTCAGCGAGTTCAGTGTTTTCAATTTCGTCTGATACTTCAGACATATCAATGTCTTCAACCATTCCAAACTGGATTCTGCGTGATTCGAGTTCAAAGTCTTCGTGCCAATTCATATGCTTTATTTTTTAAAGGTTAATAAATCCGTTTTCAATAATACAAAGATACAGCAAAATTATGAATAAAAAAAATTATAAACTTTTTATGATTCTATTTAATTTTCTTTCTCTAACTTTCTGTTTTATTTCTTCTTCAGACATACTTTCATAATCAATTCGGCTAAGCCATTGTAATTCACCATTATACTCACACCACTTAGCAACAAACTTTTTACTACCAGAAATATCATCATAAATATATTCACTTACTTTACCACCACAAGAATTACAAGGATTTACAGGATGTTGGTCTTCACGCAAGCCAATTGAGCCACAATCTTGACAAACTGTTACATTTGCAAAACCACCTGTATATCCAAAATACGATGGTTTTTTATGACCTATTTTAATAGGTGTTTTTTTAAGTATACTTTTTGTTTCTTTTTTTGGTTTAGTATTTTTTGTTTTAAAGATAATGTAAATAATAAAACCACCGACAAAAGTTCCTAAAATAAAATATAAAATACTCATAATTATAATTTTTCGATAAATACTTCTAAATGATCTTTACAATATGTAATTCCAAAACTTCTTTGATATGGGTCTTTTCCAAGAGTGTTAAAATCAGAAACATTATACCAATCTGATTTGTGTGCATCTTTAGCTGTCATATGTTTATCTTTTGAGAAAGCTTTTAAGAAAGCGCTATATGAAGTTTTTACCCAAGAACCACAACGAGCAAGAACTTCGTATTGTGGTGTAGTTTCAACAAAATGATGCCATATTTCACCTTTATATTCAAACACTTTTGGTGATTTTAATACAGTAAGATATAGTGGCAAATCACCAATTTCTTTTTCATTTTTACAAGCTTCGCAATCACTATCAGGAGGACAACCAGGATGCTTGCAAGAACCAAGTTGATTTTCTTTAATATTTTTCTTTTTAAGAAGTTTTTTAAGAGTAGGTGAACAAACTATACCGTAGTTTTCTTTTTTGTTTGAGTCATAATCTCTATCATCTACAACAAGATTTCCGTTATCATCTTTTAACCATTGAGATTTCCCAGAAATGTGAGATGGATTATTTGTTGCACCCAATAAAAAAAAGGTCTTCATAACCTTTTATCATGGCGTATATTCCATAACGCCTTGGTGGGTTGTGAAACCCTTTATCAGGATGACTATCAGGAAGATAATTGTCTTGTTTTAGTGGACTTAATCCACCATATCTTATAAATTTTACATTTTTCATAGATACAGAAAAAAAATTTAAACAAAAAATATTTATTCAATATCTAATTCAAGAAAGTCTTTGAAGAAGAAATCATCATCTTCATAAATGCGTTCTTTGTAATTATCTTGTGTTGTAACTTCTATACAATTTACAACAATATTTGAAATACTATGATCTGTTATACAAATATTTACTATTTCATCATTTTCATCAACATTTGTATTCATTTCATACAACCAGTCTCTCAATTCTAAGATATGAAAATCAACTCTTGTCAAATGATTATCTTGTGGAAAATCAAGGGTTAAATTAACCATTCCTGATTCTGAAATATTAAGCTCAACAAAATGAGCAATATTGTTAAAACTACTTGGCATATTTTTTTTATTTTTTAATCATTAAGAATTCTTAATAGTTTGAAAAGTCTTTCGTTTTTTGAAACATAGTCATCTATTATATTTTTCTGAATTAGAGGATGAATATGTGAATATCTTGTTTTTTTAATATTATCTGTTTCTCCTATATATTTAATAAATGTATCAAGTAATTCATCAGCCGTAATATACGTTAACCAGTGTTTGTTTGAGTCTTTTAGTTTATTTTTATTACGATAAATTGTATATAAAGTAATCAAATATAAAAATATTGAATTTATATCATCACTATCACCCCATATCTTTCTCCATTCTGTATAAAGATTTGTTGTTTCCGCATTTGTCTTAATAGGAAATCCAATATATTTATCATACTTCTCTTTTATATAGTCACCAGATTCTTTGGTGAGAACCAAATCACCTGACAAAAAAAGAGCAGTAAACTCTATTAAATTTCTTAATTGATTGGGATGATTCATAAAATTATTTAGTTGACCTTTTGAATTTTGTTTAATCTTTCTAATTTTTTAACTCTTATTAGGTTTTTCCGTTTATTGTGTATATTATTTTCTTTCCTTAGTTTTAACTATATCATTTACTTTTAGCATTTATTCTTTTTAATTTGAGTTCTCTTTGTGTTCTTTTAAATATTTTATCAATTTTTAACCACAAACTTTTCTTTTCTTCTTCATTAAGGTGCCAATTTTCATCACAATCTTCACATAAATATTCTTGTTTTATTAAACCTTGACAAACAGGACAATTATCATGATTTCCATATTTACAACCATGTAGAATGCAACAGTGTGTTTCGTGAACACCCCATTTTTCTTTTGGTACTTTTGGAAATTTAAAATCACTCATTTATAATGCGTTTTAATTTTTGTTCTCTGTGATATATTTTATAGTACATATTAAATTTTTTACAAAAATACAAAAAATAAATGGATAAATAAAATTAATTCATGCGAACAAATTTCATCTAACCATTTATTTTTGACAGAAGTTGAATAAGCGGAATTTTTTGACAATTTTCTTTTTTTAAATTTGAATATTTATATATAAAGATGAAAACAATGAGCAAAGAGATGCGACAAATGATTGATAAGGTTAAAAACTTTAAGCAATTTGTGAATGAAAATTATTTACCAAGCGATGCAAACGGATATAATATTGGTGAATATTTATATCATATAACACCTAAAAGAAATGTTGCACAAATAAAGAAAAATGGCTTTATACCAAAGGATGGTATTGCAATAAACAACAAACCATTTAAAAATAGATTGTATTTTGCAACATCTTTGATTGCTGCATATGATTTATCTGTAAATTTCGGTTCATATAAGGACAACGAAGAATATGCTATTTTTAAAGTAAAATCTGATTGTGTAAATAACGGTTATGAGGAAGACCCACTATTTGTACATGGAATTTATGTTGATTATTCAATACCAAACACTTGTATTGTTAATGTAATTAATGCAAGTGATTTGTTTAATAAATTCGATAACGATGATATTGAAAACTTATATTAAGTGCGTTGGAAAAATAGTCAAAAACATCAAAAAGAGTAATTCTTGGTGAGTTTACGACATTTTAATTGCCATCCTACATTATTTTTTTCCCTAGTACCTTGTTCAAGTTTACCATTCTTTTTCTTCAGAACCCAACCTTCAAGCATATCAATCTTTATTATTTTATTATAAAGATTAACAAAATCATTTTCAAATGCTTTAACAAGGAACACATTCTCACTGATCTGATACAGATACTCATCATAATCTTTTTTATCAGGGTATAAATCAAGTATCATATTGTATCTTTCTTGACAAGTTGTTCCTACAAGATGTTCACCGTTTATTACGATAATATCGAATATAACTAATTTATGATTAAAAGGTTTACCACTTTTATCATTTTTACTCTTATTCATATATTCGCCATTAATGACCATTTCACCATTACCTCTATGTAATGCGAGCATTTCATTAGTAGATAACTTGAAATTAGTTATAGCTTTATTATGACGGTTCATAGTTTTATGAACAGTTTTATCATTTAGGTAAATCTCTAAATTTGAACCATTAAATTTCGGTTCAGCAAGATATTCACCAGTGTCATATTTTTGAAGAGAATCCACGCTGATTTTAAATTCAGGTCTTGGCGGATAAATGTATGTTCCAGTTTTATAAGGTCTCATAATTTTTTCAAATTTTATAATACAAAGATACAGCAAATAATTTAAATAAAAAAACAAACACAAAATTTATAAATATATATGTATATGAAACGTATATTCTTGTTTTTATTTGTTTTTAGTTCACTTAGCTTATTCTCACAACAGATATGGCTAACTGAGAAGATTTCACCAGAAATTAAGAAAAATCTTAGTCTTAATGTGGAATTTGAAGACAGATTTTCTACAAAATTATTACTTTATACCCATACTGTTTTAGGTATTTCTATTAAACATAATAAGTTGTCTTATGGTATTGACTTTAAGACATCTCATAGTAATATTGAAAATAATGATGTTGAAGTGAAATATACACCAAAATTTAATATCACATATAGTTTTAATAAAATTGATTTTAGCAACAAATTTGAAATTGTTTTTGCTGATGATATTTCTTATAAGAATAGGAATAAACTATCATTTAAACAAAAATTAAAAGGTAAATTTTATATCTATTCTTCTGAAGAGATATTCTATTTTAAAACTATTAGTGAGAACAGATTTATACTTGGAATTATATATAATTCTGATAATATAAGCCTTACACCATATTATATGATACTTCATAAGAACAAGGTTGAATGGAGTAAAACTGATGTAATTGGTATAAGTTTTAAGATAAATAAAAAATAAAAAAAAGCCACTCAACGAGTGGCTTTCTTTATATATTCAGTGAATATTATGCTTTAGCATTCTTCATCTGGATAACAGGCTGCAGGTCAGTGATAACATCAAGTGCAGATTTTCCGCTTTCTTTAGCAAGGTTGTAAACCTTATCCAGAGCGTCTTTATTAACAGCGTACTTTGTAGTAGCTTCAATCAAGTTGTCTTTATCTTCCTGAGAGATAGTTTCTGAGTTTTGAATCAGTTCGCTGATAGCGTCCATATTCCTCATAAGGACATCAGTGTTGAAACCATAAGTAGTGTTTTCGTCAACAATACCTTCACCGTAGGTTTCAGTCAGGTTTTCAGCAGCGGCTTCATCAATAGTGATATACTTCTTGGTAGGAAGAACCATTACTGAACCACCGTTTTTGGAAGCAAGAATAAACGAACCAACATTAAGTTTCTTACTTTCAACGAGTTTTGCAAATTCTTCTACGCCAATGGATTTAACGAATTCTTTCGACATAGTCATTTCTGCTTCAAGTTCATCGATCTGAGCCTTCAGAGTTGCAAACTTTTTCAGTTTTTCTGAAAATTCATCACCAGGTATATTAACGATAATCTTATCGTCTTTCTTTGCTTTGGGTTTCTGTTCTTTTTTAGCTTTTTCAAATAAATTTTTACCAGCCATATTGAGTGTTTTTAAAAGTTAGACATTTTTAATTTGATAGTACAAAGATACGGAGTTTAATCTAATAAAAAAAATTTTTCAAACTTTTTTCTTTTTCCAGTATTTTTGAGAACATCGTTGTTCACTAACAACAATACAAAGATACGGTGTTTAATCGAATAAAAAAAATATTTTTAAACTTTATTTCCGAATTGAATATCAAGGTTATTAAGAGTTTCAATAACTGGGGGATCTTTCAAAAATCTATTAAATATCAGATTATAATATGCGTATCGAATATGACGGTGTTCAACATTTTAAATCTATAGATTATTTTGGTGGAGAAAATGGTTTTAAAAAAAGACAACAAAATGATAAAATAAAGAATATATATTGTATTAAAAATAAAATCAAATTATTGAGAATTAGATATGATGAAAATATTTTTGAAAAAATAAGATTGAATTTAAATGATAAAAGATAATAAATTATATTTTTGGTGATTGTAATAAAAATATCGAAAATATGTCCAGAATTTTTCTAAAAAATCCATAATCAATGTCTAGAAAAAATTACCAGAAAATGAAAAGAAAATGTAAAAAAGAGTTTTAATGGAAATAGATTACAAATATATAAAAGACAAAATACAAAAAATATTAGATAAGGAATTCAAAACTTCCCAAAAAAAAGTTATAAAGGATTATCCTGATCGTTTGAATTTTGCTTGTCCCTGTTGTGGTGATTCCGCAAAATCTGATTATAAAAAGAGAGGAAATCTTTACTTAGGTAATCTTAGATTCAAGTGCTTCAACTGTGGCGAATCATTAATATTTACTAAATTATGTGATACATTTGATGAACCAATAGATCTTGATAATCGTATTAAATTATATAAGTATATTGACGAACACACAACATACAAAAAGACAGATGAATATATATTAGAAGAATTAGATAAATTGATTGATCTTCAAGGATTTATAGATTATTTTAATAATAGGAAAAATTCCTGGTTGTATGATATAAAACCAGTACAGAAAAATTCTCATGTTTATCACTATTTAAAATATGAAAGGTTGATAGATGATTATTCTATGATATATCAAGGAATTTATAGAGTAATACGAAATAATAAAGTTGTTTATTATACACCTGTTATGATAAATATGAACATGACACTTGGTGAAGAAAAGAAAGTATTAGGAATTCAATTAAGAAATTTAGAAAAGGATAGAAATAAAAGGTTTTACAAAATTGTAGAATTTGAAGAATTATACAATTATATTCATAGTACAGAACCACTTGATGAAATAGAAGCAATATCATATAATAAATTATCACACTTTTATAATACACTTAATATTGATTTTGAAAAACAAATAACTATATTTGAGGGATTTATTGATTCAAGATTTTATCCAAATAGTATAGGTCTTGTTGGTTCAAAAAATAGTGAAGATTTATTAAAATTTTTTACAGAAAGTGATGAAGATTTAAAATTACAATTTTTCTATGATAATGACGATACAGGATTATTAAATTCTATAAAATTATTAAAAAAAGGTCATAAAATATTTTTGTGGAATAAATTATTTAAGAAATTATTAGAAAAAGATAAAAATAAATTAAATATTTTAAAAAAGATAATAGATCTAAATGATCTTGTTATACTATCAAAAAATCCAAATATATATCAATCTTTAAGACTGGATAACTTTTTCTCTATTGATAATTTTGATCTATTATATTTAGATGAAATAAAATTTGATAAAAAAACTAATCAATGGTTAAGAAAATATCAAATTTAATTTCTCTATATTTTCATTATATTTTATTCTATAAACAATATAAAATTATATTCATCAAAAGATGACAAAAAATAATGAACAAGTTATTCTGTTAATTGACGGTGTGGTTGGTAGTGGGAAGTCCTCACTCGCCACAAAATTAAGTAAAACATTAAATTTAAAAATGTATGAAGAATTAGCTAATAATGATACATTAGCTCTGCTGGATGTTTTTTATCAAGACCAAAAAAGATGGTCATTTACTTTACAAGTTCATTTTCTTAATGAAAGATTTAAAATGATAAAAGAAATTCATAAAAATAATGGTGGCATCTTAGATAGAAGTATATTCGGTGATAGAATATTTGCTGAACTGTTACACGAAAATGGTAAAATGTCAGGCGAAGAATTTAGAACATATAATACATTATTGGATTCTATGTTAGAACATACACAACCACCTAAACTATTAGTATTTATTGATTGTCCTGTTGATTTAGCCATCGAAAGAATAAAGAAAAGGAATAGACAAATGGAACTTCAAGTTGAAAGAAGTTATTGGGTAAAATTAAATGAAAAGTATAAAATCTGGTATGAGAATTATAATATCTCAGCTAAGATTATATTAGACGCGAATAATTTTGAATGTAGTAACGATAAGGATATACAAAAAATAACGACACTTATAAAACAAACTCTACCTTAGGTAGAGAGTTTTTACATTTATTTTTTAACAAAGCGACATTAGTCCAAAGTATAATATTATATATTAAATAAATAAAGTCGAAAAAATTTAATATATAAACTTATGAAAAAATATGATAATTTTATAAAAGAAAATAGGAAGAAACCTATACTTAAATATTATGCGTTTGACATGGATGATAATATTCTTATTATGCCAACTAAAATACACATGGAGAAAGAAGAAAATGGAAATTGGGTTCCAGTAGATGTTTCTACAGAAGAATTTGCAAAAATAAGAAAATCTGAAAATTGGAGAATTATAGAAAGATCTTTTTCAGATTTTAGAGATTCTGGTTTAAGAGGAAATAAAGCCTTTATAGATGATGTTAAAAGTGCTGTAAAAAATAAAAAATTCGGTCCAAGTTGGAATAAATTCGTTGAGTGCTTAACAAGAGGTTCAATATTTGCAATAATAACAGCAAGAGGTCATGAACCAGATACTATGAGAGATGCGGTTGAATGGATAATTTTTAATGTAATGAGTATTGAAGAGAAGAATGAAATGGCTGCAAATTTAACAGCTTTTCAAGATTTGTTTACCAAAAATTATGATTTAACGAGAGAAACTAGTTTTAAAACTTTGGTTAGTAATTATTTAGATAAGTGTGATTTTGTCGGTATATCTTCTGCATCATTTATACAAAAGCATAATGTTGGTAGTGCTTTAACACCAGAAAAATCTAAAGTGTTAGCTATTAAAGAATTTGTTGAAAGAATAAAGGGTTATGCTAAATTAATAGGTGGTGAAACGAGAATTGGATTTTCGGATGATGATTCTTCAAATGTAGAGATAGTTAAAAAATATTTTGGTGAAATTTCATCAATATATGATGATATATCATTTTCTGTATATGATACTTCTAAAAAAGAGTAATATTATGGAAAAAATTCTGGTTATAGAGATAAACAAGATATTAATACAGGATGTGTGTTCATATCTTTATGATGCTGGATTCAAAAATGATTTATTTGAAATTAAAAACTTCGGCAATTATGTCGAAGTTTTTTTTAAATGTAACAAAGCTGTTAATTATGTTTTGAAAGATGTAAGAACATCTGATTTTAAATATTTAGAAATAAAAAAATACCGACACAAGGACGGTATTCATTCTGCTATTATTACTTACGCTTAGGTTTTTTCTTTGGTTTCTTACTCAACCAGTTTTTTATAAATTCATCTTCATTACTATCAATATCCTTAACAAATTTATAAAGTTTTTTATGATAATCTTTTTCTTTGTAATCTGTTGTCATTAAATAAGCTATATATGAAAAGTACATAAGTTTATCGATAACAATTTCTTTTGTCACTTCTCCACCAACATGTCTGAATTCTACATAATTATCATTTTTTATTCTTTCTATATTAACAGCAAATGTTTTTATACCCCAATCTTTCACAGATTTAAAAACATATTTTTGTATAACATCTTCATACCCTTTAATTGTATTAATATCTGGATGCATTTTTAAATATCTTAGTACATTTTTCCTAGCATCTTTTAATAAACTTTGTGTAAAACTTGTATCAACACGATATTCTATATCTTTAAATACAAATGGAACATCATCTTTTTTTGTTTCTCCTATCATAATAAGTCCTTTAGTAATATTCCATTCTACAGGTTCAGTAAAACCAAGATTTATATGTATTGAAGTAGTCTTTTTCATTTTCCAATAATCTTGTTTATTAAAATCACTGAAAAAATCATTAATCATTTCTATTGCTTTATTGAGACTAAACAAATATGATTTAGGAGAAAATTCTATACCTCTTTCTAATGTGCCATCAAAAACAAATTTCAAATCTTTGTTGTACTTTGAATAAAAATTAGGCAAGTTTTTTTCTACCATTTCAATACCATATTCAAGATTTGTTTTATCTTCTACATTAAATTTATCTTCATATTTATTTATTAGACGATACATTGTATCTATGATTAATGGATTAACATTTTCTTCATCATCCAACATATCAAATGTATCATCTATATCTGTAAAATCTACTAATGATACAAGATATTGCATAGTTTTGTCACTGCATTTTATACCATCTTTCTTTAAAATGCTATGTAATTTATCGAAAAATAATTTTGATGATTCTTCAACACCAGTTTTTGTAACTAATTTTTTATCATCCGTTTCTAATTCAAATTCAAATGCTACTGTAAACATTTCGTTTATACCAGAAGATAAAAGTAACTGTTTATCCTTATTACTAAATTCTAATATGTTTTGTAAATATTTCATAAAGGTAAAATTATTAATTCTAATGATTCAGATAAAATTTCATTATATTTTTTTAGGTATTTCATATCAATAATTTTCTTTTATCTATATATTAATTATATAAACCAACTTTTAGGAAATGTAAAATAAGGTTCATCAGAATCATTATATTCTAATTCAACATATTCCACATCATCTTCTATAAAATTGTCTGTAATTGTATAAGTATTGCCAATTGTTATATCATATCTGTAATTGTCTCTGGTGTCTTTTATACAAGTTACTTCATATTTTGGAAAAATCTCATGAATCATTTCAAAAAGATCATCGTCTCTAACCCATTTCTTACTAATTTCTAATATCACTTTTCTTGGGTCTTCGCCATCTGATACCCTATATAAATATTCTGTCAATTTTTCTGGGTATTTTTCTTCAATATAAAATCTAAACTGACCAGCGATAACATTAAGAACTTTTTCATCCCTTGTTTCACCAATTTTTATTCTATTGTGCATTTCATCTAAAAATTGGTCTAAAAGACTTTCATAAGCTTTATATGATTTAAGGTGTTTCATCTTTAAATACGATATTGTTTTTAGCACACAATTCTTTTAATTGTTTTTCTTCCATTGGCAAACCACCTTCAATTATTTCAACAACAATTAAATATTTCATTTTTTAAATTTTTCAAATGTTTGAATATATTTCATATTAGTTGTTTGATCAAGTACTTGTTTTAAAATTCTTTTTAATTTTTCTTTGGCTTGTTCCATATCATCAGCGTATTTAATACCTTGATAAACATTGTTCCAATAATATTTTATAGCAAAAACTTCATTTCTTTGATTTTTACTATATTCTTTTTCAATAATACCCCAAACATTTGGATTATCTTTAACTTTTAATTTAAATGTTGATTCACCATCTAAATCTACTAAAAAAATATCATCTACTAACATTTAATTGTCTTCTTTTTTAATTGTGAAATTATAACCGTAACCAGTTGTTGAAACCGTGAAACGAACTTTCATTCCTATATATGGTTTTATAGATTTTCTTGAAAATCTACCTCTACCGTCAATCTCTTTGGTATCCAAATCACCTACTTCAGGATATCCTTCATCATCTCTACCTAAAGTTTTGAGTATATATTCTTTGCCATTTTCATCAAAAACACAAGCTATTGAAAATTCAGACTTTTCATCGTACATTATACGACCTCTTACATTTTCTTTATATAAATTTTCAAATTTTTTTAAATATTTCATAATTGTAAAAATGGTATTTTATTTTCATTCACTGGTGCTTTTTTACAAAAACCATCGTATAAAACGACTTCACCATCTTGCATTCCAAAATTACCAACATGAGTACCACGCCACGCAGGACTTATTTTATACATCGCAACTTCTGCTCTTTTAACACCTTCTTCGTATTTACTATGATCTGTGATAACCAATACTGGTTCCCTTATTATAACATAGGCGTTTGTTTTCCCAAATTTAATTTTAAAAACATCATCCACTTTTACTAAACCTGGTATTCTTTTTAGTTTACAATACTCATAAAGAAAAGGTGCTTCGTGAAAATCAAAAGTTATTTTTAATATTTTACCACTATTAAGTTGAAAAACTGCTCCAAAAACACCTGCGCCTAAAAATTTTGTTATTTTACCAAATTTTGATTCTAATTTTGAAAAATCAGTTTCTTCTAAAAATTCTTCAAGATTATTGTTTACTTGGTCTTTCACCAAGTGAGTATTATACATAAGTGTTTCAAATCCATCTGTCAATATAGATTTAACATTTTCAACAGACTCATTGAACCTTTTTAAATATCTCATTGCTGTTTTATATTTTTATTATATATTAAAAAACAAAATTGCGAAATAAGAATATAAGGAGTAGATATACTTATTATCTAAAAACTAAAAAGAGTGGTTAACCACTCTTTTTATATTAACTTACTGAGTCCTTCTGTTATATTTTTGTATATAGCATTTTCCATCCTATTTCTTTCTTTCACAATCTGTCTATCAAACATGTCGCTTATTTTAAAGTATAGTTCTTTATTAATAGATATTGTATAAACATATGTATGATTAATTATCTTTATTATTGAATGTGTTATAACAATTGCCACATCAGGATTATCAAGCTCACCTTTACAAATATATCTTTTATATGAATTATAAATCTTATATGTCGTTAATTCTGGTGACATCAATAATTTACATTCTTTATCGAATAAATATTTTCTAAAAATTTCTAGACAAATCTTTTCATGTTCAGTCAATTTTGGCATTTTATTTTCTATAAGATGTCTAATCTTGATTCTAATTTTAAAACATATTTTTTTAAAATAATTCATAAATATAGTATATGTGCTTTATAGTTCTTTATTATTAGATAGTTTATAATTTTATTTATATATTAAAATTCCAAAACATTCTCTATTTTGTTTTTCATTTTTAATATATAAAGAAAATTATTGTGCTTACAAGTGGATAAATATACTGATAAATATATAAACAAGTTTGAAATACTTAAATATGCTATTGTTGGGTTTGAGTTTGAATTTTATTGTGATAGACCATATCATAAATTACTTGAACTTTTTAATAGAGAATTAGCACCAGCAAAAGTTTCTGGTTTCAGAGTATATCATAGTTCTTTTGATCCTTCAGCAGACCATTGGAAAATTGAACCAGACTTGTCAATGGGTTATGATGGTATAGAATTGATTAGTGGTCCTTTACATTATGTTGATGCCAAAGTATATTTGATGAAAGTGATAAAAATATTACAAGGCACACAGTTTAGAACAGATGATAAATGTTCAATACATATAAATATATCATTTGATAAAGAAAAATCTCCAAAAATACTTGATAATCTTAATAAATTAAAGATTATTCTTGAAGTTGATGAAAATTTTATTTATAAATATTTTCCTGAAAGAAAAAACAACTTCTATGCAAAATCAGTTAAAAGATTAATACCTTTTAAATCATACGATTTCTCTAATAATGCTGCAGAAATATTAATAAACTCATTAGAATTACCAGACACAAAATATTATGGTATTAATTTACTTAATATTTATGATAGTAGATTAGAATTTAGATATATTGGTGCAGAAGGTTATGAGAAAAAAACTTATGAAGTATTGGATTTGATGGATTATTTTATTGAATTGACTTGGAACTGTATAGATGCTCCATTAACAGAAGAAAATATGGAGGAACTTGAAGATTATCTAAGTGAAAACATAAATCAATTCAAAAATTTCACGAAATTAGATAATTTTATTGCGGAATTTCCTTCAATAGACTTACAAGTTGATATGAATCCCGATTTGATTATCCTTAGAACCTATTACGAACAAATATATGATCAATTATATGATATTATTACAAATATTTATAATTTAAATAACTGTATAATAAATTATAATACCGAAAATCAAAAAATAGAAATTGTTGATGCGACTTTTAAAACAATATTTGATATTACGAAGATTGATATTATTAATAGTAATATCGATGGTGGTTCTTTTTCAAATTGTAATTTCGTAAACTGTGAAATTAAGAATATACACTTAGCAAACTGTTCAATATTCGGTTGTGATATTTATAATAGTAAAGTAGAATCTTGTAAATTAGTTGATGGTTCTGTATTAGAAAATTGTTATGTATTTAATTGTTTATTGGATTCTAAAATGAAAAGTGGTGTATTTAGAAGCGGAAAATTAGGCGAAACTGGTGAAATTGGAAAAGATGTGAAGATAGTAACATCCGCAAATAATTATTTTGGACCAGCAGAGGATCAATCTATGGATGATAAATTAAAAGCTGTTGGTGCATTTAAAAATAAATCCAATATCAAAACTAAATGGTTAAAAGGAATGGATAATAAGACTGGTCAAGTACCAGGACAAGAAATGACAACCTTTTAGTATATAAAATGACACTTAATTAATGAAAAAATTTTTAGAATATAAAGATTTTCTAAAGAAATTAGACGATATAAAAAAAGTATTATCTATTCAAAAAGGTGATTCATATGATGTTGGTTTATACAATGGTATAGAATTGGCTAAATCTATATTAAAAGATGAAGAACCTACATATAAGGATATTACCGAAGATAAAATAATAAAATTTTCTGATTATAAGGCTACTAAATATAATGGCAATATTGTTGTTGACCAGATTATGGAATGGTTAAGAGCAAAATTGGTTGATGAACCTGATACTGATATGGTATCAGTTCCTTTAGAAACATTTTTCAGAGAATGTTCTGTTGATAGTAATAAGTTTATGACATTCTATAATGAAATAAATAAAACTCAAAAAGTTAAAAGTTTCAAAGTAGAAATAAATGGTAATAATATCACATTTAGTGATTTTAAAAATAATGAAGAAAATGATGTATAAACTTTCGAAAGAAGAGTTAGAGTATTTATGGACAAAAATAGAATATTCTAAAAAGAAAAAAGCTATAGAAATAGAAAATGAACTTTTCGATTTATTAAAAGGTGACAAAAAAACTTTCACAGAAAAAGAATTTATGAAAATATTAAATTCACTAGAATATTCTTTTAAGAATAAATTAAAAAATGATACAATAAATAATGAATTTTTTCTTTCTATACAAGAAAAATTACCAAGTAATTGGATTGGTGTTAAATTTTCTAATATTAAACAACATAAAAAGAAAATAGAAAAAAATAAAAAATTAGAAAATCTAACTCATTATGATGATTTTTTATATTTATAAGTAAATTTTAAATTTCCAGAATCATATATTCTAAAAATACCCCTTTCTATCATAATTTCATGCTCTGATTTTTTCGAATTAATTCCTCAAAGATAAGGAAAAAGAAAAAATTAAAAATAATATATAAATAATAAGAATTATTTTAGGTTAAACAAGTATATAGTTCCCAAAATTAATATATAAAAGAAAATAATATATGGCTAACGAAATTACAATAGAACAATTAATAGATATAGTTCAAGCAGATTTAACAATGTCTGGTTTGTTTCCTAAAACATTACCTGATACTGAAATATATCGTATAATAAAAGAACATGCTTTGGAATGGTTTTATAAAAACTATCAGTTTGCTACCATTAAAGCATATTATTATATGAATTATAATTGTTTTCAAACTGAACAATATACTCAATTCAAATATTTTGTTTTGCCAGAAGAAATTGAAAATGTTGTTAGAATTGTTGAGGTCAATGATCCATCTCTCTTCCAACTTGGAATTCAAGCACCACATCTTTCTATAAATCTTGGTGTTACTAATCAACCATTTTTGACATCTTTTGTTACTACTGTTGGTGACTTGGCAGTTTATCGTTCTGTTATTTCAGCGTTTTCAGATGAAATAAATAAAATGAACAAGCAAACTTTAAAGTTTAGATACAATCACATTAATAAAAGATTACATATATTAACAAGTGTTGAAACAGATTTAGTATTTGATGTATATGTTAGAATTCAACCAGAAGAATTATTTGATTTTTATTTATTTAAAGATTATGTAATAGGATTATCAAGAGTTCGTTTAGGAGAAGCGGTAGGTAGATTTAATTTTAATATGCCTGGTAATTTTCAATATAATGCTGCAGATATGATAGCACAAGGTCAAGCTATGGTTGATAAAGTTGTAGAAAAAATAAAAGGAGAAACCCAAAGTGGTTGGTTCTTTATGAGTAGATAAAAATAAATTATAAAAACATGAAAACACAATTTGATAAATTTATAAACGAATATGGTGGTCCTGGTAGGACTATTGGATTTAAATATTCTGAACCTTCCAATAAATATATATTTTCAATATGTGCAGTTATCAATCCAGATTTGGATACACACGGTCTGGAAAAGGAGATGAAAAAAATGCTAAAATCTTTTAAAGCTGAAGAAGATTATCTAAAAGTAAAAAATATTGGCGCAGATTCATATGAAATAAAGATAGCCATGAAAGCATATTCAAAGTACGAAGTATTGGCTATGGCAAAAGAATTTTTTAAAGCTGTTTTTAATAAATATGGTAAAGGTAATATTATATTTATTACCGATTCTATACAATTAGGTGGTATTGATATAAAAGACTGGGAAAAAGAACAAATAAAAAGAGATTCAGACTCTCTTAGTATGAAAGGCATAGAAAAATAATATGAAGTCATATACCGAATTCATAAAAGAAAATAATAATGATGGAATACTCATTATAGTTGATGTGCAGAAGGAATTTGAGAAATTTATTCCACAAGGTTATGTTGACCAGCTGATAAATTATTCAAAAAAATTCCATACAGTTTATCAAATATGGGATTCTAATGACGCTAGTAAACCATCATATACATTTCCAAATCAACAAGCAATAATTATAAAGAAATTTGGAACAAAATTTTCAGATGAATTAGTAAAGACTGTAGCACAATTAAATAAAAAACACCCAAATGCAAAAGAAGGTGATATATTTGAATTTGATGATGTTAATTCTTATGTGGTAAAAATATCAAATCAACATTCTTGGTTTTATGTGCCAGAAAAAATGGCAGAATTATTTAAAACTTTAAAAGGAAAAAATGTTATTTTAGTAGGTGGTGCAGGAAGTACAAATTCAAATTTTTATACATCTCAAAACGGTGATACAAAATATGATAACGGCGAATGTATAAAAGATGTTTATGAAGCTATGCAATCATTTGGTATAAAAGTTCAATACGACACAAGATATATTTATAATGCAAAAACCTCAAAAACTCAAACATTTACAAATATTCAAAAATTAATGCAATAAAAAATAATTTATTTGTATGAAAAACATATTTAGAAAAATACTAACCTTGATTAAAGGTTCTGTAATCACAAAAGAAGGTAAAGAAAGTTCTACAAGAATAATGTCTTATGTAATAAGTGCAATTATAGTTATATTTTGTTTCGTATTTATTGGCTTAGAAATAAGTGCTGCCATTGTAGCATTAATAGAAACTGATAAATATGTAATATCAAACGAAATAATAATTATATTTGGTTCATTATTAACTCAACAATTAGCTCTATTAGGTATAACAAAATCTAATGAAACTTCACAATTTAAAGCTCAAAAAGAAGTTGAAAAGGTTACAAATGGAAATACAAATACTCCATCAAAACCAGATCCAACAACAGTTCAAGAACAACCATAAATAAAAAAGCCACTCATTGAGTGGCTTTTATATTGATTTTATTCAATAACCTTTATATTTCTTTCTATTTAAGTTGTTACTAATTTAAAAATTTGTGCTTCTAAATCCGCAACTAAATATAGCTGCGAAACGTTAGGTTCAATCATTAATTTGTTTTGATTTCTGTTAGATGTTTTTCATTCACCAACCAAGTATTAGGTTCTTTTTCATCATCGGATGTGACCACTAAATAACCGTTTTCTTTATCTTCAATACACCTAACAACTTTTCCGTTTGGTTGTAAATCTGGTCTATGACTTTCTGATAGACCTGTTTGATATTTTTTTCCTATTTTCATATTCTTTTTTTTACAAAGGTAAAACAAATTAATGACAAAACCTAACAAATGATAAACAACATTAAAACGATTGTTTATCATCAGTCGTTATGCACAATACTACTTTTCATCTCCGAATAAAGTTTGTTGAGAAAAAGAATTTAAAAAATCTCCCACCCTTTTTAAAGACAAATTATAATACTGTTCTTCTTTTTCAATCATTATCCAATCTCTTTTTGTTTCGATACAAGCGATAGCCGTTGTTGAACTTCCTGCAAACGGGTCTAAAACAACATCTCCTTTTAGTGAATAAAATTCAACTAATGGTTTAACTAAATCTAATGGAAATGGTGCAGGGTGTTCTTTATCTTTTTTACCATTCATTCGCCATATATCAGAACGAAACTTTTTCAAATATTCTACATCTAAAACATTTTCTATTTGCAATTCCTTTGATACACTTTTCTTCTTTCCTTTTCTAAAAACTAAAATATGTTCTGTTATTTGATTTGGAGTATAGCATTTTGAGTATGGATGCGTAACCGATACACCAAATCTATTTGAATAACCATCTGGCTTTTCCCATATTATATCTTCTCTAAATGTTAATCCTTTTGTCCACATCATATTACCTATGTTTAAATGAATAGGGTAAACTCCAATGGTTTGTTTTGCTGGATAACTATTGACAGTCATTTGGCTTACATTATATATAATAAATCCGCCATCTACACATATTCTTATTGCTTCATCAATAACTTTTTCGTGAAATACTAAGTAATCATCGTAAGTTATTTTGTTTTCCCACATTGGAGCACCATAGTATTCAGGTGATGTTACAATTAAATTTATACTATTATCAGGTATTTGTTTCATTATATCCAAACAATCACCGTGATATATTTTATTTTTTTCAAAAATAATTTGTCCAACGCTCATTTTTTAAATTCTTTTTTTAAGTTCTTCGATTAAAGTTTTGTACTAATTAAACCGTACTGTGCATAACAGCGTATATAAGAAATGGCACAGAAACGTTTGTGCTTAATTTCAATATTCTACAAGTGCCACTTCTCATATACGCAAAACGTTATGAACAATGTTTCTTTACCACATCAATAGCTTCCTTTAATGCTCTAACCTTCCCATAATTAACATTATCGTCAAATTCATCAATTGCGCTCTTTTGAGCCTTATCATATTTAGAAACCAATTTTTCCAAATCACCTAAAACACTGTTCATAACAACAGATATATTCAATTTTTTATCTGTTCTTTGTTCAAATGTCTGTAAGTTTTTAAGTTCTTTTTTCATATTAAATTTTATTTGTATATATTAAAATAAAAAACTTCCAACATACGGACTTAATTCAGGGTTGTTATGCGTTTTAACAGGGTATCTCCCCTCCGCTTCGTTAATAATTTCTTCGTCAGTCGGCAATATACCGCTAACAACGTATTGCTGAACATTGC
>Ga0172375_10003124_pt1 | contig 25391 bp, 24 predicted proteins | sample LakKiv1m_FD_114537 | JGI IMG/M metagenome (GOLD analysis project Ga0172375, IMG submission 114537) | Freshwater microbial communities from Kabuno Bay, South-Kivu, Congo - kab_092012_11.1m | ecosystem: Environmental > Aquatic > Freshwater > Lake | place: Democratic Republic of the Congo...
CCTCGGGTCGAACACTTCCGTGCGGATCAGATTTCAGTCGAGATGCTGCGCGAGCCAGCCGGGAAGGTCGGCGACATCGACCTTGACCTGGGTCATCGCGTCGCGTTCGCGGACGGTGACCGTCCCCAGCGTGAGCGTTTCCTCGTCGATCGTGACGCAATAGGGCGTGCCGATCGCGTCCTGGCGGCGGTAGCGTTTGCCGATGTTGCCGGTGTCGTCGTACTGCGCGGCGACCTTCTTCACGACGGTCTCGTAGATTTCCCACGACTTGTCGGCGTGGAATTTCTTCATCAGCGGCAGGATCGCGACCTTGACGGGGGCGAGCTTCTTCGCAAGTCGCAGGACGACGCGGGTGTCGCCGGTCGCTTCGACCGTCTCCTCGTCGTAGGCGTCGCAGAGGGCGGCCATCACGAGGCGTTCGACGCCGAGCGAGGGCTCGACGACGTACGGAATGTACTTTTCGTTCGTCTCGGGATCGAGGTATTCAAGGCTTTCGCCGGAACGGGTCATGTGCGCCTTGAGGTCATAGTCGGTGCGGGAGGCGATGCCCCACAGCTCGTCGAAGCCCCACGGGAAGTTGTAATGGACGTCGGTGGTGGCGTTCGAGTAGAACGACAGCTTTTCCTGCGGATGGTCGTAGAGGCGGATGTTCTCCGCCTTGAGGCCGAGCGCGGCGAGGAAGTCGACGGCGAACTTCTTCCAGTACGCGAACCACTCGAGCTCGGTTCCGGGCTTGCAGAAGAACTCGAGTTCCATCTGCTCGAACTCGCGGGTGCGGAAGACGAAGTTGCCGGGGGTGATCTCGTTGCGGAAGGATTTGCCGATCTGGCCGATGCCGAACGGCACCTTCTTGCGGGCGGTGCGCTGGACGTTCCGGAAGTTGAGGAAGATCCCCTGCGCCGTCTCCGGACGGAGGTAGATCGTCGACTTGGCGTCTTCGACGACGCCCTGGAAGGTCTTGAACATGAGGTTGAATTCGCGGATCTCGGTGTAGTCGACGGCGCCGCAGGCCGGACACTTGATCCGGTTCGCGACGATGTAGTCGTACATCTTCTGCTTGTCCCAGCCGTCGGCGTCGACGGCGCCCTTGGTGAACGCCTCGATCAACTTGTCGGCGCGGTGCCGCGACTTGCAGGACTTGCAGTCCATGAGCGGGTCCTGGAACGACTTCAGGTGGCCGGAAGCCACCCAGGTCTCCGGATTGAGGATGATCGCGGAATCGAGCCCGACGTTGTAGGGGTTCTGCGCGACGAACGCGTCCCACCAGGCCTTCTTGACGTTGTTCTTGAGTTCGACGCCGAGCGGCCCGTAGTCCCAGGTGTTGGCGAGTCCGCCGTAGATTTCCGATCCCTGGTAGACGAATCCGTACTGCTTCGCGTAGCTGACGAGCTGATCGAGCGATATCCTCATGATGTCCATCCTCTCAAAAATGCGCATATTTCTTCATAATAATTATATTATTAAATACCGTAAAGTCAAGGCGAATGTGAAAAGGTCCGCCATTTCGCGGACGGCCGTGCCCAAACGAAACAAAACCGGATCGCCGGGTCAGTACCCGAGCAATCCGGAAAGCACGGAGCGCGATTTGGAGCGGAAATTCAGATGGTAAGCGTAATAGTCGTCGATTACCCGGCGGATCTCCGCCGACACGGCGGGGGATGGCCGCTCGGCGAGCGGTTCGCGGAGGTCGAACTGGTACAGCCGGCGCATCCAGGCAAATGCCTCGTCCGAGACGACCGGTCCCTCCGCGTGGTCGGGGCAGCAGGCGCCGCCGGCGCGGACCCGGAAGGCGAGGCCGTCTTTCTTCCCGCAGGCGGCGCAGGCGCCGAAGGAGGGCGCGACACCGAGCAGGAATAGATATTTGAGTTCGAACATGTAGGCGAAGGCATGGTAGTCCGGTTCGGTTTCGAAGCGGGTCAGGATCTTTTTCACGAACGCGTAAAACTTGGCGTGGTCGTACTCGGATTCGGCGAAATCGTTCAGGAGTTCGGCGAGATGCTGCGCATAGGTGAGTTTCTCGAGGTCGGCCTTGATCGCGGGATAGCCTTCGACGAGGTCGGCGTCGGTGACCGTGAGGAGGTCCTTCCCGGCGGCGGAAACGCGCACGAGGTTCAGGTTCTCCGACGCCGAAAGGTAGGGCGACGTCATCTTCTTGGCGCCGTGGACGATGACCGACTTCATCCCCTCCGCGGTATAGAGGTGGAGGATCTTGCTCGATTCCTGGAACGGGATCTGCTTGACGATCAGGCCTTCGAACGTCTCCATCGTCACTCCCGGCCAGGTTTGTAGCCGAAGTTCTTCAGGTAGTATTCGCGGTTGCGCCAGTCGGGCTCGACCTTGACGAAGAGCTCGAGGAAGACCTTCGCTCCGAGCAGTTCCTCGATGTCGAGGCGCGCGGCGGTGCCGATGTTCTTGAGCATCGACCCGCGGGCGCCGATGATGATCGCCTTCTGGCCGGGACGCTCGACGATGATCGACGCATGGATGCCGATCGTGGTCCGGGCGGCATTCAGCTTCATCTGGTCGACGACCACCATCACCGCGTGGGGAATCTCCTCGGACGTGAGTTCGAGGATCTTCTCGCGGATCAGTTCGCCGACGAGGAACGAGTCCGGCCGGTCGGTGACGGACCCTTCCGGATAGAAGCGCGGGCCCTCCTCGAAAAGGTCCTTGATGTCGGCGAGGAGGTGGTCGACGTTCTGCCCGGTGAGGGCGGAGATGCCGTAGGCGGCTTTGAACGGGAAGGCGGCCTTATACGTGTCGACGGCTTCCTGAAGGCGCTTGTAGTCCTTGATCGCGTCGAGTTTGTTGATGATGAGGAAAACGGGCGTCTTGGCGCTTTGAAGGCGTTTCAGGATTTCGATGTTCTCCTGCTTGAGATCGTCGTAGGCGTTGATCATGAAGAGCACGAGGTCGACCGACTTGACGGTGTTCACGGCGGCTTCCGACATGTATTCGCCGAGGCGCGTCCGGCCGTGGTGGATGCCGGGGGTGTCGATGAAGACGATCTGGGAGTCGGCGTCCTCGTAGATGCCGGTGATGAGATCGCGGGTGGTCTGCGGCTTGTTCGAGACGATCGCCACCTTGCGTTGCAGGACCGTGTTGAGGAAAGTCGACTTGCCGACGTTGGGTTCGCCGATGATGGTGACGAATCCGGAACGGAACATCAGAGGTCGCCCTCGGTGAAGGCCGCCGGCAACAGTTCGGCGTTCCGGTATTCCTTCGTCTCGCCCTTGTTGTTGGCGAGCACGATCCGGGCGTCGTCTTCCATCAGTTCGCGCATCACCTGGCGGCAGGAGCCGCACGGGGAGACGAAATAGGCGTGGTCGGTGTAGATGAAGATGCGGCGGATGTCCGCCTTGCGGACGCCCTGCGAGTAGGCGGAATAGATGGCGCTCCGTTCCGCGCAGTTGCAGAGCCCGTAAGCCGCGTTTTCGACGTTGACGCCCTTGAAAAGGGTGCCGTCCTTCAGTTCGAGGACGGCGGAGACGGCGAATTTGGAATAGGGCGAATAGCTGTTCTTGATGTTTTCGCGGGCGATCGCGTAAAGCTTGTCCATGGGTCAGGACCTCCTCAGTCCGCACGCCAGGAGGATTTCTTCCTGGAGCGCGAACATCTTCTGTTCGTCTTCCGGCGTCATGTGGTCGAAGCCGGTGCAGTGCAGGAACCCGTGGACGGCGAGGAATCCGAGCTCGCGCTCGAACGCGTGTCCGTAGGTCTCGGCTTGTTCCCTGATGCGGGGGACGGAGATGAATACGTCGCCGAGTTCGGCGCCGCCCTCCCGGTTGTCGAAACTGATGACGTCGGTGACGCGGTCGATCTTGCGGTAGTCGCGGTTGATCTTCCGGATCTCGTCGTCGCCGACGAGGATCACGGCGATCACCTTGCGCCCGTGCATGCGGAGCGTCCTGTATGCCCGCCTGAGCGTTTTCGCGATCGTCGGTGCATAGAGTGCGTCCTTGTCGTCAAATTCGTTCACGAGGTTAATCCTGAGCATGTTCGAACCTCTCCAAGATCGTCTGCACGAGCGGATGGCGGACCACGTCGATCTTGTCGAAGTACAGGATGTCGATGCCGGAGACGCCGCCGAGGATGCGGGCGGCCTTCACGAGACCGGGTTCGACGTGCTTCGGCAGGTCGCTCTGCGTGACGTCGCCGGTGACGATCATCTTCGACCCGAACCCGAGCCGGGTGAGGAAGAGCTTCATTTGGTTGGACGTCGTGTTCTGGGCTTCGTCGAGGATCACGTAGGCGTTCTCGAGCGTCCGGCCGCGCATGTAGGCGAGCGGGGCGATCTCGATCGTTCCCTGCTCGATCATCGTCTCGGTCGTTTTCACGCCGAGGACTTCATAGAGCGCGTCGTAGAGCGGGCGGAGATAGGGGTCGACTTTTTCCTTGAGGTCGCCCGGCAGGAATCCGAGGTTCTCGCCGGCCTCGACGGCGGGACGGGTGAGGATGATCTGCTTCACGTCGCCGTCGCGCAGCTTCCGGATCCCGACGAGGACGGCGAGATAGGTCTTGCCGGTGCCGGCGGGACCGATGCCGAGCACGACGGAGTTCTTCTCGATGGCGTCGAGATACTTCTTCTGGTTGATCGTCTTGGCGTAGATCGGCTTGCCCGCGAAGTTCTTGATGATTTCCTTGCGGTTGAGAAAAAGGTCGAGGATTTCGTCGTCGCCGACCTGGGAAAGGAGGTTGTGGACGTAGATGACGTCGCGTTCGTTGAAGAAGACGTTGCGGTGGGCGAAGGTCTTCAGGAGGCCGAACAGGCGGCCGAGCTCGGCGAGCAGGGTCGCGTCGTGCGAATCGACGAGGATCTGGTTGTTTCCGGCGTACATTTCGACGCCGTACATGCTTGAAAGAAGCTTGAGGTATTTGTCGTTCGTCCCCAAGATGCGGACCATTTCGGACATGGTCGGCAGGTTCAGTTCAAGCTTGGTGAGGTCGGTCATCGGCGATGGGGCCCCTTTCGTCTTTTTTCATATTATACCATAATTCCGCCCGAAACGGTCGGATTTCCGCGCTTTTCGGGGGAAAAAAAGCACTTCTCGAGGGAAGTGCTTTCGTGTTCAGCCTCTGCGGCCTTGGTTTTGTTTTTGCTTGAGTTTCTTGGAAACGCTCGGCTTCAGGTAGTATTCGCGTTTGCGGGCTTCAGCTAGGGTTCCGGCACGGGAGACGTCGCGTTTGAAACGGCGCAGTGCGTCTTCGATGGACTCGTTTTCTCTGACAACGGTTTTTGCCATGTGCTTTTCACCCCTTTTCCTTTTTCCATTAAGAATTATACTGTATTTCGCGAAAATTGTAAACAAATATTTTCTTAAAAATGATTTAAATACAGCGCTCCGTGTGGTATCATTTTAGGTAGTAGACGATGGCGAGGTGCTGCCGATGATAACGCTCTTCTCGATTTCCGATCTTCCCTGGCTTACCTATGTGATTGTCGGCGTCGCCGGCGTCGTGCTGATCGCCTTTTTGGTCTGGGTCTTCAACAAATCCCAGTACGCTTCCCGCTACAAGGCCTTCTACAAGCGTCTCGACAAGCAGATCACCAAGCACTACAACTCCAATCTCCTGATCGAGAACGTGATCAAGAACTTCGTCAAGGACGACACGAACACGTACAAGTCGCTCAAGGGCAAGGGCAAGCGGCTGGTCCGGAAGTACTTCGACTTCTATGTGAAGAACCTTCCCGAACTGGTGATGCTCAAATCGTTCGTGAGCCCCGACAAGAACAAGAACCAGCTCGCCATCATCTTGCTCGATGAATACGACAAGGTCCTCTACAAGTGGGACAAGCGGCGCAAGGTCGACGGCCTCATCAAGGCCTCGAACAAATACCAGATGCTGAATCCGTTCATCGCCTTCCTCTTCGAACTGCCGATGAACCTGAACGAAAGCGCCCCGTTCCGCTTCAAGAACCCCGACAACGGCTATTGCCTGACCTACGAGATCGTCAAGGAAACGCGCCACGTCAAGCGCAAGATCAAGGAAAAGAAACTGTCGAAGAAGGAACAGAAGGCGCTCGCCAAGGTGGAGGCGCTGAAGGCGAAGAAGATGCAGAAATTGGAGAAGGCCCGTCGCTGACGAGCCTTCTTTTTCTGGGGGTTGGCCGCCGGAACCGGATGTCGATCGGATCAGCACCGGACCGCCGGCGAAAGCGGGTAGTCTTCGCGCGTGATGCGGACCGGCACGAGCCGACCGATCTCCGCGGCCGTGCCCGGGAACGCGACGCGGATGTAGTTGCCGGTGTGTCCGGTGAGGATTCCGTCCGCGTGGGTCTCGGCGATCGCTTCGAGCCGGAGGCCGACGTTCTTCCGGACATAGTCCGCGGCCAGATCGTCCGAAAGCGAAAGCAGGTCCGCGACGCGATGCTTCTTCACGGTGCCGTCGATCTGGTCCGGCAGGGTCGCGGCGGCGGTGCCGTCGCGCTTCGAGAACGGGAACACGTGCAGTTCCGCGAAGCGGATCCGCCGCACGGACAAGAGCATCTCCCCGAACTCTTCCTCGGTTTCTCCGGGGAAGCCGGCGATGACGTCCGTCGTGATCGCGAGATCGGGGATCCGGGATCGCAAGAGGGCGATTTTCCGTTCATACTCGTCCAGCGTGTACTTGCGGTTCATCGCCTTCAGGATGCGCGCGGAACCGCTTTGAAGCGGGATGTGGAGATGGTGCGCGAACACCGGATGTTCCGCGAGGATGGCGATGACCTCGTCGGTCAGTTCGCTTTCCTCGATCGAGGAGATGCGGATCCGGGCGATGCCGGGGATCGCCGCGAGATCCGCGAGCAGACGCGCGAAGCGGTATCCCTCGAGGTCGCGGCCGTATCCGCCCGTATGGATGCCGGTGAGGACGATTTCGGAGAAGCCGCTGCGGGCGAGCCCCGCCGCTTCCGCCAGGACCGCCGCGGGCGCCTTCGAGCGCATCCGGCCGCGGGCATAGGGAATGATGCAGTAGGAACAGAAGTTGTCGCAGCCGTCCTGGATCTTCAGGAAGGCGCGCTGGTGACGCTCGAACGCGCGGATCGTCAGGCTTTCGAACGCTTCGCCGCGGGCGAGCGGCTCGATGCGGACGACGGGCATTTTCGTCTTCCGGTATTCGTCGACGTAGGCGGGGACGAGATGGCGGTCTTTCGTGCCGATGACGACGCCGACGCCCGCGATGCCGGAGACCTGCTCGGCCTGGAGCTGCGAATAGCAGCCCATCACGACGACGCACGCTTCGGGATGCGCGGAGACCGCGCGGCGGATCGCCTGGCGCGACTTCTGGTCGCCGGCGTTCGTGACCGTGCAGGTGTTGACGACGACGACGTCGCAGGGTTCGCTTTCGTCGACGATCGCGCATCCGCGGGCACGGAACAATTCGGCGACGGCTTCCGTCTCGTAACTGTTGACCTTGCAGCCGAGGGTGAGGAAGGCGGCTTTCATCGGCCGCTCTCCCGCAGCGCGTCGAGGGCTGAAAGAACATACATCGATGCCGTTTCGGACCGCAGGATCCGCCTGCCGAGGCCGCAGACGATGCCGCCGCGCGCGATCAGATCGGCCAGTTCTGCGGGGGCGATGCCGCCTTCGGGGCCGATGATGAAAAGGAGACTTCGATCCAGATCTTCCTTCGCGACGACCTTCCCGAACTGGTCGGCGGGTGTCGACGCCTCGTAGCAGACGAAGACCTTGTCATACTCGGCGAAGGGGAGGTCGGCGAGCTCGGTGACGGGCCGGATGAGGGGAATCGCGGTGCGGCGCGACTGTTCCGCCGCTTCTTTCGCGATGCTGCGGAACCGGTCGAGTTTGCGCGGGGCGTCGGCCGGATCGATCTTCACGACGGACCGCGAAAAGACGGTCGGAATGAGCTCGGACGCGCCGAGTTCGGTCGCCTTCTCGAGCATCAGTTCGAACCGGTCTTTCTTGATGAGGGCCTGCGCGATCGCGACGCGGAGGCCGTCGCTTCCGGTGCCGATGTCGGCGATGAAATCAAACAGTGCCGCATCGTCCGCATAACCGCGGAGCACGGCCAGGCGGACGTGTCCGTCCTCGTCGACGACATGGACTTCGGCGCCCGGCTTCATCCGCATGACGTTTTTGATGTGGTGCAGATCGCCGCTCGCGATGCGGACGCCGGTCGCCGTGCAGTCTGCGTTGTTCACGAAGTATCGTTGCATCGTCATCACCTTCTCAATTATATCACGCTGTCGGTGGATCGAACGCCGAATTTCCTTCCACGCGGGCGAATCCGACGATCACTCCCACTGCGGAACGGCGTCCGCGGCGACCGCGGCGATCATGTCCAGCACGGCGCCGGATCCGCGGGCGAGATGGGCGCCGGTCGCCGCGGGGTCGAACGTTCCCCCGCCCGAAACGAGGATCATGCACGGCACGCCGACGCCCGTCTGGCCGGTCGCCGCGAGATACTCCTCGCGGCCGGAGGACCCCGCCGTCGCGACGTCGAGGAAATAGAGTTCCTGGTCCGCATGCGCCGTCGCGAAGTCAATGACTTCCCGCTTGACCGCATTGCAGTTCGAGCAGGAAAGGGAATAGAGATAGACGATGTAGGGCTCGGTCGAGCGGTCGAAGATCTCGTCGTACCCGCCGAGGTGGGAAAAGCCGGAGAAATCGGGCACGACCGAAGTCGATAGGGGGATCGACGCCGTCGGCGCGGACGTCGAGAAAGGAGCCGTCGTCCGATCGGCGGAGAACCCACAGGAGGTCGCGGAGAGCGACAGGAGCAGCGTCGCGAGGAGCAGGATTTTCATCGGGATCGCTTCCTTTCAGAATAAAGCCGGCCGGGATCGCTCCCGGCCGGACGTCCTTCATTGCCAGTATTGGTACGAACCGTTCTCGAGGTCGTTCAGGATCGCGCGGATGGCGGTCACCCCGGCGAAATAAAAGCGGGAGGAGGCGGTCTTGTCGAACCCGTTGTCCGTGATCAGGAGAAGGACCGGGGTCTGCACTTCGGTGATCCCGATGGCCTCCTTGTAGTCGTTTTGAAGCGCGGCGGAACCTTCGCCGACGTTGAAGAAGAACAGGACATGGTCGTCGTAGGCGGACGCAAAGGCGAGGATCTCGCTTTTGATCGTGGCGCAGTTGTGGCAGGACTCCGAATAGAGATAGACGATGTACGTGCCCGCGCGGCGGTCGAAGATCTCGTCGTAGTCCTCGATGTAGTCGAAGTCGTCGTAGTCGAGGCCGGCGGCCGTGGTCGTCTCCGCGCAGGCGGTAAGCGCGAACGCGGCGAAGAGGAAGAGGAGGGGGAGGAAGAGGCGTTTTGCGGTCATGGGGGTCATCCTTTCGTGCGGATCAGTCCCATTATATCAAAGATTGCGTGAAAGCGATGTGAGGAATTCAGTATTTCTGCACGACTTCGTAGGCGCGCGCCGCTTTTCCGTCGCGCATCGTGACGACCGTCGTGTCGGTGTACTTCGAGAGCACTTCCATCTTCTGCGGCGGCGTGGCGAGGATGATCTGGACCGGCAGCTGGCGGATGAATTCCATCATCGCCTTGATGCGGGTCGTGTCCATCTTGTCGAAGACCTCGTCGAAGAGGATGAGGCCGATCGAGTCGGTGACGTTGCCGCGGGAGGCCTGCGTGAAGACGCGGACGAACGAGGCGATCGTCGCCACGTAGAACGGCACCTGGGTCTCGCCGCCCGATTTCTCCTTGAACACCTTCGAGTACATGATGACGTCGGCCTGCGCGTTGATGATGCGGATGTCGTAGTCCATGTAGGTGCGGTAGTCGGTGAACTTGTTGATGGCGCCGCCGGAATTGAGGTCGTCCTGGGCGAGGTTGATGAAGAGCTCCTCGAGCTGGCGCTGGTACTTCATCTCGAAGTCGTAGTTGAAGATCTCGGAACCGGTCCGCATGCTTTCGTCGGACAGGACCATGTCGTAGTAGTCGGCGTACTCCTTCGATTTCGGGAAGATGAACTCGTACGTGTCGTCGCCGAAGTGGATCTGCTTCAGGGTCGAGTTGATCTTGGCGATCTCGTCCTGCGCCGACACGATGTAGTTGCGCAGTTTGGCGATGAAGTCTTCCTTGAAGAGTTTCTCGGCCGCTTCGCGCGCCTCGCGCACCTTCGACTCGTACTTGACGAGCTCGGAACGGACGAGCTTGTTCAGCTCCTCGAGGTAGTAGCCCATGTGCTCGAAACCGTACGGATAGCCGAGGTTGAAGGCGTTCGTGTACTTGAACTGCTTCTGGCGGAGGGAGTCCTCGAGGTTCTTGAGGTTCCCGAGTTCGGTCTCGATGCGCTTCCGGTATTCCTGCTCGACCTTGGCGGGATCCTTCGCGGAGCCGACTTCCTTCTCGAACAGGGTCGCGGCGTCCTCTTCCATCGCGAGATTGTCCCCGGCGATGACGTTCATCTCGCCGCGGATCGTCTCCTGCCGGCTCTCGAGCGTGACGAGATCCTCGTTGATGCGGATCGCGTCGGAACGGAGCCTGCCGGTCTCTTCGTAGATGCGGCGCTTGGAGTTGTTGAGGGCGCGCAGGTCATCCTTGATCTTCTCGTATTCGACGCGCAGCTCGTTCACGGTCGCGGTCGGGAGGTCGGCCTTGCGCTGGAGCGCGGCCTTATGGGTGCGGTCGATCGTCTCCAAAACGACGCCGGAGCCGATCTGCTCAATCAGGTCCTTGAGGCCGAGACGGCCGATGAGCGCGTTTTCGTTCTGGAGCCCGTTGATCTCGCCGGCGATCCCCGTGTATTTCTCGCGGGCCTGCACGGCGAGCGCCTTCCAGCGCTCGAGCTGCTGCTCGTGGGCATGCTTGCCGATGAAGGGCTTCTCGGTGTTCTTGTTGAGGCTGCGGACCGTGAAGCTGCGGTAGACGACGCCTTCGCGGGTGATCGCCTGCGGATGGTTCTCGAGGTCCTGGACGTCCTTCGCCATGATCAGCGAGCCGCAGGTCATCGTCACGTAATGCTGCGCATCGACGTTGTCCGTCGCGATGATCGTGGCGAGCGAATTCGGCTGGTTGTTGATGAAGTGGGCGATCTTCTTGGTGTTGACGATGCCGAAGCCGGAGAGGTTCAGTTGGTCCTTGAGGCGGTTGTAGATCTGGAGCGCTTCGTCGAAATAGCGCGGCTCGACGATCAGGTTGAAGCGCTGGGGGCCGAGATAGTCCTCGACGGTGTCGACCCAGCGCGGGTCGATGACCTCGAGGAGTTCGGCGAGCACGTGCACGGAGGCGTCGACGCCGAAGCGGTTCTTGATGCCTTCGCGGATCTTCTGCTGGAGTTCGACGAGGATGGGATGGTAGCGGAGCTTGTGGTTCTCGAGGTCCTTGAGGGCGGCGAAGATCTCGTTGATCTCGGCGAGCGATGCGTTCTTCGCGAGTTCCGCCTTGCCGATCGCCTTGTTGGCGGCCTCCACCTTGTCCTTGAGGCGCTTGTCGACGTCGAAGAGCGCCAGCTTCGTCTTGTCGACGTCGCCGGCGGAGACGTTCGCGAGGTCGATCTTGGCCAATTCGTCGTACAGCTTGTCCTTGTGCTCCTCGCGCAGTTCGGCGACGACCGGCTTCATCCGCTGGAGCTTCTCGAGGAAGGCGCGGCGGATCTCCTTCTGGTCTTCGAGGCGGGAGGCGAGGTCCATGATCTCGCGGTCGAAGAGTTCGCCCGCCTTGAAGGTCTCGTCCGACTGCATCATCGCGTAGATGTCCTTCTGGCGTTCGTCGGCGGCGGCGATGGACGCCTCGAATCCGTCGAGCTCCTTTTTGAAGCGCTCGATCGCGAACTTGTTCTTCTCGAGCTCGCCGAGCTTGCTCTTGACGGCGAGGCGGGTGTTCTCGAGGTCGATCAGCTTCAGGAGATACTCGAAGAACCGCTTCTGTTCCTGGTTCTTCTTGATCTCCTCGTAGGTGAGCTTCATCTCCTCGAGGTCGACGATCTTCTGCTTGATGACCTTGAGCGTGACCTCGAGGTCGCGATAAGAGTGGATCGATTCCTTGATCGACTCGACGTCGAGCGTCTTTTCCTCGAGCAGATAGCGGTAGATGAATTCCTTGACGTCGGCGATCGGTTTGAACGCGAGCGCCTTCGGCAAGAGCGAGAAGTACGTCTCGTTGATCGAGCCGAACTTCTGCCGGAAGGCGAGTTTCGCCTCGCGGCGGGTCGGATAGATTTCCGTCGCGCGCTTCAGTTTCTTGAAGTTGAGGGTGGTGAGGATGCGCGCGTCGTCGTCGACGACGAGGCGGTCGCTGAAGGGACCGTCGGCCGCGTAGAACAGGACCTTGGGCGGGAGGACGTCGCCGAAGACGTCGATGACGGCCCCGACGGTGAAGTAGGTCTTCGTCTTTTCGTCGAAGAATTCGAGCGCGACGTGGCCGGTGACGTCGCCGGTGCGGAGGTATTCCTGGTTGTCGATGCCGAGCTTGCACTTGACGTAGCCGCGCAGGTCGCGCTTGGACTTCTCGTTGGCGGCGAGGTTGAAGATCTGATCGCCGGCGGTAAGGATGAAGGCGATCGCGTCGACGATCGTCGACTTGCCGGTGGCGTTCTGTCCGGTGATCAGCGTGTTGTTCCGGATGTTGAGGGTCTCGTTGGCGAAGAAGTGCCAGTTGATCAGGCGGACTTTAGTTAGCTTCTTCAACGGCTTGTCCCCCTTCCTTGCTGGCGAGGCGGCGGATCACGTCGAGGACGTCGTTGATGTTCTGCGTCGAGATCGCCATCAGGATCGTCGGATAGACGACGATGCGGGTGTTGCCCTGGGCGGTGTCGCCGAGCGGTTCGATCAGATTGTATTTGCGGTACATGCGGAGGACGGAAACGAGATCGGTCTTGTTCATCTTCTTCTTCAGCTCGAGCGCGTCGTACTTCTGGTGGATCTCGTCGACGGTGATGACGACGTTGTCGTTCACGGAGGTCTCGACCAGGTGCTGGTGGTAGAGGATGCGGAGGATCAGGAGGATGAGCGACTCCTCCTTCTTCAGCTTGACCAGGTTCTGGTTCTCCTTCGTGACGAGCTGGATCGCGCCGCGGTCGCGGTCGAGGACGAGCTCGTAGCCGATCACGCCGAAATACTCGTCGAAATAGTTCTTGAACGAGAGCACGAAATAGTACATTTCCTTGTTGTCTTTCTTGTCGCGGGCGAGGAACGCGTTCGCCAGCAGTCGGACGACCGTGTCCGCGAAGGTCTGGCGCTGCGCGCCGGTCAGTTTTTCGAAGTGTTCGAGGATCATGACAGTTTCTGCCCCCTTATGATCTGGAAATCGGCCATCGTGAATTTCTTGTGGCGGATCTTGCCGTCGAGCGGCTGGATGTAGTAGTTCATTTCGTCGCCCGCGTAGACGAGGATGTAGAGGAGCCGGAGCACGGCTTCGTCCGAAACGTCCTCGGTGACGAGTTCGGAGGCGCGGATGATCGACTGGTTGCGGAAGAACAGGGCGAGGTATTTCTTGATCGTTTCCTCGCCGTACGCGGTTTCGAATTCCTTGTAGAAGGCTTCCTGCAGCGCGGAGGACGGGGTGAGTTCGTTGTCGAGGAGGATCTGGCCTTCGCCATGGACGTACACGCCGCGCGGAGTGTAGAGCGAGTTGTTGTTGATGACGCCATGGGCGCGGAGCGTGAAGAGCGGGGCGATCGTCTTCAGGGCGAAGTCGGTCTTGTACTTCTTGACGTTCTCGGACGTGAACCTGAGGATCGCGTTCAGCTTGCCGATGATGTTCTCGTCGTCGTTCAGGAGGAACTTGATCTTCGCGATCGTCGAGTTGACGTAGATCTTGTTTTTCTTGTCGATCTCGTCGATGATGTAGCCGAGCGAATTGTAGATGTCGATGATGTCGTCGATCCGCTTGTTGGCGCGGATCTTCGCGAGGTCGCCGTTGTTGTTCGCATTGATCATGTATTCCCGTGCGATCATGTCCATGATCACCGGATTCGCCTGGTATTCCTCGAGCTTCTTGACGATCGCGAGCTTGTATTTCGCGACGTTGTCGGACGTCTTCAGCCGGCTGTACGCCTGGTCGACGAGTTCGACCTTGTAGTTGACGAGGAGGTTGATGAGGTCGCGGATCTCGGAGTTTTCGATGATCGTGCGGATGTAGTACTTGAGGCGGGAGTCGAGCTTGCGGATCTCGCGGATGAAGGCGATCGTGTTCTTGTAGACCTGGTCGACGACCATCGCGAACTCGTTGTGCTCGTTCTGGAGGAGGGTGTAGACCGTGTAGATGTAGCCGCGGAACTCGTGGGTTTCGTCTTCATAGCCGTACATCGTGTCGGTGCCGACCGTCTTCAGGGCCTGCATCACGGTGATCGCGTAGTCGCGGAAGTTGAGCACCTCGACATAGTCGTTGTTGACGTCGATGTCGATCCATTCGCACTCCTCGAAGCGCCGGAGCACGGCGTTCGCCTTGTCGCGTACGGAGGCGTTCTGTTCGACGTCCTCGAGATCCTTCGCGGCCGCCGCCTGCATCTCGAGGACCTCGACGACGGCCTGCTGCGCGAGCTGCTTGTCCATGCCAAGGATCGAGCCCTGTTCATAGGTGCGGAAGACGGCCATGAGGCATTTGACGTAGAGGTCCTGGTTCCTGCAGCTCAGGACGCTGAAGAAGTTTTGCGGGATGATTTTAAAGACTTCCATGGGCGTCGCTCCTTTCGTCTGCCATACGGGACCTCAATCCTCGCGGGCATACTCGAAGCCGCCGCCGACGAGGTTGGACAGATTGTTTTCAATCAGGATCCAATCCTGCCGGAAGGCCGCGAGCGCCGCGGTTCCTTTCGGGGTGATCTGATAGAACCGCCGGGTCATGCCCTTCTTGTTCTTCTCCGTGTATGTCAGGATCTTTTCGTCTTCGAGAAGGCGCTTGAGCGCGAAGTAAAGCGCGGCGTCGGTCAGCGAGAAATTCTTGTCGCTGACGCGTTCGATGATTTTCGAAATTTCATAGCCGTAACTGTTGAATTTCTCGAGGATCGAGAGCACGATGTAATCCGTGAAACCGCGGATGTATTCGCCCGAGTTGCTCATCAAATCACCTCCTTTATATATAAACATCTTATGCATAATCTGTTTTTACATATGAGACTTATGCATAACCTGCTTATATTATATCTCGTTACATACGGCATGTAAATAAAAATCTGAACCCCCGTGTAAACACGGGGGGTAGCGTTGACGACTGCCCGTTTGGATGATACAATGGAACGGTAGACGGAAGGAGGCGGTGTCATGGAGGCGTTGCTTTCGAAAGCCCGGGAAGTCCTGGCGGCCGTGATTCCCGTCGACGCCCTCGTCCTCGTCTTCCATCTCTTCGTCGAACCGCTTCCCGTCGCGCTGCTCGCGCGGTTTTTGATCGGATCGCTCCTGACGATCGCGGGACTGACGATCTTCCTGATCGGCGCCGACCTCGGCGTCACCCCGGTCGGCGAACTCGTCGGACAGCGCGTCGCCCGTTCCAACAATCTGAAGATCGTCATTCTCCTCAGCGTCTTCCTCGGCTTCCTCATCTCCATCGCCGAGCCCGACCTGCTCGTGCTCGCCTACACGATCGAGGAAACCACCGCCGGCGGAATCGTCGCCGCCGCGGTCGTCGTCTTCGTTTCGGTCGGCGTCGGCGTGTTCGTGATGCTGGGGCTCCTCCGAATCCTCTTCGGCATTCCTCTCTACATCACGCTCGCGGTGATCTACCCGCTCATCGCGGTGTTCTGCCTGTTCGTCCGTCCCGAACTGATTCCGATCGCCTTCGACGCCTCCGGCGCCACCACGGGCGCGCTCACGGTCCCGTTCATCCTCTCGCTCGCCGCCGGCATCGCGATCCTGCACCAGCGGGGCAAAAGCGCGGAAAAAGACAGCTTCGGGCTCGTCGCCCTCGCTTCCGCGGGCGCGATCATCGGCTTCCTCCTGCTCGGCGTCATCATGGCGCCCGCCGAAATCGTCGCGGTTCCCGCCGATCCGGCCGCCGAAACCGGCATCCTGATGCCGTTTCTCAAGGAACTCGGCGTCCGCGCGTTCGAATCGGCGATCGCCCTCGTTCCCGTCGTTTTGCTCTTCCTCGCCGGAAACGCCCTCTTCTTCAAGGTGCACCGGCGGACGTTCGCGAAGATCGTCACCGGCATCGTCTACACCTATGCCGGACTCGTCCTCTTCCTCACCGGCGTGAGCGCCGGCTTCATGGAGGCGGGCCAGTTCCTCGGCACCGCGCTCGCGGAGTCGAACCGCTTCCTCGCGTACGTGTTCTCGTTCGCCCTCGGATTCGCCGTCGTCCTCGCCGAGCCGGCGGTCTCGATCCTCACCCATCGGATCGAGGAAGTCACCGCCGGATCGATCAAGCGCCGCATCGTCATGGGCGCGCTCGCGATCGGCGTCGGCGTCGCGCTCGTGCTCAACGTCGTGCGCATCCTCACCCCGTGGATGCGGCTCTGGCACATCCTCCTTCCCGGCTACACGATCGCCGTCAGCCTCATGTTTTTCACCCCGAAGCTCTTCATCGGCATCGGCTTCGACGCCGGCGGCGTGGCGAGCGGCCCGATCAGCGCCACCTTCGTCCTCGCCTTCTCCCAGGGCATCGCCTTTGGCGGCACCGCCGGCAGCCTCGGGGACGTGTTCGGGATGATCGCCCTCATCGCCCTCACCCCGATCATCGCGATCGAGATCGTCGGCGTCCTCTACCGCATCCAGACCCGCGAAAGGAAGGTGACCACCCATGCCTGACGACAACTGCAGAACGGCGCTTTACGTCGCCATCGTGAACGACACCGACGCCCGGAAGGTCATCGACCTCTCCCGCGAAGCCGGACTCCGGGGCGCCACCGTCTTCTACGGCATCGGGACCATGAACAAGGGATTTCTTGCCGCGATCGGTCTTTCCGACGTCCGCAAGGAGATCGTCCTGATGGTCGCCGACACGGTCCAGGGCGACATCGCCGCGAAACTCATCCACGAACGGCTCCAGATGCACAAGTCCCATCACGGCATCGTCTTCTCGATCGGCGTCGGATCGGTCTTCGGTTCCGCCGCCCTCGCATCGAACACCCGCACCACCCGACAGGAGGTTCCCATGGAAAACCAGGCCGTCTTCACGATCGTCGAAAAGGGCAACGCCGAGCTCGTCATGGACGCCGCGGCGTCCGCCGGCGCGACGGGCGGCACCATCATCAACGCCCGCGGATCCGGAATCCACGAAACCAGGAAGATCTTCAACATCCCGATCGAACCGGAAAAGGAGATCGTCCTCAACATCGCCCCCGCCGACAAGGCGGCGGCGATCGCGGACGCGATCCGCAGGAAACTGTCCATCGACGACCCCGGCAGGGGCATCGTTTTCGTGCTGGACGTCCGCAGCGCCTACGGCCTGTTCAAGACGAAATGATCGCGTGATCTCCTTCTCCTCGACAGGTCCTCAGAAGGAGTTCGGGTCGCATCGCGATCGTCATCCCCGTCAAAAGAAAAGACGAAACCTGTTCCGTTTCGTCTTTTTTCATTTTCGAAAACTGACTCCTCTTGAATCGGAAAAGGGGCCACCGAGTCCGGTCGACGCGGGTCTCATTTCTTCTTGCCGGAGGCGAAGGAGGTCTTGAATTTGTCCCATGCGGAGGAGGGACCGGACGGGGACGTCTCGACGCGGCGGAGCTCTTCGAAGGCGCGCTTCTGCTCGGGCGTGAGCTTCGCGGGGGTGACGACGGTCACGATCACGTGCTCGTCGCCCTTGTACTTGGTGCGCACGTTCGGCGCGCCCTTCTCGCGGATGCGGAATTTCGTGTCGGACTGCGTTCCCGGAGGAATCGTCAGGAGGACCTTTCCGTAGACGGTCGGGACTTCGATTTCGGCTCCCAGCGCCGCCTGCGCGAACGTGATCGGGACGGAGACGACGATGTCGTCGCCTTCGCGCTGGAAGATTTCGGAGGGTTTCACCTCGAAGACGATGTAGAGGTCGCCGTTCGGTCCGCCGTAGGCGCCCTTGTTGCCGTAGCCTTCGAGCCGGATCTGCTGGCCGGTCTCGATTCCCTCGGGGACCTTGACCTCGATGTCCTTCATGACCTTGACCGAGCCTTCGCCGCCGCAGGTCGGGCACTTGGCGGCGATCTCCTTGCCGAGGCCGTTGCAGTTCGGGCAGACGGCGCGGGTCTGGGTACGGCCGAAGAGCGACTGCTGCTCGACGACGATCGAGCCGGAGCCCTTGCAGCGCGAACAGGTGTGGATGTCGGATGGCGAGCGCGCGCCGGTGCCGTGGCACTGGCGGCATTCCTCGAACGTCGGGACCTTGATCGTTTCCTTCTTCCCGAAGATCGATTCTTCGAAGGAGACGCCCATGCGGCGCTGGATGTCGGCGCCCTTGCGCGGACGCGCCTGGCCGCCTGGCTGGGTGCGGCCGCCGCCGAAAAAGGCCGAGAAGATGTCGCCGAAGTCGAACCCCTCGAAGCCGCCGAAACCGCCCGGCCCCTGCCCGAAGTTCGGGTTCGTGGCCTGGTGGCCGAAGCGGTCGTAGCTCGCCCGTTTCTCGGAGTCGGAGAGGACTTCATAGGCCTCCTGGACTTCCTTGAACTTGGCTTCCGCGTCCTTTTCGGTGGAGACGTCGGGATGGAACTTCTTGGCGAGCGTGCGGTACGCCTTCTTGATGTCGTCCTCGGTCGCCTGCTTGCCGACGCCCAGTACTTCGTAGTAATCGCGTTTGTCCATGGGGTCTTCCTCCGTTAAACGGAATGAAAAGCGGCGAGCCGCTTTTCATCGTGGGGATGCGTCAGACTTCCTTGTAGTCGGCGTCGAAGACCTGGTCTCCGTCGTCGGCTCCGCCCTTGCCGTCGCCGCCCTTCTTGGCGTCTCCGGGCTGCTGTTGCTGCTGCTTGGCGGCTTCTTCGTAGGCTTTCTGGGAGAGCGCCTGGGCGGATTTCTCGAGCGCTTCCTTGGCCTTGCGGATCTTGTCGACGTCGTCGCCCTTGAGCGCTTTCTCGACGTCCTTGATCCGGTCTTCGGCTTCCGCCTTGTCTTTCGCGGAGACCTTGTCGCCGAGGTCGGTGATGGCTTTCTTCGTCATGAAGATCATCTGGTCGGCCTCGTTGCGGAGATCGGCTTCCTCGCGGTGTTTCTTGTCTTCCTCGGCGTTCGCCGCGGCTTCCTTGACGAGTTTCTCGATCTCGGCCTCGGTGAGGCTCGTCTGCGAGGTGATCGTGATCGAGGCGTTCTTGCCGGTGGCGAGGTTCTTCGCATGGACGTTCACGATGCCGTTGGCGTCGATGTCGAACTTGACTTCGATCTGCGGCACGCCGCGCGGTGCCGGCGGGATGTCGTTCAGCTGGAAGTGGCCGAGCGTCTTGTTGTCCTTGGCCATCGAGCGTTCGCCCTGGAGCACGTGGATGTCGACGGCGGGCTGGTTGTCGGCCGCGGTCGAGAAGACCTGCGACTTCGAGGTGGGGATCGTGGTGTTGCGGTCGATCAACTTGGTGAAGACGCCGCCGAGCGTTTCGATGCCGAGCGACAGCGGGGTCACGTCGAGCAGGAGGACGTCCTTGACGTCGCCGGTGAGGACGGCGGCCTGGATCGCGGCGCCCATGGCGACGACTTCGTCCGGGTTGATCGAACGGTTCGGTTCCTTGCCGAAGATCTGGCGGACGAGGTCCTGGACGGCCGGCGTGCGGGTCATGCCGCCGACGAGGAGGATCTGGTCGATGTCTTTCGTCGTCATCTTGGCATCGGACAGGGCGCGCTTCACGGGATCGACGGTGCGCTGCACGAGGTCGGCGGTGAGTTCGTTGAATTTGGCGCGGGAAAGCGACTTTTCGAGATGGACGGGACCGCTCGAGGTCATCGAGATGAAGGGAAGGGAGATCTGCGAGGAAGTGATCGTCGAGAGTTCCTTCTTCGCCTTCTCCGAGGCGTCGCGCAGGCGCTGGAGGGCCATCTTGTCGTTCTGCAGGTCGACGCCGGTTTCTTTCTTGAATTCCGCGACGAGCCAGTCGGAGATGCGCTGGTCGAAGTCGTCGCCGCCGAGGCGGTTGTCGCCGGAGGTCGCGATGACTTCGAAGGTGCCGTCGGCGAGTTCGAGGATCGAAACGTCGAAGGTGCCGCCGCCGAGGTCGTAGACGAGGACGGTCTGCTGCTTGTCCTTTTTGTCGATGCCGTAGGCGAGGGCGGAGGCGGTCGGCTCGTTGATGATGCGCTTGACGTCGAGTCCGGCGATGCGGCCGGCGTCCTTGGTGGCCTGGCGCTGGGCGTCGTTGAAATACGCCGGGCAGGTGATGACCGCTTCGGTGACCTTTTCACCGAGGTAGGCTTCCGCCGACTCCTTGAGGTTGCGGAGGATCATCGCGGAGATTTCCTGCGGCGTGTATTCCTTGCCGCTGATGTTGACCTTCTGGTTGGTCCCCATCTTCCGCTTGATCGAATAGACGGTGTTGGGGTTGGTGATGACCTGGCGCTTCGCGACTTCGCCGACCTGGATCTCGCCGTCCTTGAAGGCGACGACGGACGGGGTGGTGCGGTTGCCGTCGAGATTGGTGATGACTTTGACTTCGGTGCCCTCCATGACGGCGACGCAGGAGTTGGTGGTGCCGAGGTCGATGCCGATGACTTTTTTCATGATATGGTTCTCTCCTTTATCTCAATTAAGCGATGTTGTCCGCTAATTTCTCGTTGTTTGTCTTCGTTTCGGATTCTGCTTCGGGCTGTGGCTTGACGTTGATCAGGACCATCGCCGGCCGCAACAGGCGGTCCTTGTACTTGTAACCGTTCTTGACGACCTTGAGCACGACGTTTTCGGGGAGATCCGGATCGTGCGAGGTGTCGATGGCGTGGGCGACGTTCGGATCGAACGGATCGCCGGGCTTGAGGGGAATCAGCTTGACGCCTTCCTCGGTCAAAACGTTGTAGATCATGTCCTTGATCATGCGGAAGCCGTAGAGGAAATTCTTGAACTGCGGGTCGTCGGTCGGAACCGAGAGCGCCTGTTCGAAGATCTCGACGGCGTCGATCAGCTTGTCGGCGACGGGCTGCGAGGCGTACTGCTTTTCCTTTTTCAGTTCCTCGGCGTTGCGTTTCTTGAAGTTGTCCGTTTCCGCGAGCATCCGGAGATACTTGTCCTTCAGCTCGAGGAGTTCGTTCGCGAGCGTTTCGACGTCTTCGGCGGGGACCATCTTCGGTTCCGGCTTCGCCTTGTCTTCTTTCTTCTCGGCGGCGTCCGTTTTGACGTCCGCGGCCGCGTCCGGTTTCTTGTCTTTGTCCTTATCCTTGTCTTTCATCGTGATGCTCCTTTACTTGTCTTCGTAGAGTTTGGACAGATGGCGCGAGAGGTATCTGATGAGGGCGATGACCTTGCGGTATTCCATCCGCGTCGGTCCGACGACCGAGATCGTGCCGTGCTCGCCGCCTTCGGTGTCGTAGTTGGCGGAAACGACGGTGCAGTCGCGCATCGACGTGACGGTGTTCTCGTGGCCGATCTTGACGGAGATGCCGTCGGCGTTCGTTTCGACGATCTTGAAGATCTCGTTGTTCTCGATCGTGTTGAGGAACTCGCGCAGTTTCGCGATGTCGTTGAATTCCGGCTGGTAGAGCATGTTCGACGATCCGGTCAGGTAATACTTCGTCTGGGCGAATTTGGAAAACGCCTCGATGAAGGAGTCGACGATCGTCTCGCGGTACTTGAGCAGTTCCTTGATCTTCTGGCGTTCGATTTCATAATGCAGTTTCTCGGAGACCTGCGAGATCGGCGTGTCGACGAGCAGTTCGTTCAGGAGGTCGATGACCTTGACGAGCTCGCCGATCTCCATGTCTTCGCTGATGGTGATCTGCTTGGATTCGACGTAGCCGAGATTCGTGATCACGAGGACGAGCGCAAGCGTGTCCCTAAGCGGAATCAACTGGATCTTCTTGACGCGCGAGTTGTAGGCGTTCGGACCGAGCGCGATCGCGGTGCAGTTGGTCGCCTGCGACAGCAGGTTGATCGCTTCCTTGATGACGTCCTCGCGTTCGATCTCGCGGTTGTCGAAGAGCGTGTCGAACTCCGTGAAGTCGCCGGTTTCCGATTCGACGTTCTTGATGATCGTCTCGATGTAATAGCGGTATCCCTTTTCCGACGGGACGCGTCCGGAGGACGTGTGCGTTTTTTCGAGGAAACCGAGTTCCTCGAGATCGGACATCTCGTTGCGGATCGTCGCGGGAGAGACGTCCATCTGTTTGGAAAGGGTGCGCGATCCGACCGGTTCGGCCGTCTTCACGTACTCTTCGACGATGAGTTTCAAGACCAGTTCCTGACGTTCGTTGAGCACGCTTCCGCCCCTTTGGCACTCCGTTTCCCGGATTGCTAACACTATTATACACGCGCGTATTAGCAAAGTCAAGCATGGAGTGCTAACAGAATCGTGGAATTTGCGTGAAGTCATGAACATCACTGGTCCCATGAAAAAAGAGGTCTCGAAAAGGCCTCTCTCGTTACCCATTTACAAACATCATTCCACAAGCGTGAACCAGTCGACTTCGATGGGGTAGAGGCTTTGGGTCGTGTTTCCGATGCCGTACTGACCATGGGTGTTGGCTCCCGAGACGAAGAGTCTTCCGGTCGACATCTCCGCCATCGCTCCGCCGCCCAGGGCGACGATCCTGATGATTGTTTCGCCGGCCGCCAAGCCGAATTGGGAAGTGATGTCCGTAGGCGACTGCACGGTGGTCGTCGTGCCGTTGCCGAGTTCGCCGCTGTCATCGATGCCACAGGTATGTACTCGGCCGTCGGTCGTCAGGATGACATCGAAATTGAAACAGAATATGAGGTCGATGTCGAACGCGGACAGATTGAGATAGGATGTCACGTCGATGGCGGTCTGGTACGTGTCGGCCCCGTCGAAACCGAGCTGGCCCGCGAAGTCCGCCCCCCATCCGAAAATCCGACCGATGGATGAAAATGCAAAGGTGTTGGTGCTCCGGCTTTGAATCGCGACGACGGTTTCACCGGTGAAAAGCGGAATGATTCATCAATATTAAGACATTTATTGCCGCATATGATCCGGTAATACAACCCCTTTGATGAACTCGCTTCCACATTGACGTTTCCATGCCAATCGTATCGCCGATCGTGTCTTGCTCGTCTTGATTTTTCGAGCGAGAAGCGTATAATAGGACGTGAATCATGACGGAGCTCACGCATGAAAAGAATCCTGTACAGCGTCTTGCATTTTTTTTGGAAAGACAAAGTCTTTCTGATCGCCTTTGCGATGGCGGTCCTTTCCTGTTTCTTCATCCCCCCCTCGATCGATTACGTCGGTTACGTCAAGCCCGAAGTGCTGGTGATCATGTTCTCGCTCATGATCGCGGTCGCCGGTCTTTACGAAGCAAACTTTTTCAGTTTCGTCGCCATCAACCTCGTCTCGAAGTTCTACTCGATCAAGTGGATCGCGCTCGTCATCGTCGTCGCCACCTTCGTCTTCGGGATGTGGGTCACGAACGACGCCGTGCTGCTCACGCTCGTGCCGTTCACGCTCTTCGTGACGAAGCAGACCGGGCAGCAGCGCCACGCCCTCGTGATCGTCATCCTCCAGACGATCGCGGCGAACATGGGCTCCGCCCTGACGCCGATGGGCGATCCGCAGAACATCTACCTCTATGCTTTCTACGACATTCCTTTTTCAACCTTCATCGCCACGATGGCGCCGATCACGATCACCGGCTTCATCCTCCTCGTCGTCACGACCCTGGCGCTGATCCCTGACGTCGCCTGCCATCCGATCACGGTCTCCCCGAAGGTCGAAGTCCGGCGTCTCGTTCTGTACGGCGTCATTTTCGCCAACGCGCTCCTCTGCGTCCTTCGCGTCGTCCCGTTCTACGTGACGATTGGGATCACGCTCGCGCTCACGCTCCCGTTCGCGATCCATCTCCTGAAGAAGGTCGATTACACGCTCCTGCTCACGTTCTTCTCCTTCTTCATCTTCACCGGGAACATGTCGCAGTTGACGCAGGTGAAGGACTTCGTCGGAGGGCTCCTGCGCACCGACGCATCGGTCTATTTCACCGGACTTCTGACGAGCCAGTTCATCTCGAACGTCCCCGCCTCGATCCTGCTTTCGACCTTCACCGACGCCGCGTTCTGGCGTCCGCTCCTGCAAGGCGTCAACGTCGGCTCGATGGGCACCGTGCTCGGTTCGCTCGCCTCCCTGATCACCTTGAAATTCGTCCTGAAGGACTTTCCGAACCAGGGAAGAACCTATCTCAAAATCTACAGCCTCGTCTGCGTCGTGTTCATCATCATCATCACCGCCTTCGTCTTCATCATCGGCTATTGAAAAAAAAGCGCCCCTTTCGGGGCATGAAAAAGCCGCGGATTCGTTCCGCGGTTTTTCATTTCGGTCATGCTTTCTCGGCGAGGCGCTTCTCGTATTCCCGGACGAAGGCAGCGGCGATTTCGGGGTCGAACTGGGTGCCCGAACACCGTCGGATCTCGCCGACGGCGACTTCGGGAGCGACCGCCTTGCGGTACGGCCGGTCGGCCGTCATCGCCTCGAAGGTGTCGGCGACGGCGATGATGCGGGCGCGATAGGGGATCTGTTCGTTCTTGAGTCCCTTGGGATAGCCCTTGCCGTCCCAGCGTTCGTGATGCGCGAGGATGTCTTCGGCGATGTCGGCGTATTCGGTCGAGGAGGCGAGGATGCGGTAGCCGATCTCCGGATGGCGCCGGACGGCGGCCCATTCTTCCTGGTTGAGCGGTCCGTTCTTGTTCAGGACGTGCTCATCGACGGCGATCTTCCCGATGTCGTGGAGGTTCCCGATCATCTTGAGGACGGAGACCTGTTCCTTGCGCATCCCGAGGGCTTCGCCGATCAGCTGGCAGAATTCGCCGACGCGGCGGGAATGGAGTTCCTCGCGCGGATTCTTGAGATTGAGCGTCGAAAGGATCGTCTTGATCGCTTCGCCGCGGTTCGAGGAAATCTCGAAGAGTTTATGGTCGTACATCTCGATCTCGGCGAGCTTGACGGTGTCGAGCAGGTCGGATCCGTCGACGTTGGTGTCGATCCCGAACGAAACGGAGACGGTGAGGCCGAAGAGGACGGTCTTGTCCATCTCGTCCTTGATGGCGTCGACGATGTCCTCCGCGGTTTCGCGCGGAGTGTCCTGGAGGAAGATGACGAATTCGTCGCCGCCGATGCGGAAGATGCGGTCGTCGGCGCGGAAGTGGTGTTGGAACATGTCCGCGATCTTGAGGAGCACCTGGTCGCCGGCGGCGTGGCCGAAGGCGTCGTTCGTGATCTTGAGGCCGTTGATGTCGGCCATCACGACCGTCACCGGGAATCGGAACTCGTCGACCGGCTTCTTCAGTTCCTCGGAATAGGCGCGGCGGTTGCGCAGGCCGGTCAAGACGTCGTGGCGGGAGAGATAGAGGATCTCCTTGTCCTTCTTGATGCGTTCGCTGACGTCCTGGGAGAACTGGGTGGCGCCGATGACGGCGCCGGAGTCGTCGTAGATGGGACTCCACAGCGATTCGAACCAGAGCGA